>Ga0116231_10008671_pt1 | contig 17691 bp, 15 predicted proteins | sample S1TSphgellanicum_2_FD_89695 | JGI IMG/M metagenome (GOLD analysis project Ga0116231, IMG submission 89695) | Host-associated microbial communities from peat moss isolated from Minnesota, USA - S1T2_Fd - Sphagnum magellanicum MG | ecosystem: Host-associated > Plants > Peat moss > Unclassified...
AAAATTAATTATGAATAGTCACACTTCCATTATCTAAATAATAGCGAAAAATAACCAGATTTTTCCTCATCCTTAAGAAATAAATTCGTTTTTCTTTTAATCAAAAAACATCATTCTTCAGAGCTATTGAAATTTCGCCTTGACCCTCGTTATCATATTCTTGATAATGGAAGTGTGACTAAAATTAATTATGAATAGTCATACTTCTATTATCTAGAATAAGGACTAATAATTCAACATTCAACATCCTTAAGACATAAATTTATGTTGTTTCCACCGGAAAAGCTCCGACTCTACTCTGTCTAAGTACTGAAATATTTAGCATCAGGATGATAAACAATAATTGCTGTAGTAGATTGTTCTGGATAAAGCTGCTCACTTTCATCCATATACAAATTTATCCGCTTAGTTTCCAGTAACTCCAATTGTTGATATTGATCCTGAATATTAGGACAAGCTGGATAACCAAAACTATACCGCGAACCTTGATAGCGCTGTGCTAATACATCCCGAATATTATCTGGTTCCTGCGCACTAAAACCCAATTCTCGACGAATCCTCGCATGTGTCCACTCAGCCAAAGCTTCAGCTATCTGTACTGCTAAACCGTGGAAATAAAGATAATCGGTATATTGATTATCTTTGTATAGTTTTTGAGCAAATTCTGTAGCAATATCGCCTACAGTCACCGCTTGCATGGGAAAAACATCAATTGCGCCTGATTCCTGAGACGCAAAAAAGTCGGCGATACACAAACGACGTAAAGACTTTTGTCTAGGAAAATCAAATTTAGCTATTTCTTTTCCCAGATAAGTGTTGTTTTCATAGATATTCAAAGTATTTCCTTGAGACTGACAAGGAAAATAGCCATAAACTATCTGGGGATTTAAAAGATTTTCCGCCACAATTCTCAGCTTCCAGTTCGACAAAATTGGATAAACTGTATTAGCCAAGAATGTTTGGTATTCTTCCTTGGATTGTTGCTGAGGTTTACGAAATTGCCATTGTCCAGCAATCAAAGCTTGTAAATCTAGATACCAGAAAATTTCCTCCCAAGGAATATCACTAATTTGTAACACCTTTGTTCCCCAAAAAGGTGGTGTAGGACGGGGAATATTTGTTGCTACTGCATCTGATCGGTGGATATCAACTACTTTGATTTCTGGCGAAACCTCTATTTCCGAAGTTACGGCTTTTGCTTCCTGATCAACAGTTGTCACTTTTTCATCAGCTATTTCATCTAAAAATCCCTGTAAATTATCCCATTTATTTAACGCTTTCGCAGGCATTAATTTATCCATGAAATGCAGGTCAGAAAAAGCATCTTTACCATAAACCACCTTACCATTATAGACATTTTGGCAATCTTGATAAACAAATTTGGGTGTGAGTGCAGCACCACCTAAAATCACAGGAACAGTAATACCTTTTTCGTTAAATATCTCTAAATTTTCTTTCATGAAAGCGGTAGACTTCACTAGTAACCCACTCATGGCAATACAATCTGCCTGATGCTGTTTATGTGCTTGAATAATATTTTCTACTGATTGCTTAATGCCTAAATTAATCACCCTATATCCATTATTAGATAAGATGATATCTACTAAGTTTTTGCCAATATCATGAACATCTCCTTTGACAGTAGCAATAATCATTGTACCTTTAGCATTATTGCTAGCTTCATTCTTTTCCATAAAAGGTTCGAGATAGGCTACAGCCATTTTCATGGTTTCTGCAGACTGTAAGACAAAAGGTAACTGCATTTGTCCCGAACCAAATAACTCGCCCACAACTTTCATTCCATCTAATAAAAACGTATTGATGATTTCTAGAGGAGGATATTGGGCTAAAGCTTTAGTTAATTGTGCTTCTAAACCGATACGTTCACCATCAATAATATGGCGCTTCAGGCGTTCTTCAATCGGGAGATTTTGATCAACACCTTTATTTTGTTTGGCTGTTACTCCTGCAAAAACTGTTGTTAGTTCTGTTAAAGGGTCATAAGTACAAATATTGTCGGAGAATTGGCGCTGGTCGTAAATTAATTGCCGACAAATCTCTTGATGGCGAGTTTCAATCTTAGTCAGAGGTAAAATTTTACTAGCACTGACGATCGCCGCGTCCATCCCTGCTTGTATTGCTTCATGTAAAAACACTGAATTAAGTGCAATGCGCGCAGCTGGATTTAATCCGAAAGAAACATTAGAAATACCCAAAATTAGATGACATCCTGGCAATTTTTGGCGGATTTGGCGGATGGACTCAATAGTAGCCTGAGCATTTTCTCTGTCCTCTTCAATTCCTGTAGAAATGGGCAAAGCTAGAGTATCGAAAAATATTTCTGTAGGTGGAAACCCCGTTGCTATGGCTTGCTCATAAGCCCGTCTAGCAATTTGAAATTTCTTCTCTGCTGTCCGAGCCATCCCCTCTTCGTCAATTGTCCCAATGATTAAACCAGCACCATACCGCTTGGCTAATTCCAATACTTTCAGAAACCGGATTTCCCCATCTTCGTAATTAGTAGAATTCAACAAACACTTACCACCAGCTACCTTTAATCCTGACTCCATTTTTTCCCATTCAGTCGAGTCCAGCATCAGGGGTAGCGTAATATTATTTACCAATCGAGAAACTAATTCTCGCATATCACGCTGACCATCACGCCCTACATAATCGACATTCACATCTAATATATGAGCGCCTTCCTTCACCTGCGATCGCCCAAGTGAAACTAATCCATCCCAGTCTTCTGCGTTGAGTAGGTCACGGCATTTTTTAGAACCACTAGCATTGAGGCGCTCACCAACGATTAAAAAAGAGTTATCTTGAGCATAAGGTACAGTAGAATAGATGGAAGCTGCGCTTGGTTCTAAGTAAGGTTGTCTCAGCTTTGGCTGTAAATTTGTGGCAATTTCCGCCAAGGATTGAATATGTTCTGGACGAGTCCCACAGCAACCTCCAATTACTTGGACACCCAAATCTTCCACAAAATGCCTCAGCGCCATTTGTAATTCCATCGGGGTTAGACGATAATGCGCTTGACCACCGACATTTTCTGGTAATCCTGCATTAGGAATACAAGAAACAATAAAAGGCGAATGTTCAGACAAATACTTGATATGGGGTTTCATTAAGTCTGGACCAGTAGCACAGTTAAGTCCCAGAATATCAATCGGGTAAGGTGCCAAAATAGTTAGTACAGCGCCGATCTCTGTACCTACTAGCATTGTTCCCATACTTTCCATTGTCACGGATACCATTAATGGTAGTCTCTGCCCTTTTTTGTCAAAAACCTCCATAATAGCATTCAGCGCTGCTTTGATTTGCAATACATCTTGACAAGTTTCTACTAAAAGCAAATCTGCGCCACCGTCAAATAGGGCTTCTGCTTGTTCAGCAAAAGTAGCTTTCATGATATCAAATTCAATATGTCCCAAAGTGGGAAGTTTAGTTGTAGGTCCAATAGAACCAGCTACAAAGCGAGGTTTATCTGATGTAGAAAATTCAGCAGCTAATTGTTTAGCCAATTCTACTGCTGTTTTATTCAGGTAATATGCTTGATCAGCCAAGTCGTACTCAGCTAGGACAATCGATGTCGCACCAAAAGTATCAGTTTCAATTACATCAGCTCCAGCAGTAAGAAAGTCACGGTGAACTTTAGCTACTGCTTCAGGTCTGGTATGGACTAAGTACTCATTACAACCTTCATAATGCGCTCCTCCGAAATCCTCGGCGGTGAGGTTTTGTGTTTGCAGATTTGTTCCCATAGCACCGTCAAAGACGATAACTGGGTGTTTTGGACTATGTAAGTACTCAAGAAAAGGATGGAGCATATTCACCTAAGCTAGGGTGTAGGGTGTAGGGTGTAGGGTGTAGGGTGTAGGGAATCCCCATTCAATGAACTGAGGTGATTAATCTGGTTGCTACCGTTTTTTATATCTAAGCTAGGGTATAGATATGGTGTTTCCTGAAAATATATTCTTTCTTTTTCCCCTACACCCTACACCCTGATTTAATGATAAACTAACTGCGATATAGATAAAAAATCATTACTTGAGCACGATGCGCAATAATATATTTCAAAAAATGCGATTTTGGAGTGTGTGATAAAATATACGGGGATAGGCTGATGTCTGAAAATGAAACCAGCAGTAGCTCACAGGAAACCGTACTGTTGCCAACAGATATGAAATCATTACATTCTGGTACTAAGCAAGATTATATAGGATCAGAAATTGTCATCATTCAAGGGACTGATGGACGTGGATCGGAAGCATCTAGATTGATTGATAAAAGCATTCAACAGCAACAAGATGGTCAATACAGTGAAGCAATCAAATCCTTACAAGCTGCTTTAAATCTGTTTCAAGCGATGGGAGGTGTGCAAAAACAATCCCAAGTTTTGGCTTGGTTAGCACTCTTAGCTTACAACATGGCAGAGTATGAAAGTAGTATCTCATATTCTCAGCAATGCTTATCTTTGAACCAGGAGAAACCTGATTCAACTATAACAATGCAAGCTCTTTTCCATTTAGGAAATTCTTATCGTCACTTGCAAGAATATGATCAAGCTATTTCTTCTCTTGAAGCTGGGTTGCTCATGAGCCGAAATTTGCAAGACAAACAATATGAAATAGCCACACTAAATAATCTCGGATTAGTCTATAAATCTAGAGGTGATTTTACTAAAGCAATTGAATATCAAGAGCAAAGCCTCCGAATAATGCACGAACTTCAAGATAATTGGGGTGAAGAACAAATCCTGAAAAATTTGGGTAATGCTTATTATGCTTTGAACGATTATGTTAAAGCCATTAGCTATTATGAAAAATGTATTGAATTATCTATTTCCCTAAATAATGTTCGGGGAGCAGTTAAAGTATTCAAGAACCTTGGTCATGCTTGTTATCTTTTAGGAGATTATTCTAGTTCGATTAAATATTATGAAAATCGCTTACAACTAGCTAGAGAAATCGCGGATCAACGTAGTGAGGAACAGTCGCTAGGAAGTTTAGGCGTTGCTTGTGAAGCTCTAGGGGATTATACAGGAGCGATCGCTTACTACGAACAACGCTTGCAATTAGCCAGAAACCTCCAAGATATCCGGATTGAAAAAAAAGCCCTTGCTAGTCTGAAAGTCGCTTGCTATGCGCTGGGGGATTATGCTAGAGCTATGAAGTATCAACAGTAGGGATTAGTGTAGGATAGTATTTGTATTCAATTACTACCCGATTAAAAATTTCTTAGTTAAAATCTTCACTTTCATGAGCAGCGAAACCCAACTCAGCCTTTTTGATGACTCCAACTTTAACGCCAAAGAATTAATCCCTACAGATGCTAAAGTCGATATCCCCAGAGGAACTTATCCGAATATGGATAAATTAGCAGAGCATTGTCGTTCTTGTCATCGCTGTGAGTTGGGGAAAACGCGTACTCATGCTGTGATTGGACGAGGTAATCTTCAAGCTAAAATTATGCTGATTGGTGAAGCACCAGGACAGACTGAAGATGAAACTGGATTACCTTTTGTGGGTAAGTCGGGGCAATTACTAGATAAAATCTTGGCATCTGTCAATTTTGACACGGATAAAGATGTTTATATTGCCAATATTAATAAGTGCCGACCGCCAGATAACCGCGTACCTACTAATGAGGAAATGCTAGCTTGTAAACCCTATTTACTGGAACAGATTCGCTTAGTTGATCCAAAAATTATTTTACTCACAGGCGCAACTTCCGTTAAAGGTTTAATTGGCGATAAAAGACCTATTTCCAAAATTCGTGGTCAATGGTTGGAATGGGAAGGGCGCTTATGTATGGCGATTTTCCATCCTTCCTATTTATTACGCAATCCATCACGGGAAAAAGGCACACCTAAATGGTTAATGTGGCAAGATATTCAGGCGGTAAAGGCTAAATTTGATCAATTAAATAAGTAGGAGGGAACAGGGAACAGGGAACAGGGAACAGCAAGCAAAAATACGTCCTTATACAAATTACCATAATTAAAATTAGGGACTTTTACTGTTCCCCGTTCCCTGTTCTCTCTTACTCTCACAGTCTCTTAGCCAATTTTTTACCCCAACACCTATGGCGCTATCACTACTTTCCCGCCTCTGTAATGTTATTGAAGTATTATTTTTTGCACTCTCTTCTATTGGATATTTGCCAATTTGAGAAAACATGATGACAAACTGCCAACCAGTTTTAGCTTTAGTCAAAAATAACCAGTGGAATTGTTGTAATTCTATAGTTCTGCGATTGAGGTATTGTCTCTCTAGTGTAGTAAAAAAGACTTGTTCCACTCCTGGTGATTCATACTCAGGGTGAGGAGCAAAAGAGTTTATGGGTAGGGGTTGGAATTCAGGTTTACCCGCAACTAGAATGTAAGGAAAAATATCAACTTTGTCATTAAGATGACGAGATCTCTGAATAATTCGATTGGCATAGTTAGGCAAATCTATCATCAAATCAGTAATTAACGTTTCTAAACTTTGTTCCGCACAAGCATCTTTCACCCTCCTATCCGGTTTTCCGTAACTCAACCAAAATGAGGGAGTTAAAGCGAAACTAGGAGCAGCTAACAACCAGCAACTACTACTACAAGCTAATAGCCAACTGAGATAATTTCGCGCATTGTTTAATAGCATTAATATCATCAAAGATTGTGAAAGATTATGAAAGATTATTGAGTTCTTCGACAATTTTCTGCCACGACGAAGCTGGATCACTAGCTGCTGTTAGCGGACGACCAATCACTAAATAATCAGCACCTGCGAGTATAGCTTGAGCGGGGGTAAGCGATCGCTTTTGGTCTCCTAATTCTGACCAACTTGGACGCACTCCTGGACAAACCAATAAAAAATCTTTTCCACAGACTTGTCTGAGTTGGGCGACTTCTTGAGGTGAACAAACAGCTCCATCTAGTCCAGATGTCTGGGCTAAGAGTGCCATTTCCGAGGCAAATTCTGGCAATTCTAGGGGAACTTTTAAATCCTGCGCCAGTTCTCTAGCGGAAATACTTGTAAGTAGTGTAATCGCGATGATCTTTGGTGGTTGGATACCATTTACTTGAGCCACCAATTGAACTGCCCTATTTGCAGCTTGTAGCGCTTCATGTCCAGAACTAGCATGTACTGTCAGCAAATCCACTCCGTATGCTGCTGGAGCACGACAGGCTCCAGCAACCGTATTGGGGATATCATGAAATTTCAGGTCAAGGAAAATTCGGTTTTGGCGAGATTTGAGGATTTTGAGGATCTGGGGTCCAACACTGGTGAATAATTCTAACCCTACTTTCCAGAAAGTGACTTCGGGGAATTTATCGATTAGGGCGATCGCACTGTCTATATCGGGAACATCTAAAGGGACAATAATTTTTTCAGACTGATGCATGGGATACCAGACGCACAAATTTATTTTTACCAACTTGCAAAACTTTACCCCCTAATTCCTCAGGTTGTCCATAACTGAGGTCAACATCTGTGATCCGATCGCCATCTAGACGTACTCCCCCCTCCTGAATTTTCCGTTTACCTTCCCCAGTACTTTTACATAAACCAGTTAGCTGGAGAATAGTAGCTAATTTAGCGGGAAATTGGGGAACATTATCCAGAGCAAATTCGGGAATATCACCTATTTTACCACTACTTCTAGCGGCTGCTTGGGCTGAGGCGGCTGCTTCTGTACCGTGGTATTGTCTGACAATTTCGCTCGCCAGAAGTTCTTGGCGATCGCGGGGATTTTCTGGCAATTCTCCCATATTTAAATCAGTTAATAGCTCAAAATACTGTTCTAAAATCTGGTCTGGAATACCTTGGAGCTTTTGATATTTTTGAGCAGGGTGTTCTGCCAATCCCACATAATTACTTAAAGATTTGGACATTTTTTGTACTCCATCCGTACCAATTAAGATAGGTAATAACAAACCAAACTGGGGTTTGAGTCCAAAATGACGCTGTAGGTCTCGCCCCACAGCAATATTAAACTTTTGGTCAGTTCCACCCAGTTCTACGTCAGCAGCTACAGCTACAGAATCAAAACCCTGCATCAGAGGATACAAGAACTCATGCAGAAAAATTGGATTTTCTTGGCGATAACGTTCAGCAAATCCTTCTTTGGCTAACATTTGCCCTACAGTCATAGTTGAAAGTAACTGCAAAACTTTCCCTAAATCCAAACGAGAAAGCCATTCAGAGTTATACTTGACCTCTAGCCTACCTGGTGTGTCAAAATCCAAAATAGGACGCATTTGCTCAAGATAAGTCTGAGCATTATCTGCGACCTCTTGCTCTGTCAACTGGCGACGCATCTGAGATTTACCTGTAGGGTCGCCAATGCGAGCCGTAAAATCACCGATAATTAATACAGCAGTATGTCCTGCATCTTGGAAAGCTCTGAGCTTTCGCACTGGTATGCTATGACCAAGATGAATATCTATACCTGTAGGGTCAATGCCCAATTTGATTCTTAATGGGGTCTGAGCATTTGCTAAACGGGTTTCTAGACTTTCAGTTCCACTATCAGCATCATGATGTTGGGGGAAAATTTCTGCCACACCACGATGTAGCCAATCAAAATTTTGGTTCATACGATGAAATTAACTACTAATTACGCTTTATACTTCACCCTTGCTAGATTAGTTATGCTGGGTAGAACAAATCATCCCTTTTCTAAATCTGTTAAGTTACCATGATTGCAAAAAATTAACTGTATTTTTTGATGGAATGAATTACATTTATATTTACAAGTGAGGAAGTGAGAACGCCGTGTCGTCTAGGACTTTTGCAGACAAACAGCCACAAGGTCAGGCTTCATCTGGTTTTGAGTTTTTCAAAGGGGTGGGGCAGGTAACTGGCGCTACCCTGCTATCTATTACCATGCTAGCAAGCTCTATTGTAGCTGGAGGATTAGTTGGACTAGCCATTAGTTTCCGCAATTTACCAGATGTCCGACAATTACGTAACTTTTTCCCCTCAGAAACTACATACATTTATGACATCAAGGGCAAGCTCCTAGCTAGTGTTCATGGAGAAGCTAACCGAGAAGTTGTCCCTCTAGATAAAATTTCTCCAAATCTCAAACGGGCAGTATTAGCTAGTGAAGACAGCCATTTTTATTATCATCACGGGATTAATCCCACAGGTGTTGGGCGAGCCGTAATAGTTAACTGGATAGCAGGTGGGGTCAAAGAAGGTGGTTCCACCATCACTATGCAGTTAGTCAAAAACCTATTTCTATCACAAAAACGCGCCTTTACCCGCAAATTAGCGGAAGCTGTTCTGGCTATTCGTTTAGAACAAATTCTCAGTAAAGACCAAATTTTAGAAATGTACCTCAATCAAGTTTATTGGGGTCATAATAATTACGGTGTCCAAACTGCAGCCCGGAGCTACTTTAACAAATCGGCGGAATATTTAACTTTGGGTGAATCAGCTATGATGGCAGGTTTAATTCAAGCGCCAGAAGAATTTAGTCCCTTTGTCAGCATGAAGCTGGCGAAACAAAAACAAAAAGAAGTGCTGGGACGCATGATTGAATTAAACTGGATCACCCAGACGGAATATGATAATGCACTCAGACAACAAATTAAACTGGGTAGAATCAGGTCTTTCCAAGGCAGCGCTTTGCCTTATGTGACTGATACTGTATCGCAAGAATTGGCCAAGAAGTTTGGGCGGGAAGCATTACTCAAAGGGGGAATGCGGGTACAAACTACAGTTGATGCTAATTTCCAAGAGATGGCAGAAGATACAATCAACAAATGGCATAAACAGCTATTAGGAGAAGGGCTATATAAAAACCAAATGGCTTTGGTTTCTATTGATCCCCGAACACATTTTGTCAAAGCATTAGTCGGTGGTGTAGATTATAAGATGAGTGAGTTCAATCGAGCCATCCAATCTCAACGCCAGCCTGGATCTTCTTTTAAGCCTTTTGTTTACTATACAGCTTTTGCTAGTGGTAAGTATACTCCTGATACGATAATTGACGATGCTCCTGTCAGTTATCGTGATGGTAACGGTTGGTACTATCCCAAAAACTACGATAATCGGTTTTCTGGACCAATGTCGATCCGCACTGCTATTTCCCAGTCACGGAATATTCCTGTAATTAAGGTTGGTAAATCAGTCGGGATGAACAGGGTAATTGAGACCTGTAGAACTTTGGGGATCACTAGTCCCATGGAACCTGTTAGCTCTCTACCTTTAGGTGCAATTGGTGTCACACCGATGGAAATGGCTAGTGCATATGCTACTTTTGCTAATTATGGCTGGCAGTCACCACCAACTATAATTGCGCGTGTAACGGATAGCAGCGGCAATGTTTTGCTTGACAATACACCTAAACCAGAACTAGTGCTAGACCCGTGGGCATCAGCGACAATTTTAGACGTGATGCGCTCAGTAATTGATGGTGGTACAGGTAAGTTAGCTGCTCTTGATAGACCTGCTGCTGGTAAAACAGGAACGACATCCTCAGAAAAAGATATTTGGTTTATCGGTACTGTACCACAGTTAACGACTGCTGTTTGGGTAGGTAGAGACGATAATAAGCAGCTAGCACATGGGGCAACAGGGGGTGTAATGGTTGCTCCTATTTGGCGTGATTTCATGCTGAAAGCATTGAAAAATACGCCTGTGGAGAATTTCAAACCACCCAGCCAGTTTCATCACTCTAGTTCTTCTTATTAGCAAAAAAGCTGAGGGGAACCCCCTCAGATTACCTTTCTAGTTCAGTTTTCATCCTTTCCAAAGTCACATGCATTTGGTCAAACATTTGTTGTGGAGTCACACCAAACTGATCTAACTGCGTTTTGAGCTGCTGTATAGTCATTTGAGCCATGAAATCCTCTGATAGCTCGAACCGCTTCATGAAGATGCGATATCTTTCCATCATGGCTTCCATCTGCTGAATAAACAACTTTTTCCCCTCGCGGTCGAATTTACCGTAATTGCTGCCAATTTTTATCAGTGCTTGATAATCTTCAAACAGCTGTTTGGCTTCCATCTGTACTATCTCAGAGTCGAAGAATCCCATTTTGCTTCTATTAAACTGAGCACTATTACCCAGTGGCTTTAAATTTTGCCTTTAACTCCATTCTAGTCTAGGAGGATAATCTCAGAAACCACCTTTGAAGTACGGTTTTTTACCGAAATTCCAACACTTGACTTAGGATTAGAGGGTGTAAGGTGTAGGGGAAAAATAAAGAATTATGAAAAAATTATAAAATATAATTGTGATATTCTGGATGATCGAGTGGAAATAACTATGTTAGTTTACCGCAAAAACCGCACCATAGCTACTATATTAGCCTTTTCTGGGACTCTGACAATATCGGGTTTACATAAATTTTATTTGGGACAGCCATTTTGGGGAATCGTATATGGTTTACTGTCTTGGACGTTAATTCCCAAAATTGCTAGTGCTATTGAAGGATTTTGGTATCTAGCCCAAGATGAAGCCGCTTTTGACCGGAATTTTAATTCCGCAGGAGAAGCAGGGAATGCGGGGATACGGGGGGAAATCCAATCTCTCAATCCCCAAATCCCAAATCCAAGTCCCCAGGAGAGTATTGACGTTAATCTAGCAGATGTAAATGATTGGCTAAGTCTACCTGGAATCTCAATTCACCAGGCGCGATCGCTGGTGACGCTATCGCGTTCAGGTGTTAAATTCTACTGTATTGAGGATGTAGCTGCAGCACTGAGTGTACCGATTCATCGTCTGCAATCTCTGAATTCACTCCTGAATTTTAGCTACTACGATCATGAACCTTTAGACCAAACCATAACATTTGTAGTCAACCCAAATACAGCTACTGTAGCTAGCTTGGTGAAAATTCCTGGAATCAACTTATCTATTGCCGAAACTATTATCCAAAATCGCTTGACCTCTGGCAATTTTCGCGATTTGGTTGATTTCCAAGAGCGGCTAGAATTTTCTGGAGAAGCGATCGCCCAGTTGATGTACTATCTGCAATTTTAGGTTTCAGCCACTCTTACTGCTTAAATCTTCCCTATTCGGTCAAAAGGCCAAAAGCGAAATGTCGCCCTACCAATAATGTTTTCACTAGGTAAGAAACCCCAATAGCGGGAATCATTGCTATCATTACGATTATCACCCATGACGAAAAATTCCCCTTCAGGGATTGTAACTGGACCAAAGGGTTGTTGTGGTGGTTCAGCGATATAGTTCTCTGTCAATGGTTGACCATTAAGATAAACTTTACCATTAGCTACACTCACAACTTCTCCTGGTTTACCAATAATACGCTTAATAAAAGCTTGATTTTTAGAATAGCCTCGGCGCTGTAATTCGGGAGATGGTTGAAAAACAATAATATCTCCAGTTACAGGAGGACGCAGGTGATAAGAAACTTTTTCCACCACGATGCGATCGCCTGTATGTAAAGTAGGTAGCATTGATTCTGATGGGATATAACGGGGTTCAGCCACAAAAGTGCGGATGAAGATGGCTAAACACAAGGCGATCGTGATTAAAATCAGATTTTCCTGCCAACTACGCCATACTTTTACCCATGAGGGAGTATGTTGAGCATCGCTTTCGTGAGTAGTCATAAATTGTTTGCAGAGTTTGAAGAGTTTGCAGAATTTGCAGAATTTGAAATCCAATCTTGGATGATAGGATTAACTAACTCAGGTGCTTCATCTTGGGGACAATGACCTACACCAGCCAAGGGAATAAACTTTTCTACCGATGGGAAATTAGCTAATTCCCGGCCTAAGTCGATTGGTTCCCAAGGGTCTTCTGTTCCCCATAAAATCAGCGCTGGACAAGGTAATAGTGGTAAAAGGTCTTCGGGTAGAGGACCAGAAGAGTAACTTGTAAAGGCGATAAACACCGCTGCTGCTCCAGGATCGCTAGCTGGAGCTACAAGTAGATCAACTAGCTCCTGAGTCACCTGTTCTTGATTAGCATAGGCTTGGAGCAGAATCTTGCGGACTGTTTTTGGTTGAGCAACTTGACGGAAGAAAAATTCTCCAATTGGCTTTATCGCCAGCAGAAATTGGAGGATAGGCGCACCAAAGCGTTTAGTCCAAGGTAGCATTGACCTTTTTTGATCATGTAGTAGACGCAAGGAACAATTAATTAAAGCGACTCCTCGCCCAATTTCTGGATAGCTAACAACAGCTTGCATAACGACGATACTACCAATAGAATTACCTATAAGAAAAGCTGGTTCACCCACAACTTGACGACAGAAATCTGCTACTTGTTGTCCCCAAGTATCGAAGGTGTAGAAAATTTCTGATCCTGGCTGAGGTTTAGCAGAAGCACCAAAGCCAATTAGATCAATAGCATAGACTCTACAAGTTTCTGCTAAGACGGGAATATTTCGCCGCCAGTGTAGACCTGATGCTCCAAATCCATGTACCAGAATTACACATGGTCCGCTATTCCCTTGGCTATAGTAACATATAGGAAAACTCCGCCAGATCCAGCTTTTTATGGGGACAAGTGTGGGTAAGAATTTTGTGACCATTGCCAAAATTAACGATTATCGCTGTTTACATAGAATTCAAGCTAATAACTAAGCCAAAAACTAACCAATTTCGATTAAGCATATACTGTATAATGAATTAGGAGATTCAGTATTTCTACAATTTACAACCAATTGGGTTAGTTTGTAGATTTTAATATTGAATATAACATTAAAAGTGCTGATTTATTTTATATCTAAAGTTAAGCACTAATCATAGGAACAAAAAATGGTTCCTTTGTTTTTGGGCAGAAGTTTTTGAGCAAAATTGAGATGAATATACTAGAAACTGATAACACTCCTATTGGCACCTATGCTCCAGATTTTGAGTTGTTAGGAACTGACCATCAAGTACATCATCTCAGTCGCTACCTGGAGAAGTTTTCGATAATTTGTGTCATCTCCATGTCTAACGACTGCAATTATGTAGAAATGTATTTAGACAGACTAAGAAGCATACAACTAGAATTTGCCACAAACGGCTTTACCTTGATTGGTCTGAATGGGAATGAGACAAACGATCAAAACGGGTCAACCTTTGACAAGATGAAAATTTTTGCTCACAAGCAAGAATTGAACTTTCCTTATCTGTGGGACTCAACTCAAGATGTGATGCGTAGCTTTGGGGTTGAGAGTACACCAACAGCTTTTCTGATCGATCAATCTGGTGTTGTGCGTTACAAGGGTCAAATTGATGACCATCCTCAAGATCAATCAATCACGGGTCAAGATTATTTACGGAGTGCGATCGCCTGCTTATTAAACAATCAAGAAATCCGGATTGAACAAACTAAACAAATTGGTACTGCTGTGATCTGGCGTAAATAGAAGATAAGAGGGAACAGGGAACGGGGAACAGGGAACAATAAAATACCACAGGGTACTGCAAGCTTGGTATCCTATCCGAGTATCACAGGGGAACAGGGAACGGGGAACAGGGAACAATAAAATACCCATAATTAAAATTAGGCGATTTGTATAAGCAGGTTTTTCTTGCTGTTCCCTGTTCCCTGTTCCTTGTTCCCTTAGCCGAAGATAGATAGACAAAGATAGTCGCTGCCAGTGTTATCTTAAAATTGGAGGCAATTGCAACTTTTTTGGGAAAACGGAATTTCATGGGAACGAATTACCGACGGGTTTTACTCAAACTGAGCGGTGAAGCCTTAATGGGCAATCTAGGATATGGAATTGATCCAGAAGTGGTGAAACAAATAGCCCTAGAGATAGAAGAGGTGATGGCTACTGGTGTTCAAGTGGCAATTGTGGTTGGTGGTGGCAATATTTTTCGGGGTGTGAAAGCTGCATCCGCTGGTATGGATAGAGCAACAGCTGATTACATCGGGATGATTGCTACCGTAATGAATGCTATGACGCTACAGGACTCGCTGGAACGTATAGGAGTGCAAACAAGAGTGCAAACAGCGATCGCCATGCAAGAAGTAGCAGAACCGTATATTCGTCGGCGAGCTATTCGTCACTTAGAAAAAGGCAGAGTAGTAATTTTTGGTGCTGGTTCAGGAAATCCCTTCTTCACTACAGATACAACTGCGGCTTTAAGAGCAGCAGAAATCGATGCAGAAGTGATTTTCAAAGCGACTAAGGTAGATGGGATCTATGAAGCCGACCCCAAAATCCATCAGTCAGCCAGGCGTTATACTAGTTTAACTTACGCACATGTTTTAGCTAAAGACTTGCGAGTTATGGATAGTACAGCGATCGCATTATGTAAAGAAAATAATATTCCCATTCTTGTATTTGACTTAACGGTGCGAGGTAATATCCACCGAGCAATCATGGGAGAATCTATCGGTACCCTTGTGGGAGGTTCTTGTGAAGTTAGCTGAAGTTGAGAGTACGATGCAAAAAACCGTTGAGGCTACCCAACGGGCGTTTAATACCATTCGCACTGGTCGCGCTAATACCAGCTTGCTGGACAAGGTGTTGGTAGACTACTATGGGTCGCCTACAGGTCTAAAAACGTTAGCTAATATTAGTACACCAGACGCTTCAACCATCCTGATTCAGCCATATGACAGGAATGGTTTGAACATAATTGAAAAGGCGATTTCTCTGTCAGATGTAGGTCTAACCCCTAGCAATGACGGTACTGTGATTCGGCTAAATATTCCGCCATTAACCAGCGATCGCCGCAAAGAACTGGTTAAAGTTGCTGCCAAATATGCTGAAGAAGGACGAGTTGGTATTCGCAATATCCGCCGAGATGCTTTAGATTCAATCCGCAAACAGGAAAAAAGCGCTGAAATTTCCGAGGATGAATCCCGAGATCAACAGGATAAACTGCAAAAACTGACAAATAAGTACACAAATAGGATTGATGAGTTATTCACAGAGAAAGAAAAAGATATCACGACGGTGTAAGAGCTAGGGTGTAGGGTGTAGGGTGTAGGGATAAGAAACAAATACAATATTTCTCTACACCTTCGCCTTGATTAATTTACTAAAAATTTATAAAAGATTGTAAACCATTATATATACTTGGAAATCAGCAATCTCAGGAGCAAGAATTAAGCAATATGTACGACTGCATCATTGTTGGTGCTGGACCAGCGGGTGGAACAGCAGCATATCACTTAGCCAAACGGGGGCGCTCAGTCCTAATTTTAGAGAAAGACCCTTTACCAAGATATAAAGCTTGTGGTGGTGGTGTGTCGCCAGTGATTGCTCAATGGTTTGACTTCGACTTTAGCCCAGCTATTTCTGTAAAAGCAGATTCCCTGCGTTTTACTTGGAAATTAGGTGATGCTGTAGAAGCAAAAATTGACACCAAAGAGCCATTCTGGATGGTGCAGCGAGACATTTTTGACCATTTCCTAGTCCAACAAGCTCAACGTCAAGGAGCCTTGCTACAAGACAATACAGAAGTAAAAGGAATTGAGTTTAAGACTGATCATTGGCAAGTCAATACAGCCAATGGTGTGTTTACAGGGCGCTACTTAATTGCTGCTGACGGTGCGACAGGTCCAATGAGCCATTGGTTAGGATTTAAAGTGCGTAAACAGCGGTCAGCTGTAACTTTAGAAGCAAATTTTCCCAAAGACCCAGATAATAATCAGCGTTTACCACACTTCGAGTTTGGGTTAGTGAAAAATGGCTATATCTGGAATTTCCCCAAAGCAGATGGTTATTCCATCAGTATTGGTACTTTTATCGGGGGTGACTCTCAAGATTTCACTAAAGTCTTAGATGAGTACAGCAAATTTTGCCATTTGGATAAATCAACTATTAAGCAACACAACCACGCTTTATGTTTATGGAACGGAGAACAGAAGTTACATACCCAAAATGCAATTTTGGCTGGGGAAGCAGCTTGTCTAGTTGATCCTTTAACTGCAGAAGGTATTCGTCCCTCGATTTTTAGTGGTGTTCTTGCGTCCCAAACAATTGATCGAGCGCTGGATGGTGATATTAAGGCGCTAGAAAAATACACTAATGCGATTAATGAAGAATGGGGAACTGAAATGAATTGGGCGCAAAAATTATCCAGCGCCTTTTATCGCTTTCCCGGTATTGGTTACAAACTGGGCGTGAAGCGTCCCTCTGGTACTCAAATTATGAGTAGGATTCTTTGTGGTGAATTGCGTTATAGCGATATTGCTGGTCGCGCTTTAAAGCGTTTGATGGCTGTTCCAGGATTTCGAGGATAGATAACTAGGGTGTAGGGTGTAGGGTGTAGGGGAAAGAAAAAATCAATTTATTCTTGGAGATTTTTTATACCCTACTTGTTAAACTCATCTAAAAGAAGCACAAATTTACGTCTTAGGGATCAGGAATGTTGAATCATCCATAGGTATTTTAGATAATAGAAGTGCGACTATTCATAATTATTTTTGGTCACACTTCCATTATTAAGAATATAATAACAAAGATTCAAGTACCTTTTCCATACCTCTAAAGAATGAGGTTTTTTTATTAAAGAAGCACAAATTTACGTCTTAGGGATGATGAATATTGAATTATTCGTCGATATTCTAGGTAATAGAAGTGCGACTATTCATAATTATTTTTGGTCACACTTCCATTATTAAGAATATGATAACAGGGGTTCAGGCGATTTTTCCATACCTCTAAAGAATGAGGTTTTTTTATTAAAGAAGCGCAAATTTACGTCTTAGGGATGATGAATATTGAATTATTCGTCGATATTCTAGATAATAGAAGTGCGACTA
>Ga0116231_10008672_pt1 | contig 17690 bp, 15 predicted proteins | sample S1TSphgellanicum_2_FD_89695 | JGI IMG/M metagenome (GOLD analysis project Ga0116231, IMG submission 89695) | Host-associated microbial communities from peat moss isolated from Minnesota, USA - S1T2_Fd - Sphagnum magellanicum MG | ecosystem: Host-associated > Plants > Peat moss > Unclassified...
GTCGAGCAGTGTCGCGCCCTGCAGGTGGTCCCGCGTGCCGGCCTTGGCGGCATCGGACACCGCTTCCTCGAAGCCCGGGCCGGCCTGTGCGCGGGCGGCCGGATCGTCGATGAGAAAATCACCGACGGGCACCTCGAGGTAGAGCAGCGCGGTGCCGCCGTCCGCCGCAACGGCGCCCCAACCCGACAGTCTTTGATTCTGAATCACGTGATCATGCCCCAAGCGCGCCATCGGGCCGTCGCGATAGACCTTAAGGGTGAGCTCCGACGCGTCCGGATCGATCCGGTACACGACCATCCCCGCGGGCGGGAGCGGCGCGCGGGCCGGCGTGGCGGTCGCGGGACCGGCCTCACGGGGCGGAGCGCCGCAGGCGGCCGTCAGCAGCACGGCGGCGCCCGCCAGACATCTTTTCAAGATCATCGTTGCACCGCTGCTAAACTAGCGACCTCGATTCGACTTCGAGTCTGCGCCGAGGGACGAGACGATGACAAACGCAACGACCGTGACGCGTTACGGCGCGGTCGCCCAGACCCTGCATTGGATCGTCGCGGCCCTGATCGTCACGCAGTTCGTGCTGGCCTGGACGGCCGATGACCTGCCACTCGGCATGCACAAGCTGATTCTGCTCGCCCGTCACAAGAGTGTGGGCATGACCGTGCTGATGCTCGCGGTGCTGCGCCTCGGCTGGCGCCTTGGACATCCCCCCCCGCCGCTGCCCGCCGGGATGGCGCCGCTCGAACAGCGCCTCGCGCATGCGACACATGCGGCATTTTATGTGCTGCTCTTCGCGATGCCGCTCACGGGATGGCTCATGTCGTCGGCCAAGAACTACTCGGTCAGCTGGTTCGGCCTGTTCACCTGGCCGAATTTGATCGGCCGCGATGAAACGGCCTTCGCGTGGCTGCGCGGCACGCATACGACCTTGAGCTGGGCCCTGTTGGCGATCGCGGTACTGCACGTGCTCGCCGCGCTCAAGCATCATTTCTGGAACAAGGACAGCGTGCTCAAGCGCATGCTGCCCTTCACGACGACGGAGTGACCGACATGCTGACACCCGCCCGAGTCTGCGCGCGAGGGGTTGCTGCCGTCCGAGCTTGCCCTCGCCGGCTGCACCGGCTGCGCGCATCGATCCTGGCGCTCGTGAGCGCGCTCGCCCTCGGGGCAGGCGCGTCGGCCACGGCCGCGCCGGGCGCGTACGTGGCCGACGCGGCCCGGAGCCGCCTGCAATTCACCGGCGTTCAGGCGGGCGCCGAGTTCAAGGCGGCGTTCCACAAATTCACCGCCGTCGTCGACTTCGCACCGGAGGCCCTGGCGACCGCGCATTTCGACGTGACGATCGACTTGAACTCGGTCGATTCCGGGGACAAGGACCGCGACGGCACGATGCGCGGTCCGGACATCTTCGACGTGGCGCACTTTCCGACCGCCCACTACGTGACGCGCGGCTTCACCAAGAGCGCAACCGGCTATACCGCACAGGGCACGCTGACCCTGCGCGGCGTCAGCAAGGACGTCAACGTCGAGTGCCAGTTCACGCCCGGTCCGAGCGGCGCGACACTGACCGGCACCGCGGCGCTCAAGCGGCTCGACTTCGGCGTCGGCCAGGGCGACTGGAAGAACACGGAGTGGATCGGCGATCTCGTGAAAATCGATTTCTCGCTCGCGCTGTCGCCGCGGCACTGAAGACCGGCAACGAGGAGCCCTGCCCCATGAAAATCGGCGTACCGAAGGAAATCAAGATTCACGAATACCGGGTCGGATTGGTGCCGGCCGGCGTCGCGGAACTCGTGCGCGCAGGCCACGAGGTCCTGGTGGAGGCCGGCGCCGGCAGCGGCATCGGCTTCGGCGACGAACACTACCGCGCGGCGGGGGCGCGCATCGCAGCCGATGCCGCGGAGGTCTTCGCCGGCGTCGACCTCGTCGTCAAGGTCAAGGAACCGCAGCTCGCGGAATGCGCGATGCTCGGGGCCGACCAGGTGCTGTTCACGTATCTGCATCTGGCGGCGGACCGGGAACAGACGCTCGCACTCTGCGAGTCCGGCGCGACCGCGATCGCCTACGAAACCGTGACCGCGGCGGATGGGTCGCTGCCGCTGCTCACGCCGATGAGCGAGGTCGCGGGACGCATGTCGGTCCAGGTCGGGGCGACCTGCCTGCAGAAGGCGAATGGCGGGTTCGGCGTCCTGCTGGGCGGCGTGCCCGGCGTGGCGCCTGCCAAGGTCGTCATCCTGGGCGGCGGCGTGTCCGGCACGCACGCGGCGGAGATGGCGGTCGGCCTCAGGGCCGATGTCACGGTCGTCGATCTGTCCGTCAAGCGGCTGCGCGAATTGTCGGCGCTGTACGGCAATCGATTGAAGACCGTGTATTCCACGTCCCAGGCGATCGAGGAGTTGGTGCGCGATGCCGATCTCGTGATCGGCGCCGTGTTGATCGCGGGCGCGGCTGCGCCGAAGCTCGTCTCCCGGGCGATGGTGGGGACCATGAAACCCGGCGCCGTGCTCGTCGACATCGCGATCGATCAGGGCGGCTGCTTCGAGACGAGCCGGCCCACGACGCACGCCGAACCCACCTACGTCGTCGACGGCGTGATCCACTACTGCGTGACCAACATGCCGGGCGCCGTGCCGCGGACCTCGACCGTCGCCTTGACGAACGCGACGCTGCCGTACGTGAAGGCCATCGCCAAGGGCGGCTGGCGCCGGGCGCTCGCGGGCGACGCGGGACTCGCGCAGGGTCTGAACGTCTCCTCCGGCCGCATTACGCATGCGGCGGTGGCACGCGCGCTCGGCCTGCAACACCACCCCGAAGCCGTTTGACCATGCGACGCGCATCCCCGGCATTCGGCGCCTGTCTGGCCTTGGCAGCAGTCCTCGTCGGCGTCGTCGGCGCCGCGCACGCGGCTCCGGAAAAGGGCCCGGCCCGCAAGACCCGCAACGTCGTCTTGATCGTCAGCGACGGACTGCGCTGGCAGGAAGTGTTCACCGGCGCCGATCCCGGACTCATGAACGAGGAAGCCGGTGGCAGCTGGACGCCGATCCCCGAACTGCGCGCGGCGTACTGGAGCGACGACCCCGCAGAGCGCCGCGCGAAGCTATTCCCGTTTCTGTGGGGCACCCTGGCGACCCAGGGGCAATTGTTCGGTAATCAGACGAAAGGCAGCGTCGCCCACGTCACGAATCCGATGTGGTTTTCCTATCCCGGCTACAACGAAATGACGACCGGTGCGGCCGATCCGAAGATCGACTCGAATGAATTCGGCCCGAATCCCAACGTGACGGTGTTCGAGTGGCTCAACGCCAAGCCGGCCTATCGCGGCCAGGTCGAGATCTTCGGCACCTGGTCCGTGTTCCACGACATCTTCAACGAGGACCGCAGCCACCTGCCGATCCGTTCGGGCACCACGCTGGTGGATGCCGGCGACGCGAGCGACTCCGGCCGCTTGCTCGAGCAGCTGTACGCGACGACGACCCGCCTGGAATTCGAGGATCCCTACGACTCCTTCCTTTCGGTGGCGCTGCGCCGGCATCTCGAGAAGCACCACCCGCGCGTGTTGTTCGTCGGTTTCGGGGACACCGACAATTTCGCCCACCTCGGGCATTACGACATGGTGTTGAACGCGGCACATAATTTCGACGGATTCTTGGGCGCCTTGTGGCGCGAGATGCAGGCCATTCCGGCGTATCGCGACAAGACGACCTTCATCGTCACGGCGGACCACGGACGCGGTTCGGGCCCCGAGGACTGGAAGGAACACGGCGTCGATCAGAAGGGCTCGCAGAATATCTGGATCGGCGTGCTCGGCCCCGACACACCGCCGCTCGGCGAACGGCACGACGTGCCGCCGGTCACGCAGGCACAGATCGCCGCCACCGTCGCCGCCGCCCTGGGCGAGGACTACGCCGCCGCCAAGCCGGGCGTGGCGGCGGCGCTGCCCGACGTGCTCCCGGCTCCTTAAGATGGCGCGCAATCCGCGTTTCGACGTGTTGTTCGAACCCGTCCGGATCGGACCGGTCACGGCACCGAATCGGTTCTACCAGGTCCCGCACGCGAGCGGCATGACCAATGCCCTGCCGCACGTGCGCTCGGCATTTCGGGGCGTGAAGGCCGAAGGCGGCTGGGGCGTCGTCTGCACGGGCGCGGTCTCGATCGACCCGAGTTCCGACGATTCGCCGCTGCCTTTCGCGACCCTCTGGGACGAGCGGGATATTCGTGCGCATGCGCTCATGACCGACGCAGTGCATGCGCACGGCGCGCTGGCCGGCGTCGAGCTGTGGCACGGCGGCGCTTGCTGTCTGAATCGCACGAGCCGTATCGCTCCGCTCTCGCCGTCCGGGATGCCCTGGCTGTCGACCCACGTCGGCTTCATGGGGAATCTGCGCCCGCGCGCCATGGACGCCGCGGACATCAAGGCACTGCTGCACTGGCAGGCACAGGGCGCACGCCGCGCGGTCGCCGCCGGCTTCGACATCGTCTATGTCTACGCGGGCATGGGTTACCTCCCGTACGAGTTTTTGTTGCCGGAATACAATCGCCGCACCGACGCCTACGGCGGCTCGATCGAAAACCGGGTGCGCCTGGTCCGGGAGCTGCTCGCCGTGACGCGCGACGCGGTCGGCACGAAGTGCGCGGTGGCGCTGCGCATCAGTCTCGAGGAGTTGCGCGCCCGTCCCGGCACCCATGCCGCCTCGGAGGCCCACGAGGTCGTGGCGCTGCTCGCCGACATCCCGGATCTGTGGGACGTCAAGATGGATTCGAGTCCGACCGACTGTGCGCCGTCACGGTTCGCTCCCGAGGGCAGCCACGAACCGATCATCGATTTCGTCAAGCAGGTCACGCGCCAACCCGTCGTCGGCGTCGGCCGGTTCACGTCCCCGGACGTCATGGTGTCGCAGATCCGGCGCGGCGTGCTGGATCTGATCGGCGGCGCCCGCCCGTCGATCGCCGATCCGTTCCTGCCCAACAAGATCGACGAGGGACGCGAACACGAGATTCGCGAATGCATCGGCTGCAACATCTGCATCTCGAGCTGGCATGACGGGGTGCCCGTGCGCTGCACGCAGAATCCGACCGCGGGCGAGGAATGGCGGCGCGATTGGCACCCCGAACGCTTCGCGGCACCCGGCAGCGACGGTGCCGTGCTGATCGTCGGCGGCGGCCCTGCCGGTCTCGAATGCGCGGTCACGCTGGCGCGGCGCGGCTACGCGGTGACGCTCGCGGATGCCGCTCCGGAGTTCGGCGGCCGCCTGCGCTTCGAGAGGCGTCTTCCCGGCCTCGCGGCCTGGGGACGGGTGGTCGATTGGCGGCTCGGCCAGCTCCGCGGCCGCGCGAACGTGAACCTGTATCCCGGCAGCACGCTCAGCGTCGACGACATTCTCGGGCTGGAGCATCGGCACGTCGTCATCGCGACCGGCGCCCGCTGGACCCGGATGCTCTACGGGGCGATCGAGTTTCCGCAAGGAGAGCTTGCGGGCCCTCGCGTCTACACGCCCGACGATCTCGCCGCCGGCGTCGTGCCGGAGGGACCCGTCGTCGTCTTCGACATCGACAACTACTATCTCGGGGGCGTCATCGCGGAGCGCCTCGCACAGCTCGACCTCGAGGTGAGCTACGTCACGACCGCCGGCAGCGCATCGGCCTGGACCATCATGACCAACGAGCAGCCGCTCGTGCACCGTGCCCTGGCCCGGGCAAAGGTGCCGATCCATACGCTGCTGCGCGTCACCGCGTTCGACGGCGCGCTCCTCTCGCTCGCGCACGTGTTCACGCACGCCCCGACGACGCTGCCCTGCCGGTCCCTCGTGATCGTCGGCATCCGCACGCCCGACGATTCCCTGATCGACGCCTTGAACGCGCGCCGCGAAGACGCCGGGCAGGCCGGCATCGCCTCGATCACGAGAATCGGCGATTGCCTCGCACCTGGGGCGATCGTGCATGCCGTGCACAGCGGACACCGATACGCGCGCGAACTCGACGCCGGCATCGATCCCGTCCCCTACCGGCGGGACTTCCCGGCATGAACGACGCGCCGCTCGAAGCGACTCTGCCGACTCGCTGGTACCGCGACGAGGCGGTGTTCAACGTGGAAAAGGAACGGATCTTCTGGCGCGAATGGATCGCGGTCTGCCGCGACGAGGAACTGCCGAATCCCGGCGACCATCGCATCGTGGACGTGCTCGGTCAGAGTCTGCTCCTGGTGCGCAATCGCGACGGGGTGCTGCGCGCCTTCTACAACGTGTGCCGCCACCGCGGGGCGCGGCTGTGCAAGCCCGACGCGACGGCGCCGGACCCCTGGCGCGTCGAACTCGCCGGGGGCGTCATCTCCGGCCGCATGATCGTCTGTCCTTACCATCGGTGGTCGTACGACCTGAACGGCGCCCTGATCGCCGCGCCGCACCTGCGCGGCTCGCCGAACTTCGACAAGCAGGACTTCAATTTGTACCCGGTCGGCGTGGCCGTGTGGGCCGGATTCGTGTTCCTGCACCTGACGCCCGCCCACGCCGAGAGCCTGCTCGAGCGGCTCGATGCCATCACCGAACGCATCCGGCGCTACCCGCTCGCGAACTTGCGGATCGGTGCGACCCTGCGCTACGACGTCGCGGCGAACTGGAAGATCGTCTGCGAGAACTACAACGAGTGCTATCACTGCGCCGGCGTGCATCCGGAATTGTGTGCGCTCGTGCCGGCGTTTCGCGAGAACGGCGGCGCGAACCTCGATTGGAACCGCGGCGTGCCGCACCGTGCGGGGGCGTACACGTTCACGCACAGCGGCACGACGCAGCGCCGGGCGTTTTCGGATCTCGATGCCGACGAACGCGTGCGCCACAAGGGCGAACTCGTCTATCCGAATTTGTTCGTGAGTCTCGCCTGCGATCATGCGGCGATTTTCCTGCTGCGTCCGCAGGGCGCGAGGCGCACCGACATCCTCTGTCAGTTCCTGTTCGAGCCAGAGGAGATGGCGCGACCGGACTTCGACCCCGCGGATACGGTCGATTTCTGGGACCTCGTGAACCGCCAGGACTGGAGCGTCTGCGAAGCGGTGCAACAGGGCCTGGACGCGCGCGTGCATGCCGCGGGTTTCTATGCACCCATGGAGGATTTCAACCTCGACATCCGGCGTTACGTCACCGATCGGATCGGCGCCTTCTTGGGATCTTGAGCAGGAGCGGGCTCGGGATGGCCGGTAAAGCGCGCGCGCCGAAGTTCCAGCGCAGCACCGCGTCGGTGCGCCGCGAGGCGCTCGTCGATGCGACGTTGCAGAGCCTCAAGCAGTTCGGCCACGAGGGCACGTCGATCCGCCGCATCAGCGCGGCCGCGGGCGTGTCCATCGGCCTCATCAATCATCATTTCGCGAACAAATCCGAGTTGATCGCGGCGGCCTACGAATCGCTCGCCCTGTCGCTGCAGGAGTCGCTGCGCCGGCAGGCCGCGGCGGCGCAGGGGACCCCGCGCGAGCGGCTCGTCAAGTTCCTGCGCGCCTCGTTCATGCCCGACATTCTCGACCCGTCGATCTTCAGCGTATGGCTCGTGTTTTGGAGCATGGTCATGCACGTCCCGGAGATGCGCGCCGTCCACGACCGGACCTACCGCGCGTACCGCGCACTCATCGAACAGCTGCTGCGCGGGGTCGCCGAGTCCGCCGATGTGCCGCCGTTCAAGCTGCAACCCGCCGCCATCGCCCTCTCGGCGCTGCTCGACGGTCTCTGGGTCGAGCTGTGCCTGAGTCCGGCGACGTTCGAGGTCGAGCAGGCGATCCTGTTTTGCGAAGACTGGTTGAGCGCGCTCTGCGCGGGGGCCCTGCCCGGACTCAAGGCCGGCACGCCGTGAGCGCCAAACGCGACGCGAGCGAGGCCGGTGACGCGATCATCATCGGCGCAGGCCATAACGGCCTCGTCTGCGCGGCGTATCTCGCCGCGGCCGGTTTGCGCGTCACGGTGCTGGAGCGACGCAACGTGGTCGGTGGTGCGGCCGTCACCGAGGAGTTTCACCCGGGATTTCGCAATTCCGTCGCCGCCTACACGGTCTCGCTGCTCAGTCCCAAGGTGATTCGAGATCTCGCGCTCGAGCGGCACGGCCTGCATATCGTCGAGCGGCGCCTCGCGAACTTCCTGCCGCTCGAGGACGGCCGCTACCTCAAGGTGGGCGCCGGACGCAGCGTCGCCGAGGTGGCCAAGTTTTCGGCGCGCGACGCGGCGGCGCTCGCGCCCTACGCGGCACGCCTGGAGGCGATCGCCGACGTGCTGCGCGAGATTGCGCTCGAGACGCCGCCGAACGTCACGCACGGGAACTGGCTCCTGGCCCTGCCCGAGCTGCTGCGCGGCGCGCACCTGGGCAGGCGGCTCGCGCGGCTCGACATGCGCATGCGGCGCGATCTCTTGGGCTTGTTCGCGAAATCGGCCGGCGATTATCTCGACGCGTGGTTCGAGTCGGAGCCGATCAAGGCGGCCTACGGCTTCGACGGGGTGGTCGGCAATTACGCGAGCCCCTATTCGGCGGGTTCCGCCTACGTGCTCCTGCATCACGTGTTCGGCGAGGTCAACGGCAAGAAGGGCGTCTGGGGTCACGCGATCGGCGGCATGGGCGCCATCTCGCGCGCGCTCGCGGCCGCGGCCGCCCTGCGCGGCGTCGAGATTCGCGTCGCGAGCCCCGTGCGCGAGGTGCTCGTCGAGAGCGGCCGCGCGGTCGGCGTCGTGACCGAGCGCGGCGCGACACTGCATGCCCGCTGCGTCGTGTCGAATCTGAATCCCAAGCTGCTGTTCGGCAGCATGATCGATCCCTCCGTCCTCGACACGGACTTCCGCGAGCGCATGCGCGATTGGCGTTGCGGCTCGGGCACGTTCCGCATGAACGTCGCGCTGTCCGAGCTGCCGGACTTTCGGGTCCTACCGGGCCGCGCCGCCGCCGAGCACCACACCGCCGGCATCATCATGGCCCCGAGCCTCGCGTACATGGACCGCGCCTATGCGGACGCCCGAGCGACGGGCTGGTCACGCCGGCCGATCGTGGAGATGCTGATTCCCTCGACCCTCGACGGAGGACTCGCGCCGCCGGGGCGCCACGTGGCGAGCCTGTTCTGCCAGCACGTCGCCCCCGTATTGCCGTCGGGGGCCTCCTGGGACGCCCACCGCGACGAAGTCGCGGATCTCGTGATCGATCTGGTTGACTCGCACGCGCCGAACTTCAAGGCCTCGGTACTCGGGCGCCAGATCATGAGTCCCCTCGACCTGGAGCGAACCTTCGGACTCATCGGCGGCGACATCTTCCACGGTGCGCTCGGCCTGGACCAGCTCTTCTCCGCCCGGCCGGCGCTGGGCCACGGCGACTATCGCGGCCCCTTGAAGGGTTTGTACCTGTGTGGCTCCGGCACACACCCCGGTGGCGGAGTGACGGGCCTGCCGGGTCACAATGCGGCACGCGAGATCATCAAGGATTTCAAGCAACGCCGCTGGCGCCGTCGAGTTTGAAAACCGCGCCGGCGGGGCCGGGCTGCCTCCTAGCCGAGCGGCGACACGCCGATCAGCGCGAAGTGCGCCCACCGAATGAACAGCACGTAGAGTCCGAGTCCCAAGACCACGGCGATCACGTCGTTGAAGCGTCCCGCCGGCGCATGAGGAATGACCTTGGGCGGCCGGCGTTTCAATGAAATCCGGTCGACGACCGCCCAGGCGAGAAACCCCCCGAACAGCAGCACGTCGGCGAGCCGGCCGTTCGCGAGCAAATGGGCCAGGGCCCAGAATTTCACGGCGGCGAGCATCGGATGCTTCGCGGCGCGCTGGATGCGGCCCGGAAGATACACGGCCAGCAGCAGCGGAAACACCGGCAGCATGATCAGAAAGGCGACGTGCCGTAGCCAGTGGGGCGGAACGTACAAGATCACGGGATCGGCGCGCGACAGCCCGACGCCATCGCAGATCAACACGAAGCCGAGCAGCGACACCAGGCCATAACCGGCCTTGAACGCGCCGGGCGCGCCGGCGACGAGTCGCTCGCGCGCGGCGGGCGCCAGAATCGCGAAGGAGTGAACGCCGAGGAACAGCGCGAGACCCAGGATCAGCAGCAACATGTCAGACGCCGAACGCGGCGATACGCCGCGCCTGGTGCCGCAGCGCGTTGCCGAAACCGTGGCGGTCGAAGAAGGCCTCGAGGCCGGGGCCGTCCGGACGGCGCGGCTTCAGGTCATCGAGCGTGGCGTCGAGCGGCATGTCGCAGACGATGCCGGTCAGGCGGCGTGCGAGATACGCGGCCTCCTTGTGGTTGCGCAGTCTCGCGGCGACGCCGGCGGCACCGCGCAGTTTCATCTGCGCCACCCGGTCGATGTTCGCGTACAGCTCATCGAGCGAGCCGAAGATGGCGAACAACTCGCCTGCGGTTTTCTTGCCGACGCCCGGCACGCCGGGGATGTTGTCGACGCTGTCCCCGGTCAACGCGAGGAAATCCGCGATCAACTCAGGGCTCACGCCGAAGCGCGGCTTGATGTCATGGTAGTGATAGCGCGCGTTGCCGCTGTAGTCCCAGAACACGTCGCCATCCGAGATCAGCTGCGACAGATCCTTGTCGCGCGTGACGAGCACGTTGCGCAGGCCCGCGGCGCGGCAGCGCGCGGCGAGCGTGCCGATGATGTCGTCCGCCTCGTAATCGGGACTCGCAAATTCGGCGACTCCGAGGTGACGGCAGAATTCCCGGCATAACGCGAATTGCCGTTCCAGGTCGGCGGGCGGCGGTTCGCGATTGGCCTTGTAGGCGGGATAGAGGGCGACGCGGAACGAGGTCTCGCTGCGCAGGGCGTGATCGAAGGCCACGCCGATCCGCTCCGGCCGTTCCTGTTCGATCAGATCCGACAGGAACCGCGCGAAGCCGTACAGCGCATGCGTCGCGTTGCCGTCCACGTCGACCATGTCGGGCGGCATGGAGTGATAGGCGCGGAACACGAAATAGCTCGCATCGACGTGGTAGACCACGCCGGAGGGGGCGGCGCTCACATCGGCCAGCGTTGCATGCGCTCGTGCAGCGGACTCGCGCGCGGGAAGTGGGCGATCAAGTATTCCATCTGATCGGCGAGCACGCGCCGCCCCTTCAAGTAGATGTATTCCGCGTAGGTCGGCGTGAACGGCACGGCGAGGAGCTGCATGCCCGCCTGTTCGGGAGTCCGCGAGGCCTTGGCATTGTTACAGCGCCGGCAAGCGGTCACGACGTTGCTCCAGGTGTCCTGGCCGCCGTGGCTGAAGGGGGTCACATGATCGCGCGACAACAGGCTGTACGTGAACCGGGCGCCACAGTAGAGGCACAGGTATGCATCGCGCCGGAACAGCGTCTGGTTGTTGAGCGGGGGGGTGTAGGCCGCGCCGCGCAGATTGCCGGGATTCCCGGTGTGGCCGAGCGTCGCGATGATCGAGTTCACGTCGACGATCGTGCGCAGGCCCGTACTCGCGGAGGTGCCCCCGTAGAGCCGATACAACAGCGTGCCGCAGGTGTAGGCCACCTGCTCGGTATGGTAGAGGCGGGCCGCCTCCCGGTAATCGACCCACTCGAGCGGCATGCCGGACACGTCGGTGCGCAGGATCTGCTGCGACAAGGGGTAGGTCTGCGAGGCGAGGGATAGTTCATCTCCCCAGTCCGAAGAACCCCCGTCGCCGTTGCCGCCTGCCTTCATGGAACGCTTCAGCATAAAGCCCTTAAGATAGACGACTCCCGGCCCACAATTCAATGTTTGGGGGCGCCGGGCCGCGGCGCGCCCTGCGGTCGCTGCGGCCGGCTTTGCAGGGCATGCTGGCGTTGCTCCGGACTCATTTGCCGCCATTGCTGCCGCAGTTCGAGGCGCCGCTGTGCCGGTATTTGCCGGAATTGACGGTATTGTTCGCGGACTCTCTGCTGCTGCTCGGGCGGCAGACTCTTGAAGCGTTGCCAGCGTTCGCGCACCAGTTGACGCTGCTCGGGCGGCATCGCGCGCCATTGCTGGAAGCGCTGCTCGGCGCCGGCGCGCTGCTGCGGCGTCATCGTGAGCCAGCGCGCGCTGCCCTTGGCCAGGGCCTGCTGACGCTGCGGCGAGAGGCTGTCCCATTTGCCTTGATAGCTCTGCAGCAACTGTTGCTGCTGCGGCGATAGCGCGCCCCAGGGGCGCGGCTCTGCGGGCGCCGCCGCGGGCGCGGCGACCGACGCGCCGGGCGACTCCTGCGCGACGCCGCTGTTCGCGGCCGCGACCATCAAGACAACACAGCACCACAACGCCCTGATCATTGCTTCCCACCCTGCGGCGGAGGCGGACCCACCGACCCCGGCTCCGATCCTTTCAGATAATCCCACCAACCGGCATCGCCGACATCATCGGCGCCGAGGAACTCGATGAACGATTCGTCGCTGGCCGACGTATCGGGCGGCGGGGGCGGCGGCGGTGGGGGCGGCTCGGGCGGCGGTGCCGCGGCCATCGCAGCCGCCAGGGCCATGGCAGCCGCCAGCGCCGTCGCAGCCGCCGCCAGGGCCAGGGCCGCCGGGGGCAGCCGCCGCCGCCGTGGCGTGTTCACCTGCGCGTCATCCGACGCCGTCGGTCGCAGGGTCGGAATCCGCGGTCTTTTGCGCTGCCCAATCGTAAAATTCCACGTCGTCCTGGAGCATCTCCATCGGGTCGCCCGAATTCTCGTCGGACGCGGCGACGATATCCAAATCCTCGAAACTCGCCTGGGGATCGGCCGCGGTCGTGCCATGCGAGCCGTGCGGCGCCCCGAACCAGAGCGCGACCGCGAGCACCGCCGCAGCGGTGATCCCGGCCGCCGAGGGGACCCAGGTCGCGCGGAAGAAGCCCGAGGGTCGCGCGGCGACCGCCTCGAGCGCCGCATGCCGCGCCTGGGTCAGCCGCGAGCGCACGCGCATGTCGATGTCCTCGACGCTGGCGTCGAACAGTTCCCGGCTGCGTTTTTCCAAGCCATTGAACCCGGATTCGTTCATCACCAGACCTCGCCCAAGCGTTCGCGCAACGCATGCACGGCGCGCGAGTAATGCGTCTTGACGCTCCCTTCCGAGCATCCCATGGCAGCCGCCGTTGCCGCGACATCCAAGCCCTCGAAGTTGCGCAGCATGAACGCTTCACGTTGCCGCGCCGGCAGCTCTCGCAGCGAGCGTTCGAGCTTGTCGATCGCTTCGGCCTGCATGAGTCGTTCGGGCGCATCGGGACCGCTCGCGGCAACAGTCTCGAGCGGGTCCGCGGCCTCGCCGTCCGGATCTTCCTTGGGCCCGGGCAGCCACACCATGAGACGCTTGCGCACCGCGCGACGCCGCTGTAGATCGCGGATGCCGTTTTCGAGAATACGGTAAAAGAGCGGCCGCCACTCGGCGCTCGGTTTCGCCGCGTAGTTGCGTGCTAATTTGAGCATCGCGTCCTGCACGACATCGAGCGCGTCGTCCGGGTCACGCAGCGCCACTTGTGCCATTCGAAAGGCGCGACGTTCGATATCGGCCAGAAACTTCTCGAGCTCGCGCGTTTGATCCAGGACGACTCCCTCAGGGGCCCGCGAGGGTCCGTCCCAGGCCATCCAAGCGTGCGAGAGCTTAACAAAACTCGACATAGTCCGTCCCCTGCGGCGTCGACGGGTCCAAGGCTTGGTGTATCAACGCCCTGGCCGCCGCCCGGTTGACGCGCGACGGTTCGCCACATCAGCGACTTACACACACCGCGCCGGGACGCGTCGGCAATAGTTGCGAACGACATCTCACGACTCGCTCCAGAGCATCCTACAAGCGCATGAATATGAAGAGATTCTCGCGATTTCGCATAGTTTTCCACCAATTTGAGCGGGACTCGAAACAAACTAGGCACTTGGGCATGTTGATCCCGCATTTCACACAGACTTATCCACACATGCTGTGGACAAAAGGACGCACCGATTGATCCTGCAGGTTGCCCTCGACACGCCGCTACGCCGAGTCTTCGACTATCGCGCCCCCGGCGGACACACGGCGGACGGCAGCGCGGCCACTCCGCTCCGGCCCGGCGTGCGGGTCCGAGTGCCGTTCGGCCGGCGCGAGCTGATCGGGATCCTGGTCGGCACCGCGACCGACACGTCCGTGCCGAGCGACAAATTGAAAACCGCGGTCGACATTCTCGACACCGAACCGGTCTTCGATCCCGTGACCTTCGACCTGCTGCGGTGGGCGGCCGAGTACTACCACCACCCCCTCGGCGCAGTCTTTGCCGCTGCCCTGCCGGCGGGTCTTCGGGGGGGCCGGCCCGCGCTGACCGAGACCGAGCGGTTCGCGCTCACGGCCGCCGGTCGCGAACATCTCGGCGCGCCCGGCGCGGCGCGGCGGGGAGGGCGTCTACTGGCGCTGCTCGGCCGGCTCGATCACGCGGGTCCCCAGAGCCGGGATGAGCTGCGCCCTCACGTCGAGGCCGCCCGGCTGCGCACGGCCGTGGCGCGCGGCTGGATTGCGGTCACGCGGGAACCCCCCGTGGCGGCGACCCTGGCGGTCGCGTCGAGCGACGTCGTGCTCACCCGCGCGCAATCCGAGGTCATCGACAAGCTGCTCGAATCCCTCGCGGGGGGGTTCGCGGTTCACCTGCTGTATGGCGTCACCGGCAGCGGCAAGACCGAGGTCTATCTGCGCGTCATCGCCGCGGCGATCGCGGGCGGCGGCCAGGTCCTGGTGCTCGTGCCGGAAATTGCGCTGACGCCCCAGCTGGTGGAACGCTTTCGCCGCCGTTTCGCGAGCGGCATCGCCGTATTGCATTCCGGCTTGAGCGACAAGGAGCGCCGCGAGTCCTGGAGCCGCGCCCACGGCGGCCAGGCGCGCATCGTGATCGGTACGCGCTCGGCGGTGTTCGCGTCCCTGCCCCGCCTGGCACTGATCGTGGTGGACGAGGAGCATGACGCCTCGTACAAGCAGCAGGAGGGATTTCGCTACTCCGCCCGCGATCTCGCGGTCCTGCGCGCCCAGCGTGCCCAAGTCCCGATCTTGCTGGGTTCGGCGACTCCCTCGCTCGAGACGCTCGAGAACGCGATCGCGGGACGTTACACCGAACTGCGGCTGCCGCAGCGTCCCGGCGCCGCGCTGCCGCCGCGGCTGCAGCTCATCGACATCTCGCGGCACGCGAGCGAGCAGGGACTGAGTCAACCCGCACTTCAGGCCATCGCCGGGCACTTGGGCGCCGGGGGACAGGTCATCGTGTTCCTGAATCGACGCGGCTTTGCCCCGACCCTGTTTTGCAGCGGCTGCGGCTGGGTGGCGCCCTGTGCACATTGCGATGCGCGCATGACCTTGCATCGGCGCGCCGGGCGGCTGCGCTGCCACCATTGCGGCGCGCAGGCGCCCGTCCCGCTGGTCTGCGCACGGTGCGGCCATTCGGTCGGTCCGGTGGGTCAGGGCACTGAACGTGTCGAGGAAACCTTGGCGCGATTGTTTCCCGAACAGGGACTCGCGCGCCTGGATCGGGATACCGTGGCCGGTGCGGGTGCGATGCACGCGGTGCTCGAGCGCGTACAGAGCGGCGCGGCGCGCATTCTGATCGGCACGCAAATGCTCGCGAAAGGGCATCATTTCCCCGAGGTCAGCCTGGTGGTGATCTTGGACGCGGACCAAGGCCTGTTCGCGACCGACTACCGTGCGACCGAGCGGCTCGCCCAGACCATCATCCAAGTCGCGGGCCGTGCGGGCCGTGCCGCGCGGGCCGGGGAGGTTCTGATACAGACCGCGTTTCCGGGCCATCCGCTGCTCAAGCGCCTGATCGAGGAGGGCTATGACGGCTTTGCCGCGGGCGCGCTCGCGGAGCGCCGCGCCGCCCAATGGCCGCCGTTCTCGCGCTTGGCGCTGTTGCGCGCCGAAGCGCGCGACGAGGCGGCTCTCGACGACTTCCTGCGCTCGGCCCGCCGCCTCGCCGCCGCCCCCCCCGACGTGACCGTCGAGGGGCCCGCCCCGGCCTTGATGGCACGGCGTGCCGATCACTTCCGTGCGCATCTTCTCGTCGAGGCGACGGGGCGCCCCGCGCTGCAGCGCCTGCTGCGCAGCTGGCTGCCGCAGGTCGAGCGGCTGCCCGCGCCGCGCGGTTTGCGCTGGTCCATCGACGTCGATCCGCTCGAGATGGACTGATAGACTCTCGGGCCGTTTTCACGAGACCCTCGGGTAGTGCCCCCTTGAAGGATTTGATCGAGTCCCTGCTGCGCGAGGCGCTCGACGCCCTCCCGGACGACCTGCTTCCCGCGGCGGCGCGCGAGGTCGCCATCGACGTCGAACACACGCGCGACCCGCTGCATGGCGACTTCGCCAGCAACCTGTGCATGCGCCTTGCCAAGGCGGCGCGGCAGAATCCTCGCCACCTGGGCCAGCGCCTGATCGCGGCGCTGCCGGCTCATCCCGCGATTGCCAACGTCGAGCTCGCGGGGGCGGGCTTCATCAATTTCTTCCTGGCGCCGGCGGCCTATCATGCAGAGCTTGCGCGGATCTTGGCAGAGGACCGCCAGTATGGGCGTTCCACGCGCGGTGCCGGCCAATCGGTCCAGGTCGAATTCGTCTCCGCGAATCCGACGGGTCCGCTGCACGTCGGCCACGGGCGCGGAGCGGCCTTCGGCGCAACCCTGGCCAATCTGCTCGAGGCGGTCGGCTATCGCGTGCAGCGCGAGTACTACATCAACGATGCCGGCCGGCAGATGCAGATTCTCGGTGCGAGCACCTGGCTGCGCTACCTGGAAGCCTGCGGGGAGACGTTCACGTTCCCGACGAACGCCTATCGCGGCGATTATCTCGTCGCGATCGCGGCGGAACTGCACCGCACCGAAGGTGCCGCCCTGCGCCGCGACGCCGCGCTGCTGTTTGCCGGACTCCCGCCCGACGAGCCTCAGGGCGGCGACAAGGACGTGTACATCGACGCGCTGATCGAGCGCGCCCGCACGCTGCTCGGCGAGGCGACGTTCGACCGCGTCCTGCGCCATGCACTCGATGGGATCCTCGCCGACATCCGGGAGGATCTGATCGAGTTCGGCGTGCGCTTCGACTGCTGGTTTTCCGAGGAGTCGCTCGCGCACTCCGGCGCGATCGATCGGGCGCTCGCGGCGCTCGAAACACAGGGACATGCCTATCGCAAGGACGGGGCGCTGTGGTTCAGGAGCACCGATTTCGGCGACGAGAAGGACCGGGTCATGGTGCGCGACAACGGCGTGAAGACCTATTTCGCCTCCGACATCGCGTACATCTTCAACAAGCTCGAGCGCGGATTCGATCACCTGATCTACGTCTGGGGCGCCGACCACCACGGCTATATCGCGCGCCTGCGAGCGGGGCTCGTCGCCTTGGGCGGCGCGGCGCAGCGCTTCGAGGTCCGCCTGATCCAGTTCGTCTCCCTGTTCCGCGGCGGCGAGAAGGCACAGATGTCGACGCGCTCGGGCGAATTCGTGACGCTGCGGGAGCTGCGGCGCGACGTCGGCAACGATGCGGCGCGGCTGTTCTACGTGATGCGCAGCAACGACCAGCACCTCGACTTCGATCTCGAACTCGCGAAGTCGCGCTCGAACGAGAATCCTGTCTACTACATTCAATACGCCCACGCCCGCGTCGCGAGCTTACGCAGGCAGATGCACGAGCGCGGGATCGACTTCGACCGCGCTAACGGACTCGCCAACCTGCGGCTGTTGACGGCCGCCCAGGAAGTAGCGCTGGTGAAGCGGCTCGCGGCGTACCCCGAGATCGTCGAACAGTCGGCGTTGCAGCGCGCA
>Ga0116231_10008674_pt1 | contig 17687 bp, 10 predicted proteins | sample S1TSphgellanicum_2_FD_89695 | JGI IMG/M metagenome (GOLD analysis project Ga0116231, IMG submission 89695) | Host-associated microbial communities from peat moss isolated from Minnesota, USA - S1T2_Fd - Sphagnum magellanicum MG | ecosystem: Host-associated > Plants > Peat moss > Unclassified...
ATCATTTGGGGGCCTCCTTAATAAGCAATTTCCTCAGCCAGATGCTTTCTTTGCTCTTTCAGACCAATTTTTTTAAATAAAACCCCAGAAATAAATAAATAATATATCCATAATAACTTACTGAAATTTTATTGTATAAAAAATAATTAGTTCTCATTTTTTATTTCATAGAAAACATTTTAAACTATTTTTTTAATATCAAGGGCTATTTTTAAGCTATTTAGGGGGGAAATCATTTATATACAACATTTATAATTTATCATATGTTTTGTACCTATATTTGGCTTTTGGTAGTAATAAAATAACATGTAAGGAAGGGGGGGGGTGCTCAGGGGAGCCAAAGTTGGCAAAAGGGTGGCTGTAAGGAGGAGGAGGAGGAACGAGGGGTTTTTCAGACACAAATTCTGACATAAAACTCATGGTAACGGAAGATGCGACCAATACAAAAAAAAGGATCCATCAGGTGCTCAAAAGCTTTTGAGCCATCATCAAGTGAGACCAGACCCGATCACACAATCTTATTTTTTGTCATGTTCATAAATACGAGTGACCTCAGCAACTTTTGTCGCCATGCCTTTGTCTCTTTTGCTCCAAACTCAAACTTGCTCACATTGCAACAAATTCCTTTGCCGGTCAATATGGGGGAAAAGGCGAATGAGGGGGGGTGGGGTCCTTGAATATTTTTGGGAGGGGAGGAAAGGGAAGGGACATAAGGTTTGGGTTCGAATCTTTGAATCCTGAAATAACCTACCGTCGTCGGTTTTGGGTTCCAAATTTTGCATCCTACAAGACTGAAAGTGGTAACTAAGTAACTAGAGTTAACCAAAGGAATTTTTTTTAAACGAATCTTAATCAAGCTACCTTGTATCAACCACAAATTATTTATAATTTATATTGAAAATGTATTAGTCCATGATGCCAAGCAAGGCTTTTTTTTTTTTTTCCCCAATTGTGTGATATCACAAATTTGGTGAAGCTTTTCCAAGAAATTAACAAAAGCACTCAACAAATTTGCACTAAAAAAACACATTGCATTTGTTTAAGATTTTCTCAATTATTTGGTCAAAAACAAAGAAAATTTTGTGCAAAAATCCACTGGTGCTGAGCCATATATATATACAAGATTTTCAATGGCCAGGGTCCCAATGGATACATGCGTAATGTCGTATATAAAGAGGTTTTGGAAATGTAGTTTGTAGTTGTAATTTTGTAATATGTACCATCAAATACACACACACCTGTGCATTAGGCACATGGTTCAGACTAGTATATATATATATATAATTATATTCCATTTGTAAGCCAAGTGCAAAAATTATCTCATGTAACATACACACACACACACAGTTTAAACCGGAGTAGTTCTCATGGGGAAATGCAACCAGGTACATGTGTGTATATGTATGCTTGTATGTATGTATGTACATATGTACTACGCCCGAGTTAAATCTAAGCAAACTGGTGTGGGAGAGGGGACAAGTCCACCGGGCTCAAATAGTGTGTCAACTTGCACCTAAAGATGCAGGGATTGGATGACTATGTTTGTCAGGGTCAAATTCAGTACTTACGAAGGCTGTCCAATTTGTCTTGTCTCAAGTGCTTGGTTAAAAAGAACCACCTTCAACAACAGACGGAGGAAGTGGACACCAAGCAAGCGATGGATGAAGTGGGAAAGAGAAAGCTCACCCACAATGGATGGCCACTCCACCACAACATGTCCACCTTCGGGGAAGGGACAATGAACAGTATTGTTTTTCTATTCACAATGTCCCATGCACCACCACCGACTCCCATGTGCAATGGCTAGTTCAGACGGCCTATGATCCAAGGGAACCAAGAGGGTGGGGTGGTATGGTGGTGGGGGGCATATATAAGCTTATTGCATCTTTGTGAAAGATGGAAATCGCTTGACTTGCAATTGGGTAATTAATCATTTGATCCTTGTTAATTGAAAATTAAATCGTCTCAAGATAATAACCTAAGCATTTCCATTCAATAAACTTGATAAAAGCATACCTGATGAAACAATGGTTTGCATATTTAAGTTGCCAAAATCGGTTTGACAATGGTAATAATCCTCAAATGAGGAACAATGCACATAGGTATCAAAATGTTGGTATGTTCTCATTTAACAAGCTAGGTGTTGTTTTTTTTTTTTTAATTCAAGAATATATATATATATATATATATATATATAAAGACAATTGCCAAAAGGACTTTTCTTAGCTTTCAGAACCTTTTTTTTTTTTTGTTTCTGTGAAATTCCTTTTCAAAAATGTTTGTCACTACAATTAAACTCAAGTAGTCCTATAGGGGTTTCACAAACACAACTTAAATGTTGATGGTTTGGCTTGTGGGGGTGGGGGTGTTTAAACATGTGTTGCTTTCTTTGTTTTCAAAGGGGATAATGGTTCATTTAAACATATTCATATGTTTAACATCTTGGAGAAACTTTAAATTGATCTTTCAATTGCACTATAATAAATAGATTAATTTGATCCCATCTTCCACACCTTTCCAACATTTGTCTTTTGTTAGAAGTCTATGGCTTTCAACTTCATCGTATAATTTTTTTGTGTGAAAGAATTTGCTACCATTTATGTTTCACCATTCTTGCTTGAAATGTTTTAATATAGTATGTTCAAAATCATAAAGCACTTGCACAAAATTCTTTTGTGGATTTGGAGGGTAACTTATATACATGAATATCCTGCCAAGAAAAGAGGAGGGCTATTGTGCCCACTCCTCCCCAATGGGAGGGAATTTATGCTTACTTAGTGATGTAAGATCCATTCCACTCTTAAGGATTAGATGTAACAAGAGTCCCTTCTCCATGTGTCATGATTTATGTATGTTTAGGTTCATCAAAATTTTGTAATGTGCTTGGTGAGGGGTAAAGCCCATGGGTGGGGATATTCCCCAAATGCAAGGCTAGATTCAATTGTCACCTCTTCCTAAGCAACCTATTTTGAGAAGGATCCCTCCATGGAGTTTTACCCTACACTTCAAACCTTCGTCCATCACTCAAAACTAAAATCAACACAATAGCTTTTATGACAATAAGGCTCATCAACCCTGAAAGTGGTCGTATGTCCAAAGCACATTTTAATCTTTAACCATAGCAACGAACCATTTTTCCTTTTATGGGAAAAAGGCTCTTCAACCTTCCTCCATCACTTAAAACTAAAATCAACACAACAACTTTTATGACAATAAGGCTCATCAACCTTGAAAGTGGTCGTATGTCCAAAGCACATTTTAATCTTTAACCATAGCAACGAACCAAATGATAATATATGGGGATTTATAGAAGATTGGTTGTCCAAATGATTGGCATGCACTCTTGTTTCACAATTATGATCCTACCCACAAAATGGTTTTATTGGTCAAATCTTAAACAATTTTGCATACCTATTATAAAAAAAATCGCATTGTACAATAGAAAATAGCCATGCACAACAAGCTACAAACTTTAGCACATAATGTATGTCACAAGAAAATTAGGCAATTATTTATATGTTAATGTAGTTGTTTGTTTGATTTGTGGAGCCCTCATTATATTTTTGGTAGTTATAGAAAGCCTTCCATGAAGTCATGTGCACAGTTGTTGTTTTTCAATTTTTGAACAATGGAACAAAACTAATGAAATATAAATTGATTTTCATGGTTGAAAATTAGACTTAAATTAATAGCGAAGATAGATAAGAATTTCTGAATTAATTACACTTTCATCATAATGGAAACTTTGTATCATGTTACTTTCTACATTGATTTACCTAGTTTAATTTCCAAGCTTCAAATGAGTGAAGAAAATTAGGAGGACTATTTGGACTATCATAATTATAACTTTTTAATTTAAATGTAATATAATATAAAACCATATTTGACATTAATAGTATCAATTTTTTGATTATTTGTATTGCAATAGATTTTTAGTCATAATCATATTTTAAAATATGGATGAATTTTTTTTAAATGGAATTATAATGAACTTTTGAAATGATGACACTAAGTTTTTCATGCATATAGAATGAAAAAAATGTAAATTCAAAAAATATGGAATATTAATATTAAAATTTAAAAAAAGACCATCATCAAATGAAAAATTCAAAAATAAGATGCATTGAAACTTTTTGAATACAAGAAAATTTTATTTTTAAATTGTCATGGTTTATGTCATTTTTTATCATTTATAATCCATTTCATATTCAAATATTCAGAATTTCACATCATTTTTTGAATCAATCACGTGCCTAATGACATTTAAAAGGTGGTTTGCCAATCATTTTGATAAAAAAACATTGGGGATAATTGTAATATTTATAATTTAATAAGTATATTAACTACAAGAATTTTAACTACTGTAAAATGTACAACTTCAAAATGTCAAAAGTGAATCACCTAAACATGTTTTTATCCACAAGCACCGCCAAGTGGGACAAATGAAAAAATTGTGAAACTATTTAATGAAAAAACCAAAAGAAATTATGGTAGCATTAATTGATGTGGTTTATGTTATTGTAAACTACATAATGACAATGATATCTTGCACTAATATATGGGTTGAGAAGTGAAATTAACAAATGAAATGTTATTATCATTGTTTTAACATTCAAATGATAATTGATTATGTTATTTTATCTCACATGTGATTCATAAACATTTTTGTTGTAATTCAATATTTTATGTAACTTGAAATATGTGTGTGATTTTGTATCTTTTCCACATGGATCCCTTCACGAAACGTTCCATGCATATATCTTCAAAATGGTCCAAAACGATAATCTTGAATGAAATATGGAAATTTAATATTATTGTAAATTTGTTTTCAAAGTGGTGTGTAGGTTACTTCTCACCTTGTCCATAACCATGAAACCTAGGACAATGTAGAATGAGAATTATCACATGGTTTTAATCATTGTGATCCATCCATCGAACCCCATCCAAACATGTCCAAACAAGCTCGAACTTCATCCAAATTATGTTTTTACAAGTCATTATATTATTATTAGCTTACTTGTGCTAATAAGAGCTTCAAAACATGAAATTGTTGGCATGTACATGGTGCCATTTGAATAAATATCAGTGCATATTTGTTGTCTAAAATCAAAACAAGCTCAAATTTCATCCATGTTATTATTTACTAGCCAATAAACATTTGTTGATAGACTTATTCTTATATAAAAATAGCTCCACCTGCACCTTGTGTTTGGGCTTGTAGTTATGTTTATTACATCCAAAAGCAATGATAATTATTTTTCAACTCTCACCCATAAACATGAAAATGAAACAATTTAAGTGTAACATTTAAATGAACCATTGCAACCAACCAATGGACAACAATCATTTTCATTGTGTAATTTCACTAGATTCTCTACAAATTTGTTGTTTTTAAAAAAAAAAATTGAGACCCAAACTAACATTCAAATGTCATATTATATTTTTTCAACTATTGTAATGTGATTGTCCAACCTTCACCATGGTTTACTTTTGATTGCTCACATGTTTTACTTATTATTGTGACAATTTGATCCATTTTAATCATAAATTTGTGGGTTACAAAAATGTATTATTTAACCATTGTTTGACAATGAATTGGATGCATAAATATGAAATTTTACATGAAGGGAAACATGCCACATGGTATTCATTGAAAGTTTTGATAATTTAATTTTTGTAACATATAAAAAATGAATGGGTGTAATCTTAATAGACCTTGTTTTAAGCATTTTATATAATCAATTTTATTTCACAAAAGGGGTTATGTTTATATCCATGAACTTTTTTTATTTATAGGTTTTAGATAATGATTTTAGAACCAACCCAACATGGCATTCTTGAAGGTGAAATGCATGTCAAATTGAATATTTTCAATTTGTAACACAAATTTTTCATATTGCATAGTTTTTAATTTCTTGACCAAGCTTATATTTATTTTTATTTCTCAACATGGTAGAGTTCATGATATTCAACCAATATTTTGAAAGTTTTATGTATGCAAGTTTAAATAGAAAAGAAACCAAATCTTTAAATGATAATGCATTCAATAGGTGGTAATGCATTAAATGGTAAAATTATCATTATTTGTAAATAAATTTGGCTCCATAGATCCTAATAATGAAATCAATGATAAATTAAATATCATACCTTTCATTGAAATTTATTATTAAATAATTTTCAAAATAAATTAAGAAGTGGCCTCATCAAAAATCCTAAGATTTGATCTTTTTTTTTTGGGAACAAATGGGAATACCCATTGTAAGAAATAAATAATACAACCACCAAGCTATAGCCCAAGCTATAGGCCAAAGCCAAAGAGAGCCTTGGGCAAGGAATAAATCACAACACAACCCCAACTAAAGGCCAATGAAGGCACCACATGATGTGCCTCCCAATTCTATGACAAATCAACTACCTAAAGCTCCAAAGTTTGTCAAACTCAAACAAAAAAGCAACCTCCTTTCCAAGTGTTCTACAAATCATAAACATGGCATGTTTCCAAGCAATCCTTGCATACTCCACAAGTAAGTTCCACTTAGTAGATTCCACCTAATGCACAAACCAATAATGTTTATTGAAAACTAGATCATTCTTTTCAATCCAAATAGTCCACATGGCAATTCTTTGAAGTAGATGCCAAATAGGGTTGAATTTTCTAAGATGCCCCTTGATGTTGTTCTCAAAGAAACATTTCTCAATAGTGAACATTTTCCATGGACCTTTTTTACTTGGCCTAATGCAAAGCCTATTAATGATGTTAATGGCCCAATGCCAAGTTCATTGAGATTGGGGACACTCCCAAATTCCCAAAAGTGGTGAATTTCTATTTCTTCCACTCTTCCACCACAAAATGGGCACTGGTTGTTAAGGAGCTGATTGTTTTTAGCGCTCCAAGCATTGACTACCAGTACATGGTGCTAAAGTGATCATATGAGAATTCTTCCTTTCTAACCCTCCCCTTATTTGAAACCTTCACCCAAACCAACTTGACCCATATATGTAATAAATCCTCCCATTTTGCTTTAGTAGGTTTCAAGAAAGATGGTTTGTTACTCAACTAGTTCCTCCCAAAATCATACGTGTATAGGGTACATGCAAGCTTTGGTGCCTCACTTTTTACATCCTTATGGACTTTTTACAAAGTATATTCTATTCAAATGTCACAAATGCATTGTAAAATCATCAATTTGACAAAGATATTTATGGACTAAGATTTCCAACTTGAATAAAAATATTTATTGAGGGCTGAAATTCAATAAACATACACTAATCATATAATAATGGACTTTTAAAGTGAACATATGGATTATAATCTAGGATTTGCATTAACATTCAAATGCATTTTTTGTTATGATTTCATCTCAATGTTTTTTTATAGGGATTCAATATATAATATATGGGGAAATAATATGGATTGAAAAAAAATACAACAAAAATTTATCAACAAATAATTATGGACTTTTGAATGACTAAATTTGGACCTTATTTTCAAAAGTCCCAATCTTGGTCATTTTTTATTGGATTGATATATTTCCCCCCCTAACATGTATGTACATAATTTTTTAGATGGGAAGCCTTTCATATGGATTTTATTAATTGGTTAATCGTCACATAAAGCCCATTCAACATTGATTTTTTAACATTTTTTCCCATTTAAGTGTTAAAATATGAACTTTATATGGACTTTTGGGATTGGGATTCTTGCCGCTTTTAAACCACCCTAACTTGCATTTACCCTATAAAAAAAAGTTAGTGCCACCATCCCAAATCCAAGAGCTCAAATCAAAGGCAAGGTTATTAAATGAACCATAAAATAATTGTATAAGAAATTTCTTTTGTCCCTTAAGTAATTCACAAACACGAACCTTGTGTTAATGGCCTCTGAATTATAAGTCCCTTGTCCTTTGAATGTTATAGGGTTGCAAAGTGCATGTTTGGGTTCCAACAATAACAACTATATCTATGGTGGAATAAAATATGTGGTCAAATAGGAAGCAATTAATGGCTTGAAGGATTTTGTGGCATGTAACACCCAAACTAGATATACTTCTCCTTCATGTAGAAAACTGCCCACCCGATCACCAATTGTTACTAGCATGTCCTCTTGTGGAACTTGCAAGTTGAGTTGTGACCCTCTTATGGCTTAAGACCATAATGTTGTTAAGCCTTTACAACTAATAAAGCTCTCCATTTCACTATGTGCATTGTTGTTTTGGCCTTTGTTAAACCCAAGTTATAATAAAACTCAATAACTTTTTCTTTCAAAAACCCAACTTGCCCCCCTCAAAATTGGTAGATCATTATAATTCCTTGTTGAAAGTAACATCTAAAGTAAAGGTAGGGCAAAATACCATTTTTTTCACGAACCCCTTCCATGCCTTGGTGATCCTATTCCAAATGTGAGATCCTTCACTGGCTTGGTGATTGCAACCCCAGTTTAGGTCTTTGGATTATTTTTGTTCATTTCAAGTATATTACATTAGCTTTGGACTTAAACTAGTTTATTTTAAAAGAAATTCCAACAAACATTTACAAACTTGAACATATTAAATATATTTTTGTCGAAATAAATACGTCACAGAATATGAAAAATTGCAAATATATTTTAAAACTAAGGTTATGGGTGGAATTTTGTAGTGATTTTTTTGTGGTGAATGATATTGATATACATCAACTAAATTTAGGACCATATAAAATTTCTAAAATTTTGGTTGAAATCCAATCAAAAAATGGGTTTTTTCCATTTTTTGTACAATAAATGCATAATAAAAAAATTGGAAAAAAAAATTCCCTTAAGAAAAAAAAAGATTTTTTAAACAATGTATTTTTTTTCATTTTTTTTAGTTTAGTAATGTGTCATGAATCACAAACATAAGTCCCTATGGTCATTGAAAAAATGTATGTTATATATTTTATGCACATTGATTTTATCCAATCCTTTTCATTAAACCATTGGATCAAGCTTAAGTTTGATTTAAAATGAGCTTTAAGTTCCAAAATGTTGTTATGCGCTTTATAATTTTTTTTTCTTATGTTTAAGGTTTCCAAAAAATGCCATCAAGATTTCAACTTATTGCACATCTATCATATTTGTTATACATCATTTTTTTGGATGAAAAGCAGTTCACCCATAGTGTGTTTTCACCCATAACAACTTGCTATTCGTTGGTTAAAAAGCCATTGGAATTTCAAAACATGCATATTGATAAAATTTCTCCCTCTATTGGCTTGAACAAATTGATTTGTGCCCCTATGCACCCGTTATTGATAAAAAATCTACCAAGTTTTCAATGAAAAACATTTTAACCTCCAACTTTTGCCATTATATTCACCTTGGCATTTGTTGGGCCACCTTCCATGTGAACAAGTTGTGTTGTTTGAAGATGTGTAACCTCTACAAATGATCATACCAACTAAGGCTCCCCAACTACATTCATGTTTGCACCCCTTGCACCTTTTGCTAAAAACCCTAGATGGTATTATTGGTTATTTAACACACCTTAAGCTTTTAACCCTAAACCTTTCTAAGATTAACCCAAGAATAATCATTCAAAAAAGACACAAAAAACCTTATCCAAAATCAAAATTTGCATAGCCGCAATGTTCTATGAATCAAATGGCACCACCACACTATTTTAAGGTCCATTTCAACTCTCAACATCACATCCACAATTGTCTTTCAATTTTTAGGGTTTTGAATTTTGAGTTTTGACTTTATTCAAAATTTTATTTTTTGACCTTTTGATTACAATAAAATGTGCTTTGACGCGCTCCCAAGTCCCTAGTTAGCCCTAAGTTGGGGCTAAGTCACTCAAATTGCGAAAATGCGAGGGACTCGAAGCACGCTCCCAGCTTTCAGCATTAAAGGGGGTAAAAGGGGCGTGCTGAAAGCTCCGGGATTAGACTAGGAAGAGGGACAAGCTACTTAGTTATTCGGTCCTGCATCCAAAATGAACCAACAAGTTGGTTAGTACTCATTCGAAACACTCTTGGTGTTGGGACAAGCCACGGGCAACCTTGGACTCACTTGACTCACCACAACCCGGACTCGAGGCAAGCCACCACCTTCCCCCATATAGTATTCTCTGCATCTCACCGCCGCACTTACATCCGAATGGCATTTTTTCCCGGGACTCCCAAAGTGGAGTCCCGAAATTGTCTCGGTTTGGACTCTCGGGGCTTTGGGCGTTCATAATTTCTCGCCCTGACCTTGGATTGGGACGAGGTCTAAAGCAAAGTTGTAGCTCCCCTCGAGAGCTTTCCAACGGTGTGTCACACTTCATCTGCGCACACCGGGATTGGGTCGATTCCTGACTTTTAGTGGTCGGGAGTCAAACTGCCAGTTTGACACCTGACCCTTCTTTCGACCATAACTTGTGCTACAGATGTCCAAATGGCTCATGCGAGGCCATTTTGGATATCTACACTTCAAGACCTTTCCAACGGTATAAATAACATTTCAATGCAAGGTTTTTTGACCCCTGTAATTCCGTTTTGAATTTTTGGGAGTCGCGGAGGACTCCCAAGTCCCATTTTCAGGAGTGTGAGTGACAACCTCACATTTCCCTCAAAGTGGGGTTGCGAAACTCTCCCCCACTAGAAAAAAAGGTCAATGTCCTCATTGACACTTAAAAATTTCTCTTCGCAATTGCAATCGCTTTCTTTGGATATTTACACTTCAAGACCTTTCCAACGGTATAAATAACACCTCAATGCAAGGTGTTTTGGCCCCTGCAATCACGTTCTGAGTTTTCGAGAGTCCCGAAAGACTTCCAAGTCCCATTTTCGAGAGTGTGAATGACGACCTCACATTTCCCTCAAAATGGGGTTGCGACATGCTTTCCATTTGTTAAAAGATGATAACTTTTGAATTTTTGAAACTTTGAACAAGTTTTTAATTAAATTTTAGATTCGTAATAGGTAATTTTGAAGTTGGTGACATTTTGTAATTTGTCAATGAAGGATTGGTGGGGGTTGACATGATTTCTATTGAAACTCCTTCAATAGCATTTTGATATGGATTACACCACATTTCACTAGATAGTTAAACCTTAATTTTCTCAATTTTGGGGATCCCCCCTTACTATTCAATCTAAAGTATTCTTAAAAATATATATTGTATTTTGTGTGTTATCATCATCTTTCAAATGAAGTTTTTTTGTTTTAGAAATACATTTTCCTTTTTTTATAAATTTGTTTTTTGGATGTTTCGATCCTTTGTGTGTAGAATTATTTTTTGAAAATAGTAAAACTTTGGTTCTAAATCTTTACAATAATAATTCCAATGACAATGATAATCAACATTGGTTTATGTGAACTATGTATGAGTTCCATTATTGGTTGTCGCTACAACAATTAAAGACATAAACCACTTGACATTTATGTTAATCAGAATGGAATGGAACAATGTCTTTTTTTTTGTGTCCTTTCATGTTTCAATTTCATATATGAATGAATTAATGTCTTGCACTTCAAAAACATTTAGAGAATTTGTTTTTTTCTTGTATTGTTGCAGATTAAGACGATTTATTATTGTTACACATTGCATCATATCATTATTACCCTTTGGCAAACAATTAACATATGAACACGTGGTATCTAATCAGCCTTCATGTGAATATGTTGACATTGTTCAAAAAATTGTTAACAAAGGAACAAATGTAAATGCAAAAGGTGAGAATGGATAAATGTTTTTGTATCTAACTTATGGAAACAACCACAATGGAATCATTTCAACACTATGCATGCTACTCAATCTCCTATTTATTTCTTTTTTATTTCATAGATCATAAAATTGTATGATTTTGTGTGACACAACTTGATAAGATCAAATGGTTTGTATGTCTTTTAAAATTCATTTGGTGATCCTTGTCCCTTATCCAAATATGACCTACTAGAAGAAAACAATCAATATTGTTTATTGCATAATTTATTGTACATGGGCGTCCTTTTGATATTTACATTAACAAGTCTTTGTCTAATTTGTTTTTCAATTTTTTGTTGTAGTGTCACCAATGAACATCCTAAGAATGATTTAGCAATAATTAACAACCTTTTCCTATAAACTTAAAAAATAAATAAAACCCTTTTGTAATTAGCTACCTATAGTATCCATGAATAAAAATCTAGTTATATTGATCTAGCAAATTTTTTTTCAAAAAATAAATCTTACAATAAAAGTTTTTTTTTCCAAAACAATCACAATAATGCAAACTTTTGCAATAAAAACATTGATCTTGATGTATTTTAAACCATTGAACCACATTTTATATCCACATAATCCTTAATGGATTTGATATTCATTAATTTTCACAATTTAGTGGTAACACTAAATTTAATATGACAATAACTTTTGTTTATATTGAAAATCAAAATTATTAATGAATCAACAAGATATTACATTGTAATTATTTATAATTCATTATAATATTCTAACATTATTTTATATAAAACTTAGAAAATATTACAATACTTTTACATGAATTTGATTTTAATGATTAAATCAAATATAACAACATAAAACAAACAATTCCAACTTAATTTTGTTGGTAATATTTTAATGGACACCTTTAAATCAAAATTAAAAACATGTTCAATTGAAAATAAAATATCCATCAAAGTTGATAAATCTACATTATTTTTATCAATGTTATGTTTATGAAAGTAATTAGACTTACTAATTTCATTCTAAACATCAAAATCATTAATATTTTGTGAGAAGTGACATCTAACAACCTTTAAACCTTTGCACATGACTTAGGGTTAGACATTTTATTTTGCCCCTTTTACTCACCTTTCCTTGGATTGGGTGAACATATTTTTTCCTTTTAATTATTATTATTATTTGAATCAATAAGATATATTTCTACCTTCAACTTTGGTCTCTTTTATAATTCAACTTTGTTTTCAATTTTTGTAAATAAATTATTATAAGTTTAATAAAGGGCATGAATGGTTTTTCTATCATACTTCCACATATTTCAATATTATTTTATTGTTTTCATATGCAGACATATTATAAAACCATATTTCTACCCAGCTAATAATGATTTGAACACAATGAACATTCCAAATACATATTTTCAAAAGCCATGAATAAAATTTTGTCCAACAAAATTGTATACATTAGTCCACATAAGGTGGAAAATTTCATTTCATTTGTATTTTATATAACAATTTTTCCTTTTTTTTATAACTACTTATTTTCCTTCTAAGTGTTTGTATTTTAGGAAAGCATGTGAACTTCCTCTTGCAACCTTTTTTTTCCAATAATCTTGTTTTGTGGGATGAAACCTCTTTCTTTTTATCATTTCAAATAATTTAACCAAATGATTTTTTAAATTAAGAAGTTATATGCAATACTTTTTAAAAACATGGTCCACCTCTGCAAACCTTTGATCCCAAATGAATCCAACATTGATTTTGAAAAACATATATTGACCAAAAAGTCTTTTAATTAAAATTGGTCTAAGAATACAAATCACACTAGTCAAACCACATGGAATGCATGATCATATTCAAAGATAATAATACAAAAAATTACTTGGTAATACAAATTTCCATGTTTATGTCCCAATATTAGTTTTAAATTGTAAGTCTCTAGTTTGAGGAGGAAGAATCTTGTTTTATAACCCAATTATTAGGTTAATCACCATACCAAATGTTCTAAAAAATAGACATAAAAAAAATTGAGTCCAATGTTGAACATTAAATCATATGCAAAAACACAGCCACATTTTTAAGTTAACACATCATTGTAAATGTAATTAAACAATGGTGATTTTATCTACCTATAGAATATTTTTAAAAAGTTAAAATTGAACTTTAATGTTCATCAAAAGTTCAATCAATATTTGCATACTTGTATATTGATTTCTATCAAATAAAATTTACTTTTAATATTAGTAGTACCAATGACTTTTTAGTGGAAAATTCTTATTATTTTGTGATTGTTTGGGGATAAAAACTTGAAATTTTTTCCAACAAAAAATTTCAATTTATGAAAAAATAAAATAAAAAAATACTAACATTACATCAAAATGTGTTTTAATTTACTCTGGGTTTCATTAGATTTTGAATGAATTTGGACATTTTTACCATGGTGAAACTGGTCATCCCCCTAGTGAATAGAGATTAGTTGTTACGAACAATGAATTGATCCATTTGTTAGTTAATTAACTAAATAACATGGAAATAAAATAAATTAAATTATTTAATATTTAATGTAATATTTAATATTATTGATAATTTCATGATTTTCAGCCTATGAATTATTAACATGTGTCATTACTTATGTTAGGTTTAAAACATTTATTAGGTACATAGGCCATGTAATCAATTTAAGTAAGCACTACTTTAAAAAACTACATAGGAAAATATTTAATCAACTTACCATTATTAACCATAAACACACCATTTATGAAGTTTGAACCTTTAACTTCTAAGATGGAAGTAAACACCCTTACCATCAAGCCAACACACTTGTTGTGATAATATATTACATTGCATTTTATTTATCAAATACTTCATTTTAAACATTACAAAAACATAAACTTTGAAAATCATATTTTATCGAGATTTTGTCCAAATGAAATGACTAAAGTTTAATTTAATTTATTTTTTCAATAATGTACATAATTACATTTATTTCCTTTTGAAAATGTAAAATCATTTGAACAATTTTTTTTGTGAATATCATTATTTAATAACATTTCAATGACCATTCTTTTGAAGAAAAAAAATGTTTAATAAATGGATAAGATTTTTGTTAATATAATAATACTACCTATATTAGGTTATTTTCAGTTATTTAAGGCTAATTTTCATTGTTCTAAGTTATTTCATCCTACATTATTTACAACTATTTATGGGTATTTAAAATTATTTCACCTTAAGTTAATTTTAATTATTTCATTTTAGGCTATTCTGACTATTGTAAGTTTTTTTGGTTATTTTATGTTTTTTTTATTGTTATAGGCTATTTCATTTTAAGTTATTTATAGTTATTATAAGTTATTTTATTTTAAGCTATTTTCAACTATATGAGGATATTATTAGTTATTCTATTGGTGGTTATTGTTGGTTATTCTATTGGTGGTTATTCTATTTGTGCCTATTGTTGGTTATTCTATTAATGGGTATTAGTGGCTATTAATGGTTATTTTAAGGTAAATTATCGTACGTTATTAATGGCTATTGGTGGATATTCTATTGGTGGATATTAATGGTTATTTTAAGTTAAATTATCATAAGTTATTGGTGGTTATTAATGGTTATTAGTGTTTATTATATTAGTGGCTACTAATGGCTATTTTATTATTGATTATTCTATTGGAGGCCATTGGTGGTTACATTATTGATGATTATTGATGGTTATTTTATTAGTGGCTATTAATGCCTATTTTATTAATGGCTATCGGTGGTTATTTTATTAATGGCTATTTTTGGATATTCTATGTTATATTATGACTATTGATGGGGATTTTATTAAAAACTATTGTTGGATATTTTAGGCTATATTATCATAGGCTATTGGTAGTTATTTTATTATAAATTATTATAAATTATTTTTCATTGGCTATTATTGGTTTTTTTTGTTATTTTACTTTAGGTCATTATATTTTATTTTAAATTATTTTAAATTGTTATACTTAAGATAACTTATAATATAATTTGAAATAACATATATTAATTTAAAACAAAATAACATAATGTATAGCCTATAGTTAGTTGAATAATTTAAGATATAAGTTAGAATAACTAAGGTAGCTTAAAATAATGTAAGGTATATCATAAAATAACATAGGATATTTAAAACAACAACATACAATAAAAATATTTATCACAATAAATTATAATATTGAATTATGTCAACTAGTAGTGAAACATGATGTTTACATGGTATATTATAATGTAATAACTTTAACCAAGGTGAAATCATTAAAGTGCAATGAACTTATTTCATTTTTAAGGTCCCATAATGATTTATGCTAATGAATTACACCTCGTTTTTATACTAATGTAATCTAGTACTAGTAATAATACCTTGTGAATTTCATAAGGTCCGCTGCTACACTATTGAAAACCACAAGAAATTCATAAGGTCTTGCATCAAAATAAATAAATAAATAATCAATAATTGATTATTAATATATTTTGGACAAAGACAATGTTCAATTTTTAGTGTCCAATGCAAATGGTTCCTGTTAAAGTTTTCATTTGTTTTTTTTTTCTCCTCGATTCAAAATTTTAAATATGATTTTTAAAATAATGAATGAATTTCAAATTACTTCGTAGTTGTAATCATTATTTTTCCTAACCTTGGTTCAAAGTTAAAACTAAGATGTTTCAATGGAATTTTCATTGTATGGACTCAATTGAACTACAATGAAACTACAACAAAAAGATGGTTTTTATGGTAGTACCATAGTAATTAAATTCTAATGAATTTTTTTTTCAAAGAATTGGTATATGGGAGATTTTTCATAATCTTTCTTATGGTCATATTTAGACAATTAATTTTGCATAATCCTTCGTATGGTTGTCCCTGGACAATTCCATATACAATTCTTAAGATAACTACCTCATTACTTTTCCCTACCCATCAACATGGATAATAAAACACAAATCAACATATGCATTTTCATGTCCATGATATTTATATAATTCAAATTAAATTGACATTGCCATAAATAATGATGAACTATTGGAAAACATATGGGAACATAAGAAGAGAGAAAAAAAGTCAATCCTCAATTATAGTGCATAGCAATGTGAAGCCCAAGTTGTATCTAGACACATTAAAATGAAATTATTCATTATGCTCACTTTGACCAAAAAAAAGAGGATATTTAATTAAATTGAACATTATGCTATAAAAATGGTGGATGTGGCACCCACATGGAGCAATGTGGTTTAAAGAATTTGAGTAATTTGACTAAGATATTTGACTATGGTTAATCATCCCACCATGATATATTTTGATTATATTGTTACTTTTGATGATGTCGAAATATCAAATTTGAAAATAACATTAATTACTTTTATTTGGATTAAAAACAAGAGTGTGGACATGGTATTGAACTTGAGTTAACTCCATTAATCAATGACATTACATAACTAAACAAAATATTATAATAAAAGACATTACATTATGATTTTTGGAATATGTTTTTGAACTTATGGAATGTATTTAAATTTGAGATTTAAAACAGTAAAAATATGAAATATAAGTACATAATTTCATAAATAAAATTCATTTCAATGTGAGATGGTTTAAAACCTTTGAAAACAAATTCTATACTTGAATTTATGACCCAAATCAAATTATTATATTAGTGTAATGCTTGGCATGTGGAATTAAAAATCTTATAGAATTTAAATAAAGCAAATAAGTGAAATAAATTGAATGTAATCTTCAAAATTATGTTTGAAATTATAACCCAAATCATTAAATTTTGAACAATACACTATTTGTTTTCAAATAATTAAAATTAATTTACTACTTTTTTCCATTTTGGAATAATCACAAATAAAAATCCAGCTAAATTTTGGCGACCTGTAGGAATCTATTGTCTACCTAAATATGGTTCAGAATTTTATTTATTTTTCCCTCAAAATCTGGCAACTTTAGCACATTTCTTTCACAAAAATAAGTTGTATGAGTGGCACTTAACTTTTTCTTAAGC
>Ga0116231_10008675_pt1 | contig 17683 bp, 14 predicted proteins | sample S1TSphgellanicum_2_FD_89695 | JGI IMG/M metagenome (GOLD analysis project Ga0116231, IMG submission 89695) | Host-associated microbial communities from peat moss isolated from Minnesota, USA - S1T2_Fd - Sphagnum magellanicum MG | ecosystem: Host-associated > Plants > Peat moss > Unclassified...
AAGCCGACGCCCGGTCACGATGTCGCCGTCGTCGACGCCGACGGCAAGATCTGCGAGCCCGGCGAAGTCGGCGACATCGCTCTGCGGGGCAAACCGCCGTCGCTCTTCGCCGGCTACTACAAAAACGACGAAGAAACGGCGAATTCGCATCGCGGCGAATGGTACCTCACCGGCGACCGCGCGCAAGTCGACGACGACGGCTATTTCTGGTTCGTCGGCCGCGCCGACGACGTGATCTCCTCCGGTGCGTACCGCATCGGCCCGTTCGAAGTGGAAAGCGCGCTGCTCGAGCATCCCGCCGTTGCGGAATCGGCGGTCGTCGGCTCGCCCGACGCGGACCGCGGGAATATCGTCAAGGCGTTCGTCGTTTTGCGCCCTGGTCACCAACCCTCGGATGCGCTGGTGAAAGAATTGCAGGATCACTGCAAGCGCGTGACCGCGCCGTACAAATACCCGCGCGAGATCGAGTTTCTGCCCGAGCTGCCGAAGACGCGTTCGGGAAAGATCCGACGCGTCGAGTTGCGTCAGGCCGAGCTTCGCAAGAAAGGTGCCACCGCCGCTAGCGGTTTCGTGTAGTCAAATTCTTGCGCTCGCCGTGCAAATCGTCGCCAGCAAGTGTCGCGTGAGGGATGACGCGCTCATACTGGGACTTCCCGCAGTTTTCTTACTGGCTGCTTCGTGTTACAATTATAGCAATGACCAATGAGCAGCGTGAATTCATACTGAACCCGCCCCCGGGTTCAGCGCTCGCCCGGGCACGCGATTACGGTATCGACCTTACGATGCTCGCGCGGAATCTCGAACTCACGCCGGACGAACGGCTTGAAAGCGCGATGCGGGCAATCGAGCTCTCAAAGGAACTGGATCATATGCGGGCAACCGGCCGGCGAGGTTGATCAATCTCGCCGTCGCGATTCGCGCGCTCGCCGAAGCCAACGCGCATGTCGTTGTGATCGGCGGCATGGCCCTGCGACTTCATGGTTCATCGTACATTACCCAAGACGTCGATTTCTGCTTCGAACAAACGCGGGAAAACGCGCGCTGCATCGCGTCTGCATTGAAGCCGTACGCGCCTCGACCGCGTGGGCTGTCGAAAGATCTGCCGTTCGTTTTCGATGCGCAATTCTTGATGTCGTCGGATATCATTACCCTGGAGACGACACTCGGTGATATCGACCTATTGGCCACCGTTACGGGGATCGGACGCTTTCGTGAAGTGGATTCTCTCGCGGAGACGATCACCTTCGAGCGCTTTTCCATTCGTGTGTTGACCGTCGATGGGCTCATTATTGCGAAGACCGCTGCGAATCGCCCGAAGGATCTTCCTGGACTCGTCGAGCTGAAGGCAATTCGCGAATTTCGGGCAGAGCAAGGCGAAATCTGAGCTTTGCCTGCCATGGTCTCCATCGAGACTACGGTCAAGCGTGCGAATAAAATGCGTCTGGGAAGAGAATCTCCCCTTATGATCGGCACGAATTGAAACTACAATCGGGTCGCGGCTTGCCGAATCGCGTCTATCGTCTCTGGACTGATGGCAAAGAGATCATCCGGCCAGGCGTCGAGCGCGAACCAATTCCAGCCTTCGCATTTGTTTGGTTCACAATTCTGCGGTTCGTCGGGTCCGCCGGTGGCGATGAAAAAATGCGTCGTGTAGCGTTTGCCGATTTCCGGGAAATCGTCGACCTGTCGTGCCACTTCGGTCGCAACACGCGCTCGAATGCCGGTCTCTTCCTCGAGTTCGCGTAACGCGGTCTGTTTTAAGGATTCCCCGGTGTCCGGTTTGCCGCCGGGGAGTTGCATTAGCCCGTTGCCGTAAGCGGCGATTCGGCGACCGAGCAGGACGCGGCCGTCGCGAAGGTAAGCGACGGCGACGCCGATTGCGGTCGCCAGCTCAGGCATGCGAGTGAGTCATGATAGGAGACGACGAAGGTCGTCGGCGCTCATCCCAACGTCGTCGAGGATCTTCGCGAGCGTTCCGCGCCGTACGGGATCGTGACGCGGAATCGTGATGTGGTGCCCGTCGCGCTCAAGCCGCATGTGCGATCCCTTCGTCCGGGTCTTGACCCAGCCGACGCGGGAGAGCGCGCGCACGAGATCGTCGCCGCTCAAGACGGGAAGTTTAGTGCTCACGATGCGCTAGTTAAGCGGCTGGTGCTGTTACGACGACCCGTTCGATGCGGATGGCTACGTTCGCGTCCGCCGCCGGCACGGGCTCACCGCGCTCGACCAAGACTTCGATCTCGAGCTCAATCGCCTCGCGTGCATTCGCGAGGGCTTCCTCGACGGTCTCACCCTGCGTGTGCGCGTGAGGGAACGCTGGAATCGCGACGACAAAACCGCCATCCTCGGGATCGGCTTCCAGAAGTACGCGATACGCAAGCGGTTCCGCCATCGATTGATTATTCGACGGGCCGCCGGTCATCCCCGGCGGCCCGTTGCGGTTTAGGCTTGGGCTAGCGCCTGGCCGAGATCGGCGATGACGTCGTCGCCGTTTTCGATGCCGATCGAAAGACGGATCGTGTCTTCGCTGACGCCGGACGAGATTTGCTCTTCGAGGGTTAGCTGCTGGTGCGTTGTCGAGGCGGGGTGGATCACGAGCGACTTCGCGTCGCCGACGTTCGCGAGCAAGCTGAAGAGCTTGAGACGGTCGATGAGCGCGCGCGCTTCGGCGGCGCCGCCGCGGATGCCAAAGGTGAGGATCGCGCCCTGGCCCTTGGGCAGATACTTCTGCGCTTTTTGGTACGACGCGCTGCGCGGCAAGCCGGGATAGTGAACCCAGACGACCTTCGGGTGCGCGTCGAGATACTCGGCGACGCGCTGCGCGTTCTGCGCATGGCGCTCGACGCGTAGCGCGAGCGTTTCGAGGCCCTGCAGTAAGAGCCAAGCATTGAACGGCGAGAGCGCGGCGCCGATGTCGCGCAGCAGCTGTACGCGGGCTTTGATGATGTACGCGAGGTTGCCGAACGACTCGGTATACTTCACGCCGTGGTAGGACTGATCGGGTTCGGTCAGTTCTCCGAAGCGACCCGATGCGGCCCAATCGAATTTCCCGGAATCGACGATCACGCCGCCGATCGTCGTGCCGTGGCCGCCGATGAACTTGGTCGCCGAGTGGACGACGATATCCGCGCCGTAATCGATCGGGTTCAGCAGATACGGCGTCGCCAGCGTGTTGTCGACGATCAGCGGAAGCCGCGCTTCATGCGCGACGGCGGCGACGCCCTCGACGTCGAGGACGTCGATCTTCGGGTTGCCGATCGTCTCGGCGAAGATGGCTTTGGTATTGGGCCGGATCGCGCGGCGATAGTTCTCCAGATCGCCGGGATCGACGAGCGTCACCTCGATGCCGAGCTTCGGCAGCGTGTGCGTGAACGCGTTGTAGGTGCCGCCGTAGAGCGAGGCCGAGCTGACGATGTGATCGCCGGCGCCCGCGATGTTGAGGATCGAATAGACGACCGCGGCCTGACCGCTCGCGACCGCCAGCGCCGCCACGCCGTGTTCGAGCGCGGCGAGACGCTGTTCGAGCACGTCGTTCGTCGGGTTCATGATCCGCGTGTAGATGTTGCCGAACTGCTCGAGCGCGAAGAGCCGCGCGGCGTGATCGGTATCGTCGAAGCGGTACGAGGTCGTCTGATAGATCGGGACGGCGCGCGACTTCGTTGCGGAGTCGCCTTCGAAGCCGCCGTGGATGGCGATGGTCTCGAAGCCTTGGGTTTGCTGGAGCGTGCTGCTCATCGTGGTCCTTTCACGATAGGAGGGTGAGTGGCAAACAAAACGGCCCTCGCAGATGCTGCGAGGGCCGGGTATTCGATCGGATTGCGTCGACGCAATGACCGGCTACACCGTCCCTCGCTCGGAACAGCACATGGTCATCATCACGGTCGTGGCGCAAGCCATGCGCGCATGGTAGCCCACGGATCGCAGCGCGTCAAGGGCCGCGAGCGGAGTCGGCACCGCGGTCCGCGTAGGCCGCTGACATGAAAGCCGTACGCCTCAACGAACTCGGCGGGCCCGAGAAACTGCATATCGAGACGATCCCCGACCCCGAACCCGGCGCGGGCGAGATCGCGGTCAAGATCCATCGCGCGGCCTACAACCGGCGCGACGTCTTCATCACTCAGGGGCTCTACCCGGGGATCGAATTACCGCGCACGCTTGGTTCCGACGGCGCGGGCGTCGTCGCGGCACTCGGGCCCGGCGTCGACGGCCCGCCGGTCGGGACGCCGGTCGTAATCGATCCGATGATCGGCTGGGGCGGCGATCCGCATGTCTGGAGCGGCCAGCAATCGATCCTCGGCATGCCGCGCGACGGAACGTTTGCAGAGTATTGCGTCGTGCCCGCGATCAACGTACACAAGAAACCGGCGCAGCTGACCGACGACGAAGCCGCCGCGATCCCGCTCGCCGGGCTGACCGCGTATCGTGCGCTCATCACGCGTGGCCGTTGCACGAGCGCCGATCGCGTGCTGATCACCGGCATCGGCGGCGGCGTGCAGACCTTCGCGCTGCTCTTCGCAAAACACATCGGCGCACGGGTCGTCGTCACCTCATCGAGCGATGAGAAGCTCGAACGTGCGCGCGCGATGGGTGCAGACATCACGATCAATTACAAGACGGCGGAGAATTGGTCGAAGGAGGCGCGCGCCGCAACCGGCGGCGGTCCGTCGCTGGTGATCGATTCGGCCGGCGGCGACACGTTCGCGAAGTGCTTGAACATCGCGCTCCCCGGCGCGCGGATCGTCACCTACGGCGGAACGCTGGGCGATGCGAAGGTGCGCATGTTCGACATCTTCTGGAAGCACTTGGACATCATGGGGACCTCGATGGGCAGCCCGCAGGATTTCGCCGGGATGCTGGCCCTCTTCGAGACCGGGCTCAAGCCCGCCGTCGACGAGGTCGTGCCGATGGACGAGGCCGCCGCCGCCGCCGAGCGGATCAACAAATCGGAGCAGTTCGGGAAGGTCGTGCTCGCGATCAGCTGACGAGCGAGAAACGCACCAGCGGCTCGGGTGCGTGTCCGAACCCGAGCTCGGCGCGGATCACGGCGATATCTTGCGGCGAGCCGAGCCCTTGCAGCTGCGGGTTGAGGATGAACGACTCTTCGGCCGTGAGCGGACGCTGCACGCGCTCGGCGGCGATCTTGCCTTCCTTGCCGAGCGCGATCAAGTGCGCGAGCACCTGGCGCGCGGCGGCAGGCCACAGCTCTTGCGAGGTATCCGCGTAGATGTCGGAGACGATCTGGGGGATCGTGGCCGGCCCGTCGCCGAGCACCTCGACGATCTGCGCTTCGCGCTCCTTGCGGTGCTCGATGTACTCGCGCAGCTTCACGTTCGGGTTGCGGATCGTCGGGCCGTGCCCGCCGTGGATGACGAGCGCCTCGTCGCCGTAGACGTCGTAGAGTTTCTTGAGCGTCGCTTGGTACTGGCGCATGTCGCCCGAGGGCGGCGCGATCGCGACCGTCCCGCGGCCGATGACGACGTCGCCGGTGAAGAGCGCGCGCTCTTTCTCGGCCCAGAACACCAGGTGGTCGTGAGCGTGGCCGGGGGCGTGGATGACCGTGATCGTCTCGTCTTCGAAGGTCAGTTTGGCGTCGTTTTCGAGTTTGCGATCGTGCGGAAATTTGGCGTCGGGATGGGCCATCACGGGCGCGCCCGTTTCGCGCCGCAGCGCCAGCGCCCCGGGTGCGTGATCGGGATGGCCGTGCGTGACGAGGATCGCCGCATAGCGCGAGTTCGAATCGACGGCCGCGCGCACGAACGAGGCGATGTGGACGGGGTTGTCGATCCCCGGATCGATGGCGACGAGCGCGCCCGGACCCGCCTCGATGATGTAGCCGTTGGTCCCTTCCAGCGTCATCGGCGAGGGGTTGGGGGCGACCAGCTTCGTTACCATGCCTCCTCCATGCCGCGCGGGAGCGCGAAGACCCCGTCGTCGAGCACATCCGGTGTGACGGGCACGACCGACTTCGTCCGCGCGAAGCCGATCAGCGCTTCGACGGTGCGGAACGGGGCGATGCGCGTCAGGTGCTTGATCGTCGGAAACACGAGCGTGAATTCCTCGCCGTTCGCCGCGAGCGCATCCGCGGGCCGGATCCAGACGCCGTCCGAGGTCTCGATCGCGTCGGCCTCCGCCGCCTGACCCTCGGGCATGCGCGCGACGAAGAAGCGCGTATCGAAGCGCCGCACCGTGATCGCCGTCGGGGTGATCCAGCGCGAGAAGTAGACCAGCGACTGGGCGTCGATCTTGGTGTCGAGCACATCGAGGGTCTCCTCGAAGTTCTTCGTGCCGGCCAGCATCGCGGTTCGCGCCGCCGCGATCGCCGCTGGTTCGATGGACGTCGATGCCAGGAGAATCCCCGCTTCTTCAAAGGTTTCCCGCGCCGCGCAATAGAGGAACGCGGGGTCGTTGGGCTTGGGGTCACCGAACACGCGCATCCGGGCCGACGGCGAGCGGTCGACTGAGTCGACCCGTCCGCCGGGGAACACGTACGCGGTCGGCATGAACGCGGCGCGTCCGCTTCGCTTGAGCATGAACACTTCAATGCCGTCGGCCGCATCGCGGACGACGATGACCGATGAGGCCGGATGCGCTTCGTTCACGGGGAGCGTCGTTCGACGGAGCGCCCCACGAAGCCATCCCGCTTTACCGGGTTTTCACCAGCGTTCGCGATGGAACGTCATCATCGAGAACGGCGTCCGAGAAGCGGCGGATGGTTCGGGTGTGGTGCAATCCAAGGCCAAACGTTCGCCGTTTGTCAAGGCGTGTCGGTGAACGAATTCCGTTAATGCCGAAGAAATTTTTTGGAGGACTCATGCTCAAACGTTTTGCGGCGATCGCGGCCGCGCTTTCGCTTACCGCGCTCGTCGCCGTTCCGGCGCTCGCGCACCAAGACTCGATGTCCGGCGGCTCGATGTCGTCGATGAAGGATCCGATGGTCGGCGGCGCAGCGATGTATCCCTCGAAGAACATCGTCGAAAACGCCGTCAATTCGAAGGATCACACGATCCTCGTCTCGCTCGTCAAGAAGGCCGACCTCGTGGCGGCGCTCGAGAGCGCCGGTCCGTTCACCGTCTTCGCTCCGACCAACGAAGCCTTCGCCAAGATTCCTAAGGCGACGCTCGACGCGGTCGGTAACGATCCCGCGCTGCTCAAGAAAGTTCTGACCTACCACGTCGTCGCGGGCAAGTTCGATTCCAAGGCGATCGCCGAGGCGATCAAGGCCGGCGGCGGCAAGGCGACCCTCAAGACGCTCGAAGGCGGCTCGCTCACGGCGGCCATGGAAGACGGCAAGCTCGTGCTCACCGACGAAAAAGGCGGCAAATCGACCGTCACGATCGCCGACGTCTACCAGTCGAACGGCGTCATCCACGTGATCAACACCGTCCTGATGCCCTAATTGGTTCGCTGAGGCGAATCAGATGCAAAAACGGGGTCCCGCCGTTCGGCGGGGCCCCGTTGTGCTGTTTTCGGTCGTAGTCGGCCGCGTGGGATCGGCTACGACGACGCGTCCTTCGGCGGATCTTGCGGGCTCAGCATCGAGACCGTCCTCCTTTTCAACACGTTTTTCGCTTATTGAGTGAATTTTTCGATTCACCGGAACGGCGCGCAATCAGCCGTCTCGGTGGATCCTACCCAGGTGGATCTTGCGGTGTCAAAGCCGCCCTCCTCTGGAGTCTCGAAGCGATGTACCCTCGCGAGGTTCGCTGATGGTACACCCGCTCCGGTCGCCCGGCAATAGAGGAAATTTGCACGTATCTCGGCGTGGGTTTTCCACCGCCGAGAGGCCTCGCGCGCCCGTGCGCAAACTCGCCCGGGTGTGAGTCCGCGTACGTCGCTGTGGCTGCGCCGGCTTGAAGCCGCCGCGATCTTTCTCGCCTCGTTCGCGCTCGCCGCCTTCGTCGTTGCACGCAAAGGAGCGGTCGAGCATCTGCTCACGTCGCTCGGCTGGTTCGCGATGCCGCTCGCCGTGCTGATCTTTGCGATCGTTGCCTCGGCGCCGTTTTCGGTCACCGATGCGCTGGCCGTGATGAACGGCGTGCTGTTCGGACCGGTCTGGGGCTCGGTCGTCAATGCCGTCGGCATCGTCGTCGCGGCGGTCATCGGCTACGTCGTCGCCTTGCGCACCTCGCAACTGCTCGACATCGATGCGCAACTGCAGCGCTTGCCCGCTTGGGCGCGCCGCTTCAAGCCCGGCTCGGCGGCCTTCCTGATCGTCGTGCGCATCATCCCGGGGCTCGGCGGCACGATCGCGACGCAGACGGCCGCGGCGCTACGCGTTCCGATCTTCCGGCAAATCTACACGATGTCGGCGATCGCGATTCCGATCTGCACCCTGCTCGCGGTGGGCGGCGACGTCGTCTCGAACTACGTCTCCGACCACATCTACGCGCCGACGCGCGCGTTCGCCGAGCGCCATCATCTGCATTTCCCGCACCGGCCGAAAGGACTCCGTTTGCATCTCTTCCCTGGTTCGACCCCGCTGCCGCTGCCGAGCATCGGTCCGATCTCCACGCCGTGAACCTCGCCGCCGAGATCGTTTTGGTCGACACGCCCGCGACGCTTGCGGCAACCTGCGAGCGCGTGCGGCGAGCGCGGCGCGTCGGGCTCGATACCGAGTTTCACAACGAGCGCTCGTTCGTCGCGCATCTGATGGTGATTCAGCTCGCCTTCGACGACGGCGTCGCGATCGTCGATCCGCTCGCGTTTCCGTCGCTCGAGCCGCTGGCCGAGGCGCTCGCGGGCGTCGAAGTGGTCGGTCACGCGCTTTCCTCGGATTTGAAAATCTTCGCCGAGGTGTTCGGACGTTTGCCGCGCGCGGCCTACGATACGCAAGTCGCCGCATCGTTTTGCGGGTACGGCTTGACGATCTCGCTGCTCGATTTGGTTCGCGAACTCGCGAACGTCACGCTGCGCAAATCGCAGACGGTCAGCGACTGGTCGACGCGTCCGCTGACGCCCAAACAGGTCGAGTATCTCGTCGACGACGTGCGCTATCTGTTCCCGCTCGCCGACGCCCTCGATGCCAAACTCGCCGCGCGCGGCCGCGCCGACTGGGCGCGCGAGGAGATGGAATCGCTCGTCGACCTCGCGACGTATACCACCGACAAGCAGCGGCTCTATCTGCGCGTCGGCGGCAACGCGCGCATGAATCGCCGCGAGCTCGGTATCCTCAACGAGCTCGCGCTCGTGCGCGAGCGTCTCGCGCGCGAACGCAACACGCCGCTCAAGTACGTCTTCCCCGACGACGTGATGACGGGCCTCGTGGCGCTGCGGCCGAAGACGGTCGACGAACTGAGTCAGCTGCGGCGGCTCGATGCGGGGATCAAACGCCACGCCGGCAAGGCGATCGTCGAGGCGGTCGCGCGCGGCGAGCAATTGCCCGAAGAGACGCTGCCGCCGCGGGCGCCGCGCCCGCTCGGCCCGCAGCGCGAAGCGCTGGTCGCGACGATGGCCGTGCTCGTCAACGCCGTCGCGGCCGAGAACGATCTGCCCGCGACGCTCTTGCTGCCGCGGCACGCGCTCGAGAAAGTCGCGCGCGAGACGCCCGCGACGCTGGCGGAGATGGAAGCGCTGCTCGACCTTGCGCCGTGGCGCAACGGCCTCGTCCTCGAGCCCCTCTGGGGGCTTTTGACCGGCCGGCGCGTGGTCCGCGTCCGCGGCTACGAAGACGGCGCGCCGCGTACGACCTTTGACGTAGTCGAGCAGTAGAGGCGGGCGAGCACGTCGCCGCCGAATCTTGCGGCCTTGTGAATACGCAGCATCCCAACAGTTTCGGCGCCCGCGACACCCTGCGCGCCGGCGATCGCACGTACGCTTATTATCGCTTGGACGCCCTCGCCTCGGCCGGGTTCGACGTCGCGACGCTGCCCTTCGCGATGAAGGTGCTGCTCGAGAACCTTGTGCGCTTCGAAGACGGGCGTTCGGTGAAGAAAGCCGACATCGAAGCGATCGCCGGCTGGAATCCGGCGGCGCCGGTGACGAGCGAGATCGCGTATCGCCCGGCGCGCGTGCTGCTGCAAGACTTCACCGGCGTCCCGTGCGTCGTCGATCTCGCGGCGATGCGCGATGCGCTGGCCGCGATGGGCGGCGATCCAAAGCGCATCAACCCGCTGCAGCCGGTCGAGCTCGTGATCGATCACTCGGTGCAAGTCGATGCGTTCGGTACGGCCGATGCCTTCGAAAAGAACGCCGATCTCGAATTCGCGCGCAACGGCGAGCGCTACGCCTTCCTCAAGTGGGGCCAGAACGCGTTCGATAACTACCGCGCGGTGCCGCCCGACACCGGGATCGTGCACCAAGTGAACATCGAGTTTCTCGCGCGCGTCGTCTTCGGCGCGGGCGGGGCGGGCGAGGGTGCGCCCGCCGGCGAGCAACTCGCGTATCCGGATACCGTGGTCGGCACCGACTCGCACACGACGATGGCCAATGGCCTGGGGATCGTGGCCTGGGGCGTCGGCGGAATCGAGGCGGAAGCCGCGATGCTCGGCCAGCCGGTGACGATGCTGGTCCCCGACGTCATCGGCGTCAAGGTGACCGGCAAACTCGCCGAGGGGATCACCGCGACCGATCTCGCGCTGCACGTGACGCAGATGCTGCGCAAGCGCGGCGTGGTCGGGAAATTCGTTGAGTTCTACGGGCCGGGGCTCGCGAACTTGAGCGTCGCGGATCGCACCACGATCGGCAACATGTCGCCCGAATACGGCTCGACGATCGCGATCTTTCCGATCGACGATCAAACGCTCGATTATCTTCGTCTCACCGGGCGCTCCGCCGAGCAGATCGCGCTCGTCGAAGCCTACGCGCGCGCGCAGGGGATGTTCCGCACCGACGCCTCGCCCGAGCCGCGCTTCACCGATACGCTCGCGCTCGATCTCGGCACGATCGAACCGAACCTCGCCGGGCCGCGCCGGCCGCAAGACCGCGTCCCGCTCAAGGACGTGAAGTCGACCTTCGCCGTCGCGCTCGAAGAGTGGCAGAACGCGCGCGGGCCGGTTCCGGCCGCGCAACTCGATCGTTTCGCCGGTGAAGGCGGCGGTACGGCCGTCGCTGCGCAGCCGCGTACCGAACTCGGCGACGGCGCGGTCGTGATCGCCGCGATCACCTCGTGCACGAACACCTCGAACCCCGCCGTGCTCGTCGGCGCCGGACTGCTCGCGAAGAAAGCCGTCGAGGCGGGCCTCGCGACGCAGCCGTGGGTCAAGACGTCGCTCGCGCCGGGCTCGAAAGTCGTCACCGATTATTTGCTCAAGGCCGGGCTCACGCCGTATCTCGATGCGCTCGGATTCAACCTCGTCGGCTACGGCTGTACGACGTGCATCGGCAACAGCGGTCCGCTCGCCGAGGACGTCGCGCTGGCCGTCGCCGAGCACGATATGATCGTCGCCGCCGTGCTCTCGGGGAATCGCAACTTCGAGGGCCGCATCCACCCGCAAGTGCGTGCGAATTATCTCGCCTCGCCGCCGCTCGTCGTCGCGTACGCGCTCGCCGGGCGGATGGATATCGATCTTACGACCGAGCCGCTCGGGCGCAGCGCCGACGGCCGCGACGTGTTCCTCAAAGATATCTGGCCGAGCAACGCGGAGATCCAAACGGCGATCGCCGGCGCCGTCGACGAAGCCGCGTTCCGCTCGCGGTATTCCGGCGTCTTCGAAGGCGATACGCGCTGGTCGTCGATGGCCGTGCCGACGGGCGAACGCTACGCCTGGGATCCGCAGAGCGAATACGTCAAGCGCGCGCCGTATTTCGACGACATGCCCGCGCAGCCGGCTCAGGTCGCGAACATCACCGGCGCGCGCGTGCTCGCGATGCTCGGTGATTCGGTGACGACCGATCACATCTCGCCGGCGGGGAACATCGCGAAGTCGTCGCCCGCCGCAAAATATCTCGTTGCCAAGGGCATCGATCCCGCCGATTTCAACAGCTACGGCGCGCGCCGCGGCAACCACGAGGTTATGGTGCGCGGCACCTTTGCCAACGTGCGCTTGCGCAACGCGCTCGTGCCGGGCGTCGAGGGCGGCGTGACGCGCTACCTGCCGACCGGCGAGCAGATGTCGATCTTCGATGCCTCCGAGCAGTATCGCGCCGCGGGCACCCCGCTGATCGTGCTGGCGGGCAAAGAGTACGGGTCGGGTTCCTCGCGCGACTGGGCAGCCAAGGGGCCGATGCTGCTTGGCGTGCGCGCGGTGATCGCGGAATCGTTCGAGCGCATCCACCGCTCGAACCTCATCGGGATGGGCATCTTGCCGCTGGAGTATCCGGCGGGTGAGAATCGTGCGTCGCTCGGCCTCACCGGCGAGGAGACGTTCTCGATCGTCGGGGTCGCCGAGGGGCTCGAGCCGCGGATGACGGTGCGGGTGACCGCTGACAGGGTGGCGTTCGATGCGCTGGTGCGGATCGATACGCCGGACGAGGCCGAATACTACCGGCATGGCGGGATCCTGCAGTACGTGCTCCGGCAGGTCGCCGCGCGCTGAGATGGCGACCGAGGCTGCCGTCGCCGGGGTGGCAGGGCGGTCTGCACGGGTGCCGGAAGCGCGCTCGACGATGAGCGCGTTGCCCAAGCATATCGCCATCCTCTCGTTCGAGGGACCCGACCGCTACGCGAGCATCGGCGGACTCGGAACGCGCGTCACCGCGCTCGCGCGCGCGCTCGGCGCGGCCGGGCACGACGTGCAGTTGTTCTTCGTCGGCGATCCGGCGCAGAAGCCGTCCGAGCCGCATGGCCCCGGCGTGACGCTGCGCCGCTGGTGCGGCTGGATCTCCGCGCATCATCCGCGCAACGCCTACGACGGCGAAGAAGAGAAGATCGCCGACATCAATTCGAGCCTACCGGGCTGGCTCGTCGAGCACATCGTCGCGCCTGCCGCCGCCGCCGGCGAGCGCGTCCTCATCATGGCCGAAGAGTGGCAGATGGCGCAGGCCGCGATCCTCATCGATCATCTGCTGCGCATGCGCGACTTGCGCCGCAACGTGACCATGCTCTGGAACGCCAACAACACCTACGGCTTCGATAAGATCGATTGGCGCGCGCTCTCGTCGGCCGCCGCGATCACGGCCGTCTCGAAATACATGAAGTTCGAGCTCGCGAAGGTCGGCGTGCCGGCGCTCGTGATCCCGAACGGCATCGACGCGGATCTCTTGCAAGGCGCGGATCCGGGTCTGGTCGATGAGTTCAAAACGGCCTTCGGCGGCAAACCGACGCTGTGCAAAGTCGGGCGCTTCGATCCCGATAAGAATTGGCTGCAGGCGGTCGATGCGCTCGCCGAACTGCGCAACAGCGGCGTCCCCGCGCGTATGATCGTGCGCGGCGGCAAAGAGTCGTACGGCGACGTCGTCTTCGGCCGCGCGCGCGAGCGCGGCTTGATGGTGGAACGCATGCAATACGAGGGCAGCGACGGGCATCGGCTCGCCGCCGCGCTCCAGCACGTCGATGCTCCGGTCGTTCACGTGCGCGCGTTCTTGGATGAGGCGACGCTCTTCGCGCTCTACGCCGCCTGCGATGCGGTGCTCGCGAACAGCGGCAAGGAGCCCTTCGGCCTGGTCGGCTTGGAAGTGATGGCCGCCGGCGGGATCGCGGTGACCGGCTCGACCGGCGAAGAGTACGCCGATCCGTTCGTCAACGCGGTCGTCTGCGACACCTCGGACGGCCGCGAACTCGCCGCCTACCTGCGCGGTCTCCTCGGCGATCCCGATCTGCAAGACGACCTCCGCCACGAAGGTCGCGAAACCGCCGAACGCTACACCTGGAAACACGCGATCGCCTCGCTCGAACGCAAAGTCGCCTACGTCGACTCGGTCCACGGCACGTCGTGATCGTCGACATTTCGTCGGTGGTCGTGTACGCGTGCGGCGCGTTCTTGTTGTGGGGCGAGAATCGCTTCTGCTACCGGTTCTTGTGCGCGAACCGCGTTCTCTCGTTCGTCCTCGCCGCCGTGATCGTTGCGAACATCGCGATCGGCCTCGCGATCACGTTCCTCGACCCCGGCGAACGCGGAATCCCCGTGCGCCTGATCTTCGGCCTGATGATCCTCATCCCGTTCTTCTACGGCGCCGTCGCCCCGTTCACACGCAATCGCTACGCCCCCGTCTCCATCGTCGACGTCAGCACGTAAACCCGACGGATCGGCCTCGGACTTACACCCCGGCGATGACGCGGACGCGTTGGGCGATTTCGTCGACGTAGCGCGCGGCGTCGCCGTGACTCGGGCCCTCGGCGAAGACGTTGACGGATGCCTCTGAGGCGTCGGGGAGAACGAGGACCCAGCCGCCGGGGCGCGGCATGCGCAGGCCGTCGAGCGTTTCCACGTCGCCGTTCGTTTCGGTGGCCTCGTCGTGGAGGGAACGCATCACTTCGCCTTTGCGATCCCAGGGGACGAACACGATGCGGCTATCGACGTGCCAGCTCGGCAGCAGATCGACGAGCTCGCTGAGCCGGCGGTCTTCCTTGGCGAGCAGCTGCATCACTTTGACCGCCGCGTAGAGGCCGTCGAACGCCGGCTGGAACTCGGGGAAGATCATCTCGTAGCGCGCGCCGCCGACGAAGGCGATCGTATCGGCTTCGCTGGCGGCGAGCGCCATCAGCGCGCGGCGGTCGCTGCGCGCCCGCACGAGGGCCGCACCGTTGTCGCGCGCGACCTTTTCGACGGCGCTCGGCACCGTCAGCGGCATCGCGATGCGCGCGCCCGGCTTCGAGCGTGCCACGAGCAGCGTCATCAGCGCCATGAGCGTGTTGCGGCCGATGATCCGGCCCTTGTCGTCGACGAGCGCGAAGGTCTCGCCGTCGGAATCGATCAGGATGCCGAAGCTCGCGGAGATCGAGCTGACGACCGACGCGAGTTCTTGGAGATGCCGCTCGCGATCGACACGGAACGTGCGTACTTTCGCCGCATCGAAATAGGCGCTGAGCGCGATCTGCTCCACGCCGAGCGTGCCGAGGATCTGCGGTAGCACGATCGAGGCGTTGCCGTACCCGTAGTCGATGACGACGCGGAATTTTGCGGCGGCGAGGGCCTTATCGTCCTTGAGCGCTTCGATGAACGAGCTCGTGTAGCGTTCGAGCGCGCGCGAGGGGAAATCGAGCGTGCCGACTTCGTCCATCGGCGTGCGGCGGAAGTCTTCGCGGAAGAAGAGGTTCTCGATCTTCCGTTCGGCGGCTTTGTCGACCGTGATCCCGGTGGAATCGAAGAACTCCATGATGATCTCGTTGGGATCGTCCGGCGCGACACGCACGTGCACGCCGCCGTCGCCGCCGACGCGCGTCGCGTAGCGCGCGAGCGGGAGCGGATACGAACGCAGATCCATGACCTGGACCCCGACGGCGAGCAGCCCCGAGATGATACAGCGGTTCATCACGCGCGATGCCGGATGCGTGTCGCGGCTGGTCATCACGACCTGACCCGGCTTGAGCGACGAGCCGAACGCCTGCCCGAGTTTGAGCGCGAATTCGGGCGTGATCTCGAGGTTCGCGAGGCCGCGGATCCCGGCCGAGCCGAACAGCGAGCCCGGCCATTTCTGCCCGTAGATCAGCGACATCGAGACGATCGACCCCGACGTCACCCACTTGTCGGGCCAGAGTTTGAGGTTCGCCTGCACGAGCGCGCCCGCACCGATCGTGCAGCCGCGACCGAGCACGCTCGATTCGCGCACCTGCGCGCGTTTCTCGATCGTGTTGCGGTCGGCGACCGTGCAATCGTCGATCGCGGCCTCTTCGCCGATGTAGGTATCGTTCCAGACGACGCTGCGCTGGATGCGCGCTTTGGCCTCGACGATCACGTTGTCACCGATGACGGCCGGGCCGATCAACGACGCGCCGGCGCCGATCGTGCAGCCCTTACCGATCGCGAGCGGCCCTTCGAGGACGGCCGTTGGATCGATCGTCGTGTCCGCGCCGATGAAGATCCGGTTGCCGGTCTCGGTGCCGTCGACGTGGGCGTGCGCGCGGCCGTCGACTGCGTCGTAGTTCGCTTGCTGATAGGCCTCGAGGCTGCCGATGTCGGTCCAGTACGCATCGGCGATCCAGCCCGAGATCGTCTCGCCGTCGCGCAGCATCTCCGGAAAGAGATCTTTCGAGAAATCGTAGACCTTGTTGCGTTCCATGCGCCGCAGCACGGAGGGTTCGAGCACGTAGACGCCCGTGTTGATCGTATCGGAGAACACCTCGCCCCACGACGGCTTCTCGAGAAAGCGCGTGATCTTGCCGTCGTGATCGGTCACGACGACGCCGTATTCGAGCGGGTTCGTCACGCGTTGGAGCGCGATCGTCGCGGCGGCTTTGGTCGCGCGGTGGTGCGCGAGCAGGGCGGTCAGATTCATGTCGGTGAGGGCGTCGCCCGAGACGATCAGGAACGTGTCGTCACCGAGCAGCGGTTCGGCCATCTTCACCGCGCCGGCCGTGCCGAGCGGCGTATCTTCCACGACGTAGTGCATCGTGACGCCGAACGGGGCACCGTCTTCGAAGTACGTCTCGATCTCGTCGGCGAGATAATGCAGCGTCGCGACGACCTCGGTGATCCCGTGCGCGCGGAGCAACTCGATGATATGCTCCATGACCGGCTTGTTGGCAACCGGGGCAAGGGGCTTTGGCAGACGTGAGGTCAGGGGCCGCAGTCGCGATCCTTCACCGCCCGCCATCACGACGGCTTTCATCATCTCGGTCATTCCCGTTCGAGCGCCGGTTGTATCAAGAGAACTCAGGTCACGAGGACATTCGCGGGCGTTGGGCCGCGAGCATTTCCGTCAGGGCGAGGAAACGCGGATCGGTGGCGATCCCGTCGACCTCGAGGGTCAGTTTCCGGCGCCAGTTCGGATACTGGGTCGAGGTGCCGGGCACGTTGACGGGATCGATCTCGCCGACGGCGTCGTCGATCTGCAGCATCACGATCCGCGCGTGCGAGCGGGCGAGAAAGCGATGCGCGGCGAGCATCACCTCCTCGAGCGTGTAGGCCGGCGCCGGGGCGAGGTCGCCGCCGTCGATCAGGGTTGCGATCAAGCGCCGCCGGTCGGCGTCGCGCGACGTCCGTTCGCCGGCCACGGCGTCGGCATGAACGAAGCCCAGGCCGGCGCGGACATCGATGTCGCCGCCCGCGTACCACTGTGCGAACGGCGGCAGATCGTGCGTGCCGCTCGTCGCAAGCGCCTTCTCCGGATAGCGGTCGGGCGGAACGAACGCCCCGTCCCCGTCGCGTTCGAAAAAGAGGATCCGGTACGAGAGGATCTCGGCGGCATCCATCCGCTCCCGAAACCCCTCGGGCACCGTGCCGAGATCTTCCCCGATCACGAGGCAGCGCGCGCGCGCGCTTTCGAGCGCGACGATTCCGATCAGATCGTCGAGCGGGTAGGCGATGTAGGCGCCCGCGGTCGGCGGCGAGCCGCGCGGGATCCAGAACAGGCGCGCGAGCGACATCGCATGGTCGATCCGGAGCGCTCCCGCATCGGTCATGTTCGCGCGCAGCAGCGCGGCGAAGGTGCGGTAGCCGTCGCGAACGAGGGCGCTGGGATCGAGCGGCGGGAGGCCCCAGTCCTGACCGATCGCGTTGAGCGCATCGGGCGGGCAGCCGACGCTGGCCGTGCGGACGTACGCGGAGCCGTCGACCCACACGTCCGCTCCGCTTGCATCGACGCCGACCGCGAGATCGCGGTACAGCCGCACGCCGTGCGCGGCGCCGTGCTCGGCCGCTGCGTGGAG
>Ga0116231_10008679_pt1 | contig 17675 bp, 17 predicted proteins | sample S1TSphgellanicum_2_FD_89695 | JGI IMG/M metagenome (GOLD analysis project Ga0116231, IMG submission 89695) | Host-associated microbial communities from peat moss isolated from Minnesota, USA - S1T2_Fd - Sphagnum magellanicum MG | ecosystem: Host-associated > Plants > Peat moss > Unclassified...
ATTCATTTTCCGAATCATTTTTCATCTCAAATTTCCTCAATATCAGATATTTCTAAAGGAAGCCCAGAACTTTTACCAACAACAAAAAATTGTGTCATTAATTCGAGAGATATTCCACGGAAAAAAGAAATAGAATTGTTAATTTTAGTTTTCCATTTAGAAAATTCTTCTGTTTCCTCAAAATCACTTCCCCATGATTTCTTGATATAATCAATTTCAATATTTAATTTTTTAACAACTTCGTTAATAAGTGCTATATTTTTATCAAAATTTTCTGAAATATCAAGATGATCACCATTCAAAATATTATCAATGACTGAAAGATTTTCAATTTCAATATCTGATTGAAAGTGAGCAAAGCCTACTTCTCCAAGAACAGAAAGAACATATTTTTCTTTTTCTTCATCAGATTTATATGTTTCGAGGAAATCGGAAATTCGCTCCCAACCACCTTCTGTCACATAGATAAATCCAGATTCAGAAAAATCTGAATATTTTTGCAGAAAATTATAGACTTTTGGATGAATACTTTTCATTCCAGCCCAAGATTTGATTTGTTCATTCATAGATTTTCTTTCTTTATATCGACAATGCGAGCATCACTCGCGGCAATAAGCATTCGACGCACAATAGCTTGATCATCTAAATTGCGATCTCTCAAACCTCCCCAAATATGAAGAACCTTACTTGCTTCTGAAATTTCAGAATCAGAAGGCATATAATTATTTTCCAATTTAGACTCCTTTAATTTCTGTTTGTTTTTATAAAGAACTTTTTAAAATTGTCAATGATGATTTTTTTTCAGAAATAGCAATATTTAATTATACTAAATAAAATACAACTTAATTCCAGTAAGAATTTTAAATGACATTCACGATTTTACATAGACGTTCCAACGTAGCGGGACATATTCCGACCACTTCTCAGTTATCTTTGGGTGAGGTTGCGGTTAATACCTATGATGGATTGATGTATTTTGTTCAAAATGTAGCAGGTTCGAATTCTCTTATTGTAATCGGTCCAACGCCAACAACGGCAAATGCATTAACAAATTCTCGCACGATATCTCTTTCTGGTGATGCATCTGGTTCTGTATCTTTTAATGGTTCATCAAACGTTACAATAACTACTACTTTAGCAAGTATTACATCAGCCGGTACTTTCGGTGCTGTTGTGATTAATGCAAAAGGACAGGTTACATCTGGTCTTGCAACAAGTTATTCCGGAGATGTCACAGGTTCAACAACTGGCGCAAATGCAACTTTAACACTTGCAACTGTAAATTCTAATGTTGGTTCTTTTAATAATCTGACTGTAAATGCCAAAGGACTTGTTACATCTGCTCGGGTATTTAATTCGAGTGATATAACAACGGCATTGACATATACTCCGCTTAATAAAGCGGGCGATACAATGACCGGTAGCTTGACCATTGTTAATGGTCACAACATATTTCTCACTGATGCTAATGGAACCAATGCATATATTGTACTTCAAGCTGATAATAACTATGTTTTTTATGGAACAAATCTTGCTGGTGGATCCCGAGTTATTTACAGCATTTATCAACATTCAAATACAAGTTCTTTTAACTTTAGTGTTCCTGTTCAGTTAAATCAACAAACAACGACTATCACTGTCGCATCTTCTGATAATACAACAAACATTGCTACAACAGCATTTGTTAAAAGCCAAAATTACCTAACAACAAATCAAAATATAACATTATCCGGAGATATAACTGGTTCTGGAACTAATTCTATAACTACTACTTTAGCAAGTATTACATCAGCCGGTACTTTCGGTGCTGTTGTGATTAATGCAAAAGGACAGGTTACATCTGGTCTTGCAACAAGTTATTCCGGAGATGTATCTGGTTCAACATCAGGCGCAAATGCAATTTTAACACTTGCAACAGTCAATTCCAATGTAGGCACATTTAATAATTTAGTTGTTAATGCCAAAGGACTTATTACATCTGCACGTGTTTTTAATTCAACAGATATAACAACGGCACTTGGTTATACACCTGTTAATAAAGCAGGTGATTCTTTACTTGGAAATTTAGCTTTAACTGGAACATATAATGTTTCTTTTGCTACTGGTAGTCCAAATCTGCCTACATTTGGTACATCATCACCTGGAACAAAATTAATTCTATATCCATCGGTGAGTAATTCAACAGCGGATTATGCTCTTGGAATTTCGTCAGGTACCATTTGGATGTCATTACATGCTCCTTATGCAAGTGATGCCTTTTCGATTTATGGTGGTACAACAGTAGCTCATACTTTCGATGGTGCTGGTAATTACACTGCTGTTACTTCTGTAAATTCGCCTTCCGTGAATGTTACAGGAAATCTTCAAATATTTGGTGCAAATACTATTGCTAAAGAAGTTTATATTTATTCAACGATGAATTCCGTTACATCAAATAGATGGCAATTTGGTGTCACTAATGGAGATTATCCTGGTGGAAATAATACAGGAGCAAATTTTGTATTTTCTGCTTATTCGGATTCTGGTTCATTTATTAGTACTCCTATAACAATCACGCGTGCCACTGGTGTGACTACTTTTTCTGGAAATGTTGCTGTTGGTACTGGATATGCAAGTAATTTAAATATTTCTTTTGGTACCAGTGAAGCCGCGCCTACTTTTAATACATCATCTATTGGTTCAAGACTTATTTTATTACCATCCGTATCTTCGGTCTCAACAGATTATGCATTGGGTGTAAGTCCCGGTGGACAAGGTTTGTGGATGTCCTTACCACAATATAATTCATATTTTAATTTTCTGATCTATGGTGGAACACAAATCGCGCATACATTCGATGCTGCTGGTAATTATACGCCGGGAAGTAGTATTTTTATGAACAATAACAATCAGTTAAATTTCAAAGATACATCCGGAAATTACGGTTATTTGATATCTCAAAGCGATAATAATTTAGTTTTATATACAACAAATGGTTCAGGAGGAACGCGTGCTGTTTGGGGTATAACTCAAAATTCTTCCACTTCTTCTTTTAATATTGGTGTTCCGGCTACTGCTCAAACACCAACAACCGGTGATAATTCGACAAATATTGCAACAACCGCATTTATGCGGAATTCATTTCCTGGAACAGCAGCCGCTTCTGGATATCAACAATTTCCAGATGGAACTATTATACAATGGGGATCTGGAACGACAAGTGCCAATGGAACATTGACTATAACTTTTTCAATTGCATTTCCAAATCAGGCATCTGTTATGACCGGAAGTGTCAAGGCGACTTCCGGTGTTGCTCAAATTGTTACATGTAATCCAGCAAGTACAACAACAGGATATTGTTACGTGGTTAATTCATCTGGAACAGCACAATCTGGTGTAACGGTGGGATGGCATTGTATTGGTTATTAAAATAACACATTAGGAGAGATGAAAGAGGAAAGAGGAAATGCCTATCCGTCACTGATTAAATATATAAGACTTGTTTTATTATATAGTTTTATCTAAATAAAATCATATAATGGAAACTTTAGTTATGGCAAAAAAGCAGTTAAAATCTTATTATACAGGATGTGACGAATTTCAAAATGCTTTAACTGGTTTGATGACGGAAGCCAATTCATTAGCAGAACAATTACGAATTTCCGTAATTAAAAAATTTAATATTATGAATACGACTCCAGAAGAAATATACAATGATATTGTTGATCTTGCTGCTGAGTTATATGGAACAAGAAGTGCCGTTATTACTTTTATTGATAAAGAATTAGCATTAATTAAAGCGCAACACAATGGTTCTATTTTTTTAGAACCAAGAGAAAAGACGTTTTGTAATACAACAATTCATCACAATATTATGATTATACCTGATGCCACACAAGATGATAGATTTAAAAACAATGAAAAAGTTGTGTGTGGTGATATTAGTTTTTATGCAGGTGTGCCTATCATTGTCGAAAATCAACCCGTTGGAGCTATTTGTATTGTTGATCCAGAACCGAGAGAGTTTTCTGAATCAGAAGCAGGAAGTTTACGAAAATTGGCTCGTTTGGTAAGCAAGTTTATTAGTCATAGTAATATTTCATAAATATCAAGATGAAAATAAACGAATTATTTCCTTCATCATCAGAAAATAAAATTACTGAACGTCGAGTCAATAAAACTCAGTTCGAACAAATTTTAGCTGATCCAACCATTCAAATGGGTTTTGAATGTGAAATGGTTTTAAACAATATATATCCAAATACTCCAAAAAAGAAGAATATAGAAAAACTTTCATGGAATGAAATAAAAAAATATTTTTATGGCAATGATATAATAGAAAATGAATTTTTTAAATTAGCAATTAAAAAATATGGATCGACTTGGAAATTAGAATGGCAATCTAATAAAGAAAAAATAACCTTACAATATGCTATCAATCGTGGATTTACAATAGGAAGAAAACTTCAAAAAGCCAATGAAAAAATTTTACAAAATCCAAATAATAAAAATTATATAATTGCACGAGATAAAATAAAAGAAGAAATTATTAAAGACTTTGAAGAAGAAGCCAAAGATGAATGGTATTATAATATTAAAACTACTATAAATTATGATGAAATTATAAAATCATTTGGTTCTGTTAAAGAATTTATATTGTATATGGATTCAAAAGGAGCAAATTTAAAACCGGAATATGGTTGGGCAAATTCAGAGAAAACTGAAATTTTTACAGATAGTGTAACACATAGTGAATTTCATAAAATTGCTGCAAAATCACTTAAAACAGCATTAAATACTAAAAAAGTAGAAGTTTTTCAGGATCATAATCAAAATACAAAAGAATTTAATATTTGGTATATTGAACCAGATAGTTCTATTAATAGTAACGATGTTTCAATGTCCGGCGCGACGTGGAGCGAATGCAGCGATATACCAACCGAAATTGTCAGTCCTGTATTTTCCTCTTTAAATGAGGGATTACAAAATATGGAAAAAGTATTTTCTTGGATGAATTCTAATTCATATACGAATGATTCAACCGGTCTTCATGTGACACTTTCCATAAAAGGAAAAAACCAGGATGATTATGATTATCTAAAAATGATTTTATTTTTTGATGAAAATTATATTGCTAGTATTTTCGATAGATTGGGAAACGAATATACTCAACAAATGCGTTCAAAATTAAAAGAAATAATTGAAAAAGACAAATCATTTTCCTCTTTATATTCTACAGATTTAAATCATATTAGTGGTTTATCAAAAATAGCAAAATATTTATTGAAAACGTTTACTAATTCATTTTTAAAGGAATATTTCGATAAATACTTTTCTATTAATAATCGAGGCAATGGTTCCTTTGAATTTAGAAGCATGGGAGGAACAGATTATCAGAAAAAATTTCCGGAAATCCGCAAACAAATAGTTCGTATGGCAAATGTTTTAAAGATTGGTTCTAATAACGAAATTTATGTCAAAGAATATATAAGAAAAATATTTGCATTATTAAACCAAGGAAAATATAGTACCGATGAATTGGGTTCCGGAAAACAAAATCTGAATATTCCAAAAGATTTGATGTTTTTAGCAGATATAATAAAAAAACGACCAAATTTACTTAAGATAGAGGGTAATTTTGATAAAATCACCCCAAAAAAATTAATTACTGGTATTGCTTCTTTTATAAAATTAGATTTAGTTAAAGATCTGACACGACTTGAGAAAATTCAATTATTGCGTTATATTAAAGCAAATAACATTGTAATATCGGAAAGAAACAAAAAAATATTGGGTTTGGATAAATTGTCATGAAAATACATGAACTTTTTCAACAATCCAAAAAATATATTATTGAACGAAAAGTTAATAAAACTCATTTCGAACAAATTTTAGCTGATCCAACCATTCAATTTGGTTTTGAATGCGAAATGATTATTTCTTATTATAATGATGAAAATAGAAGTTTTATTTATGTTGATGATATGGCTTGGAGTGATATAAAAAAATATTTCAAATATAATACTTCTGAAATTGGAAGTGCATTTGAGGATTGGAATCTCAAAAAATTAGATGAACAATGGCAACAGGAAAAAGATGAATATACTTTAAACTGGATTAAAAGAAATAGACCCGTTGCCTATCAAGAATTAATGAATAAACAAGAAAACCAAGACGAAGATTATAAAGAATTTGAATATGATTTAATTGAAGAATTTGAAGATTATGCCGGTGATACTTGGTATGACAATCATAAAAATGATTATGATTATAATGATTATATTAGTAGTTCATTTAGTTCTATTTTGTCATTTATTCATGAATTTGAAATCACTCCAAAATATGGATGGAAAGATAATAATAATATTTATATAGAAAATAATAATGAATTATTTGGTCATGAATTTGCAGCTAATTCATTAAGTCAATATTTAAAAGAAAAAGTAGAAGTTCTTCGGGGTCATAATCAAACCACGAAAGAATTTGACATTTGGTATATAGAACCAGATAGTTCTATAACTAATGATGATGATACAGATATTTCAAATGGTGTACCTGCTGAAATTGTCAGTCCCGTATTTTCCTCTTTAAATGAGGGATTGAAAAATATGCAAAAAATATTTTTGTGGATGAATGCTAATTCACATTATACAAACACTTCAACCGGACTTCATGTGACACTTTCCATAAAAGGAAAAACGGGTGAAAATTATGATTTTCTAAAAATGATTGTATTTTTTGATGAAAACTATACTGCCAATTTATTTGGAAGATTGAATAATACTTTTACAGAACAAATGCGTTCAAAATTAAAAAGAATAATAGATAAAAATCCAGATGAACATCCATTAATTAGTTTATTTAACGATGAAATTACATCTCGTGGTTCTTTAAAAGAAATTACTTGGTTACTAAAACGTATTGGAACAACTCTTTTCCAAAATTTTGCAAAATATTATTCGATAAGAAGTCGCGGGAATGGATCTTTTGAATTTCGGGGTATGGGAGGAACAAATTATCAGGATAAATTTCCAGAAATTCGTAAACAAATTATTTCAATGGCAAATGTTTTGAAAATTAGTTCTAACGATAAATTATATGCTAAAGAATATATAAGTAAAATATTTGCTTTACTGGAAGGTAAATATAAATCCGCGCAATTAGGAAGTGGTAAAAAATCAGTAAATATTCCAAAAGATTTAATGTTTTTATCAGATATTTTGAAAAAGAATCCAAGATTGGCTAAAATAGCCGATGATGGATTCAAAAATGAATTTATTTATGAACTCGGTAAACTTGCTAGAAATTATGATATTTCATTAACAAAAATTCAAGAACTACAATTAGCTCGTTATATAGCGGCAAATAAAATTAAATATAATAGGGATACCGCAAAAGCATTGGGTTCAAAATTACCCAGTCCTGGTTTAGAAAAAACAAATTATGATTATTGAAAAGCATTCAAAAATTTTGCAGAAAAAACAGAGGAATGCATGATCTGTCCATATAATATTCTAAACACGACGTTTAATGGCACCCGACAGTCCGAATGGTAAAACAGCAAGACCAAGTATTATAGCTAATGGAAACGACCAAGTATGGGAATTTACCGCTGCCATGCCAACAATCACTCCCCATATTATTAATGCAGTAATACTCGAAATTATAGCATCTCGTGCAACGAACTCATATCTACTATAAGTTTCCAATGACGGGCTGGATGTGTCAATTGCATGTTCCGTACGTATTAAGCTTTTTTCATATATAATCATTTGGATCCACTCCTCTAAAAACACTTGGTATTTGTTTAACTTCTGCCCATGGGTATCTCAAGGCAAATCTCTCCACGATACTTTTATACATATTGCATTGTGGAGAAATATGTTGTTTGGTTCGACCAATTTTTGTTAACCAAAAAGCAACACCTTTTTCCGGATGAACAATCCAATAATAATCTTTGATGTGTTCAATTATTCCACTTGGTGGCGTTGAAGCTTCTTCCAAAGAAACAAACTTCAAACGCGGATCATCTTCTTTTATAATTTCAGTCATTAACCAAAATCCTTTACAGCAAAATCAACTTATTAGAGGCTTTTTAAGCCTTCTGAGGGCTTTTGCAATAGTTTCTACGCTCTCCGTTGATAATAAATGATATGGATGCTGTATCTGCCAATTCAAGGCATCCATATATTCATTTGCCGTCACTGGATTAGGATCATACGGTCTATCTCTGGATATAACAACCCTATCGAATCCCAACCGAGCCATAGATTTATGTGATTTATTCATTTTTATGTCCACAGATGACCACGAATATCTATAAGTTCGCGCAATTTTTTATCTTTTACATTTTCAATATAATCGAATCCATATTTCTTATTGAAACCACGATAATCATTCATTTCTTCGTTTTCAAGATTTTTTAAATCTTGAATATACCAAAGCCACAAATCAATCGCCACTTCATCTGTTCCCTCTAAAGAATGAATTCGATATCCCATATAATGCCCATCTTCTAAAGCATCATCTACAGATATTCTTCCAAGTTCTTCTTCAACAAATCGTCCAAGCAAAGCAAAACAAGCACGAAATATTAATTCATCAACATCACAATATCCAGGTTCTCTGCCCGTATGAACAATATGATGACGTGTTATTGTTCTATCTTTAATCCAATAGTATATATTTTCTATATTTGTTAAAATATAATGATGATAAGACTCAAAAAACCATTTGAACCACCATTTTTTACTATATTTTCCATATGTAGAAATTCCAAAAATACTATTTGAACCATATGGAGGAAGTAAACGAGATATAATTGATTCTTTTCTAGAAAAATTAAAATCTATATCAATTGAATGCGCAGGTCTAATTATTATTTCATCATCTGGAAATTCTACATCTTTTAATTCAGCAATTATTTTCGTATTTTTATAATCAGACGATTTAATCTCTGGAACAGGAATATTCAAATTCATACGCGGAATAGCGCCGTCAATGTTTCTATATCCAGGATTATTCGTATCTTCTTCGGACATATTCAATCCATCAAAATATCGTTATATGCAAATTCTCTTTCAACATTACGATCTAGATCGATTCCACGCATTAACCATTGCGGAATAGGATGAAATTCCGTAAATCCATATCTTAGACTAACGGGTTTTACGTTTCGTAAAGCTGTTTCTCCACGAAAATTTGTATATGTAAAAGGAATTTTAATCGCATTCATAATACCCTGGCGAAGAATAGCTTTGCTTCGCTCATAACGTAATCCCATACGACGTGCTTTCGCGCGATCCGCATCAGATAACAGACTAATACGTTCCGGATCTGTGTTATGAGTGTTATCGCATAATTTAACCCAAATGGCATCAAGATGCCCGGAATCAACAATATTCTGAATTTGCTGAATATATTCAATACCATCTTCTTCACGTGTTAATAAGCTAACACCATGAACAACATGTTCTGAAAAACCAATTTCTCGAAGATATTGCTTGCCCATTTCAACAGTAATAAAATCTTCTTTTATATATTGAGCAATCTTTTCCAAACAATCTTCCAGAACATCATGCAACAAAGCAATTTGTTTGCGTTCCAGTGAACTATTGTCAGGAAGAAGTTTCATAACTGCAACTGGATGTTCCCAATAAGGAGCACCTGTCCAATCATATTGTCCAGCATGCAGATTTTGTATGAAATCAATTGTATTTTTTATGTCCATAAAAATATAATATCACTAATTTTTTTTAGTTTCAAGTTTTTAAATTAAATTTTTTCTCCTGGAACTCTTCCACGTAATCCTTTCCACCGAGGAAAGCGCAATGACCAAACATTACTACCTGCTTCCAATGTCAGTTTATCGGCTCGAACTTCTGCGATCATTCCAATCCATTGTTCTTTATTTTTCCAAATTTCATTTCTTAATTCATCAGAAAATCCAGAACCAACATTGGTTTGAATATGTTTTCCATCATCAATTCCACTCATGACCAAAGCACCCATTGTACCAACATATTTTCCGTCTGGTTTACCTTCTTCAATACTAATGATTTCCAAAGAAACTTCAATAACAGGTTTTTTCTTTAACCAAAAAGAAGATCTTTTGGTTACATAAGGAGATTCTGGATCTTTAATCATAATTCCTTCAACGCCATTTTCGATGGCATTTCGGTTAAATTCATTAAAAGCCGCTACACCTTCAGGTGTATCTAAATCAACTTCTTGTTTTTCAAGAACATAAGCTGCTCCACCAGATTTTTTAAGCAATCCGCTTGTTTCAAGCAAAGAAAGATTCTTATGACGCTCATGTAAAGGTGTCTTACAAATACCTTTACGAAAATCAACCAAAGGCAACATATCAAACAAAGCCAGACGCGTCATCGAACTATCCCTATCCAGCTTTTTTAAGAGCGTCATAAGGTGTTGGAAACCATGAGGCGACATAACCTCACCATCCAATACCACGGACCCTGGAAGGGCTTCTAAAACCTTCTCAAGACATGATTTGATATGTGGGAATGTTAAAATCGGCTGTCCGTTACGAGTAAACATAGAAACGCCAGATTCTTTATCTAAAATAGCCAAAAATCGAGTACCATCAAGTTTATAGTCGCATAGTTTGACTCCTTTTACCTTTTTTTGATGGGTTTCGGTCTCGCCATCTTCAGCAAGCATACACTCAAAAACAGGTATAATATAATTCTTTGAATCTGGATATGTCTTTGCTAATGTCTTAAGAACTTTATTGATAGTGGTTTCACCACAACCAATTTTCATATCTTTGAGAATAACTGGACGATAAAATAAATTCCAAGTCGGACCATGACATGATGTTGCTGCTTCTATCAGCGCATCGCGAGCAGCATGTCCAGTTAATTGTCGATGTTGTAGTTTTTTTGTTAAAGAAATAAAATCATCAAATGAAAAAGTTCTTGGATTTTCTGGATCCAAATCTTCTTCTGCGATTTCAGGAACTTTTGCAACACCAAATGATACAAGAGCATCATATGCTAGTTTAGCACCAATAAAAAATTCACGATTTCCAGATATAAATGCATCCTTGATAATCTGTTCTTTTTCATTTTTTGAAGGGGTTGCTGCCAGAGCCATGACGATAGATATTGTATTCATAACGTTCTCACTTTTGATAAAGTTAATATCTAAACATCTAATCTTGAACAATCAATAGAAAAATATTTCTTAAAAACTCAATTTGAATAGCATCTTATGTTGAGTATTCCAATATTCATGATTAATTGGAATATTATATTCTCTCATCCATTCTATTATTTCTACATCCAATATTAAATTACCATTTAAATACCAGTATTTTGTTCCATCTGGATAGATAACTGCTGGTCCATCTTCGCGATGTCTTTTATCACTTAAATACCATTCTTTTGTTCCATCTGGATAGATAAAGGCTGGTCCATCTTCGCGATGTCTTTTACCACTTAAATACCAGTATTTTGTTCCATCTGGATAGATAATAGCAGGTCCGTCACCACGATGATATTCACCATTTAAAAACCATTCTTGAGTTCCATCTGGATGGATAATTGCAGGTCCATCTTCGCGATGCAATTTTCCATCAAAATACCATTTTTGAGTTCCATCTGTATGAATGACCGCTGGTCCATCTTCGCGATGGAGTTCTCCATTTATATACCATACTTGAGATCCATCTGTATGAATGACCGCTGGTCCATCTTCGCGATGGAGTTCTCCATATTTATTTCTCCAGTAATTCATTGGAATACATTACCCTACCCAATGTTCTTTTACAATCGGAAGGTGTGGCATATTTGGAAATTTTGGATATCCCAAAGAATAACAAATTCTAACATCCTTGTTATATGTTCCATCTTCCACAATTGGATTAATTTTATCCAAATAAGAAAATTCCAAAAACCATTCACTTGGAAGAATATCTTGCCATTTTTGTATGTTTTTTCCATAATTTATGATTGATTTTTCAATAAATCCTTGATCACCATACATTGTGACACCATTAACACCAGAATATTTCATCATTGTTTTAAAAGGATGAGCACTAAAATCATTAAAAATATTTTGATATATTGGATCAGAACCATTCCAATACATCAATCCGCTATTAGCGACATGACGAAATACGGGACAATCTCGAAGCATTACCATTTCATTTTTTGAATCTGCTAATTTATCAATATTTCCACAAACCATTAAATCAAGATCCATATATAGTACAGGACCAGTAAATTGTTTTGGTTTAAATAATTCAATTTTTGACCACCAACCAGGAAATCCTTCGGTCAATTCTATTGTTTCAATATCATTTATTTTTTTTAAATTAGTCAAACAAACAAATCGGTAAGGAATGGTTAAATGTTTTGAAACATTTGCATGTAAACGACGAACCCATGTTTCATTATAAGTTTTACCTCCAACACGAAGAACACATGCAACTGTCAACATTTTTAAATACTTTCAATTTTAGCTTTATATTTTAGCCGATCAAGATCATCATTTGCAATGATTGTATATCCTTGATTATTAATTAAATCAAAAATTGCTTGTGGTGCATCTAAATCCGGTTCTTTGAATTCATCTGGTAATTGTTCCCATGGACGCAATAAAGGATGTGTTTTTTCATCTTTATCAAAATTAATTCCATATCGCCATCCATCACGAAGACGTTCTTTCATCCATTTTTCATGTCGGGCTTTTGCCATTGCTTTGCAAATAGCCAAATGTTTTTCATCATTTAGAGATATACTATTATTTTCATCTCTTTCTATTTGAATTTCATTGGATTCAATATCAAAATCTAAGTTTGGTTCTTTTTTAGCAAAATCATCTACTATTTTTTGAACTTCGTTTTGTCCAATATCTCTTGTCAAAGGAATCAAATACATATGTCTTTTACTCGTCTCTCTGTGAACCATAGAAACGCTTTTTAAGGCTCCTTTATCATCTGTTGTTTGGATGGACGCCAAAATTCCAGAAGGGGCTGTAGCCTTCACAGAAGACAGCCATGTGCGTATTTGAGATTTATCAAGCGGTTCCTTGACGGATAATTGAATATACCGATGAATTTGAATTGGATTATCTGACATATTAACTCGGTGTTATTGAATTTGTAGTGGTTGTGGTGTTTGAAATTGTTAAAGAAGAATTCAAATTATTAGACATATGTTGAAGTTGATCTCGTAAATCACCTTGTTTATTTCTTGCCCAAATACCAACTCCTAATATTGTTCCAAATGCAATATGAAATAAACCATTTTGTTGAAGTGTGATTGGTTGCCAAACTTTTTCTTGTCTTAATGCAATAAAAGCTTGAACTTGTGCGCCACCATCCTTAAATTCCATTGCAAGTTGCACTTGTTTATCAGGAGTAAGTTCCGAATTTCTCCATTCATAAAAAAAAGGAAATAATAAAAAATCAAAAACACAAATAATAATATATACTATTGTGCTAATTTCATGAAAGTCTATTTTTTTTCTTTTTGACATAATAACCTCTTAATTGCTAACAGGATATCCATCAACGGAAGAAATCCATTGTGGAGTATTAGAAACAACATTAGCGTATGCAGCATATCCATAATATACTGGAACACCAGATGATGTTGTATTTGCCAATGGAATTCTTCCAGCCAATGTAAAATCATATTCTCCGGGTTTACGTCCATCTGTTGCGTAAGCTGTCGTGCCAACGGGATAAGAAACCAAATTTGCCAATGTTGAGACATTGGCAGAAATAATTGCTATTTTTGTTGAAATATAATTTTGAGTTGCAACAACATTACCATTCCAAGTTAAATTTCCAGAACCTTTTGTGGCAAGATCAATACCTATATTTGAATCATTTCCAACAGATGTTATTTGTACTGAATTTCCAACAACAGTATTTACTGCGGCTGTTCCAGATAATTGCATTTGATTTGGAGAAGGATTTGTACTCCCAACAATAATAACTTGCTGCGCGCCATTAACATAAAAACGATGTCTTCCTTTGTTTTGTGTTTTATAAGTTATACCATATGAAATAGGAAGATTAGTAATCGTATTTGTCAAGGTTGATGTTGCAGAAATAACCACATGTTGTAAGGAATCATTATTAATAATAGAAAGAGAACTACCTAATGTATCAATAATAGAAACACCAGTTCTAATATTAAGATTTGAATTACTCGAATTTGACAAAATAGAAAATATATTTCTATTTCCAGAAACATTTAAATTAAAATTATTTTGATTATCTAATCCGAAAGAAGCCGAAGAATTATTTAATCCAGAAAAATTAATTATAGCTGAATTTGATACAGTCAAATTTCCACTAAGTGTATCACCAGTTTTTTGTAAAAACGAAGTGGAAATTATTCCACTTGTAATCAAACCATTTGAACTTACCACAACTTGATTATAAGTTCCTGGAACAACACCTGTCGGAGAATTTGTTGTTAAAATTGTAACTGCATTTGCACCGTTAAAGTAAGTTGTTCCTGTTACCGCACCGGTTAAAGAAAATTGCATCGGATATAACCATTGTGTGGCACTTGATGCATTTCCAGAAATTCCATTCGCCACACTCAAAGAACCTAACATTGCCACGTTAGATAAAATATTAAGAACGGAATTAGAACTATTAGCAGCAATCGTCATCACTGGACGAGAACCGCCGGAACCATTGCTTGTTTGAATAGATAAAATATTTGAATTAAATAATATACCAGTATTAGAATTTAATTTAGAATCTGTAAAACCAATTAAATTACTCGTTCCAGATAAAGTAATGTTTGTAAAAGCCGCATTTGTTGTTTGTAATGCAGTAATACCATTAATGACACGTCCCTTTGAATCAACAACAACATAAGCATATGTTCCAGGCAAAACACCGGTATTATTAAGAGTTGTTACAACATTTCCTATACCATTTCCAATAACGTCACCACTCAAATAAATATTATTAATACCGGTTAATGTTCCATTGACAATACGTCCAGACATATCAACGGAGACTTGGGTATAAGTAGCAACTGCTGTATGCGAAGATGGTAAAAGAGATGTATTTAAATTTACAACAGAATTAGAACCATCAAACGCCACAGAACCACTTAAATCACCAGTCAAATTAAAGGTAACTGGTGTTACAAATTTACTAGCCGATGTTGCATTACCTAATATCGGAACATTGAAATTAATGGAAGTATTAGATCCAATAGGTATTGAAAAAACATTAACAGGAACTCCGGCTCCATTATCCACAGAAAGAGACAATACATTGGCATTGCTCATATAGAATTTTGTACCGGTTGTATTATAATAATTAGTAGTAAATACCAATCCTTGGTTATTAGAAAATGCTAAATTACCAGTCATGGTATCGCCTATGGATTTTATTGGCGTATATCCCAAACCTTGTACAAGATTTTGTTGAGTTAACGTTCCATTCGTGTAAATGATTCCAACAGAATTATTTGAAATAAACGTATTTGTATTAGAATTCAAACTTGAATTAAAAAATACATTACTATTGCCTGCATTGGCGACAACACCATATTGTGTCCATGTGTATTGTCCACCTAAAAATGTATTATTCGTAGAATTGCTTGTTATTGAAACGCAATTAGAAACTCCATAAACAGATGCTCTGATTGTATTTCCATTTGAAATAGAATTTCCAAAATGAATACCAGTATCCGCATTTGTGAATGCACCAAATAAATCAGAATGAGACATGGCATTTATATGAATTGCTTCACCATGTCCGGAAGAATTTGCAACAATACGCAAAGTACTTGCACGCACAGAATTAACAACAACAGATGTCACACTTGTTGAATTACTTAAATTATTAACAGAAATATCAAATTGACTATTCCGCATAGTATCTGTATACGAATTAGTTCCAATTTGTAAAACTGTTCCAGCTAAATTTCCAATAAATCCGATAGAAGAAAACTTATTATTTGATGTTGGTCCAATACTTGAAATAATTTGCACGGCTGGTGTTGAAACCACATTAGATACATCAAATACGGAAGTTGTGACACCTTCACCAACAATCGTTATCCCATTGGTTCTTGTGAGCATATCCCAAACAAGCTGAGAAGTAATTTTATATCGACCAGCGGGCACAACACCAGGGTATCCCGTTGATACGACATTGCTATACCAATTATTGACGGCATTTGAGTCATCAGTTGCGCCATCACCAACCGCGAAATAATCTTTTAGATTTAATATTTCACCAAAACGATGAGCCAATGACCGACTATATGTCGTATTGGTTGCTGTAACAACAGAATTAGAAACATCTGTTCCCATATCCGCAAATACAGGACCATAAGATTCAGCAGCAAAAATATTACCCGTTGAACCAGTATTAGAATCTGGAATATATGTTTGCGCAGTACCAGCACTTCCAGAAAATGATGTCCAATGACCAGTAGTTGGATCATAAAGTTCAATGGCGGATGTTGTTGGATTATAACGGATAGAACCTTGAGCAGGAGTTCCAACCGCATTGGAACTTGGAAGTGTTAACCAATTTCCTAAAATAACAAAAGCACCGTCTGCACTGCGCGTATCAATAATATGAGCCATGAAAAATACCTAAATTCTAAAGGTATTTATAAAAGAAAAACCCCACGAAAAAATCGTGGGGGTTATATTTAAAATATAACAAACATTATACTATTACTATTTGCAATAGAAGTTCCAACCGCGTTGGCACTTAATCCATATACTGTAAAAGTTGATGGTGTTGAGTTTGAGGTATTCACAGCAACAGAAAAATTGGCTGTTGGATTTCCGTTTGGTGTTTTATAAATCCATTGTCCAGATTCGTTATTTGACATAAAAGAAACATGTGATGGAAATAATCCAAGATTATGTGTAATTGTCATCTGATTAGACGCATCTCTAGATGCAGTCCAACCACTTGGTAAATTGACAATACCATTAGATGCATTAATGTTTCCACTAGAATCAAAATTAACACCAACACTATATCTCGCGGGGTAACTTTGATTTTTAACAAATGCGGTCGTGGCTATATTACTGGTGTTATCTGTATTAGCAACAGTAACCGCTGTTGCAGGAACATTGATATTAAAAGAAGAAGTAGATGAATTTTGAGTTATACTCCAAATAGATCTTGTGGAACCTGATGAATTTGTTCCATAAAAATTAAAGTTATTGCTACTATCTACGTTAAAATATGGATGATTTCCTGCTAAATCTGTAAAATACAATGGTGCCACATTTGGAAGTTTTATAGATGATGCAGGAGTATAATTTCCAACGGCATCAAATGTATGTACAATTTGTGTTCCACCATAAATCAAGAAACTAAAAAAATTATTATATTGAGGAAGAGACAACCACAAACCTTGTCCACCGGGGCTTACACCAATAGCATAATCTGTTGCTGTATTACTTACAGATGGTAACAAAATAAGTCTTGAACCAATAGATGACGTATTGAATGTGGGAGCGGCTGCACTGGTTCCAAAGGAAATATTAAAATTACTTGCATATCCAGGACCAACAGCAACATTTCCAGAAAAAGTAGTTAATCCTGTAGCACGCGTGATTGTTATAGGAGTACTAATAAATGAACCAGAATCCGAATAAGCAGAAAATACAAAATTTGCTCCTGTATTATTTCCACCAGGATAATCTCCATTAGTGACACC
>Ga0116231_10008680_pt1 | contig 17675 bp, 13 predicted proteins | sample S1TSphgellanicum_2_FD_89695 | JGI IMG/M metagenome (GOLD analysis project Ga0116231, IMG submission 89695) | Host-associated microbial communities from peat moss isolated from Minnesota, USA - S1T2_Fd - Sphagnum magellanicum MG | ecosystem: Host-associated > Plants > Peat moss > Unclassified...
AAAAAAAAAATAAAAAAAAAAAAAAAAAAAAAAAAAAAAAAAAAAAAAAAAAAAAAAAAAAACCAAAAAAAAAAAAAAATTCAAAGAAAAAAATTGTCAAAATAGCCAAGATCCTGACTACCCATCAGTGAATATATATATATAATATCAAAAAAATTGCCGAAATTTAACCCAAAAAAAGAAGCAAAATTAGTCAAATTTACACTATAAAATAAGATTCCAAAATTTTCCCAATTTCAGAAATTGTCGAAAAATGGCGAAATTTTGCTCCCCCAAAAAAAAACACTGCTACCCATACATACCCAAAAAAAAGAAAAAAAAAGAAAAAAGAAAAAAGAAAACCCACGATACCTCTTCAATATCCACAATCTCCTAAACCCTAAACCCTAGCCCCCGCCCCCCAACCCGGGAAAAAAAGATGGCGAGGAGGAGAGCTCTGAAAATACGAGGAGGAGGAGGAGGAGGAAATGAGATGCGTAAAAAGCCAGGGATTGGTGTAAAAATTTAAGAAAACTAAGAAAATTCAGGAGATCAAACATCACACCCAAAGAGCGTACAAGAGTGGAGAACTTGAATCCATACTGCAGAAGATGGTAAGTGTGCTCCAAAGATCTGCCAAAGAATCTCTTGTGTTGCGGTGGGGGGTGGACGAGAGAATGTCAGGAGGAGACTGAAGGATTGAAGGCAGGCAGTTCATCAGTTCATCAGTTCAGATCCTCTTTCTTCGCTGTGCTTGTCGTTTCTTGGCACTCTTTTTAGCACAAGGTACGACATCTAGCAATCGTGATTCTGAATCTCTCTCTCATCATGCCCACAATCAATACAATAATCTAGAAAGAAACAGTCGTCACCCAACGGCCGAGTGCAGCGGAGGTAGCATCTGGTGAAGTGGGTAAGTGGGAGAAGCAGCAGCAGCAGCAGGAGGAAGAGGAGGTAGTAGTCTACTGTTGGAGGGAAGGCTCAGATTGCCAGCATCTCCTTCACGACATCACATACTAGGGCACAAACAAACCATTTTCTTAGTTTGGGTTTGAGAGATGGCTATTGCAGCAGCAGGACAACCCAAAATGTTGCACAGGAAGACAGAGATTCTGAACATCGAGAGAGAGTCAGTCATTGTAACTGCCAAACCCAAGCTAGTACAAGGCTTGCTTGACCTTATAGGTAAGGTACTCTCTGTCTGTCTTTGTCTGTGTCTCCGGTCTGTCTGCGTCTTTTGTCTGTCTCTATCTGTGACAAGCCTTTTTGTTTTTTCGCTTTCCTGTTTTCCTCCTGAAGTCTCAAATTTGGGTTTTGGGTCGAGCTAGTTTGGAATGTAAATGCCGTTTCTCTGAGAGAGCTTCTTTCATGGGTGTTGTGGGTGTTGGTGTGTCCATGTACAGAAGAGGAATCAGACAGGCATGAGTTTTCCACATTATGCAAAAGGATTGAGTCGACCATTCGAGCTTGGTATAATTTACAGTTTGAAGATTTGATGGTACAGTTTGTTTCCCAACAGTTGGACTGGACTTTCTTTTCAGAAGGACAAAAAGGGGAAGAATGAGCATTGGGTTTTTCTTTCACAAGTTCAAGCTTGCAACTTTTTTTAATAATTTTTTTGCATTGTGTGAAAGCAGGGGAGTATTTCTGAAGTGGGGTCTGATTTTGCACTGAGAATATAATCTACCTGGAGCTCATTGCATGCAGTTTTGGCTTTCTTGTCTTGGTGTAGTCTGAGAGGTGTAATCACATTTGCAGCAGCTGTATTCGCTGTTCGATCCAATGCATGGGCCAAAGAGGTTGGAGCAGCTGAAACTATCAGTGGAGGAAGTGGATAAGCTTGAGCAGCGATTCTTGCAGATCCTATTCCAGGTGCAACAAAAGTCCTTTTGACATCACAGTCTAGCTCTTCCTTTCTCAGAGTTTGTTTGTTCACATTGACAACATCCTTTTTGTTGGCTGTCAGCACAAACAAACAAACCTCTTGAAGTAGGTATTTTTCCATGAGTTGAAACTGAGAGCAAACAGCTCTGAAGATACATCCTTCCCAATGCCCCCACCATCAAAAGTCTCTCTCAAAAAAAGAATCAGGCCTTTTAGCAGTTGTGAATTTGGTCTAAAGATGTCAGTCAATCCGGTGTTTTCAAATTTCTCTCTGAAAAAGAAGTCATTGTGCAGAGTTTCTGTGTGTTTCTAAGCTGTGTTTTCAAAACTTGTTGTAAACTGAATTGCTCTCCACACACTACAGGATGGAGTTTTGCAAGTCCCTCACAACTGTAATTTTTTCATCTTTACTGTTGTTGCTCAGTTGATGTCAAAGAGCAATTTCAAGATTCTGACTGATGATGAAGTGGAGGTGGCAACATCAGGCGAGTATCTTCTCAATATGCCAATTGCAGTCGACAAATCCAAGGTTTGTATGTATGACTTCAATGTTCTTGATTCATACTTGATTCATTCTCTGTAGCGAGTCTTGAGGTGACATGAAACAAAAAGAAGGCAATTTTTTGGTCTGTTTTTTTCTTTTTTCCGGGTCATGCAACTGCTGAAAAACTTGGCATTTGAGTGGATTTGCTGCAGTTGGACAAGAAGTTGTTCACCACATTTTTCAGTCAGGGTCACTTTGCAGAAGTCCCATCCTTTGCAACTCAGGTAATCAGTCCTCAATTTATGAGCATAGTTTCTTTTGCACTCCTACTGCTCAAGTAGTGTCATCAAGCTTGAAGGGTTGGTATCCAATGGAGAAAGGGGACTGTTGGGTGTGTACTTGGGAGTACAGAGCAGCAATTGTGAGTGTCTGAATCAAGTTGCTCACAGTCTGAGTGTTTTATTTTGGCTTCAGTATGTGATTTTCCGCCGAGGAATTGGAATTGACCGCACAACTGACTACTTCATCATGTCGAAGCTGGATCTCCTGATTTCACGTGCTTGGAATTGGCTTTTGCAGAAGTTAAGGTAACATTGCAGTCACCACACACATAGTTGCAGTGTAGAGTCATACACTTCTAGTGCTACAATGGGTGGTGTGGTTCGTAGCAACAACAGGAACTTGGTCTGTTTTAGAGACTCGTCAATGGTGCTCATCTCTTAAGGTTCTGCAACTCAGTGACTTTTTTTCCCTTGAGTTGGAATAGGTTGCAGAAGTTACACGAAGAGCATCATCATGTGGTCTCAAAAACTCTGTCCAGAAAGTTGTCAATTGTGGAGTCAGATTTTGGTGTTCAACGAGAGGACACTCAGCAGAAGACCCAGGATGAAAATCTTCACATTGAACGTATCCGCATTCAAAATATGGACATCAGGTACACCACCTCTATATTCAACCTTATTATTGGCGGAAAAGGCTCCGTTTATATAACAATTGCCTACAGACAAAGAAAGTCAATCAGCTAACCTAGTGTTTTTTTGCATCTCCTTATCCAACTCACGTATGTGCTGATTATGCTAATAGATTTAGCTTTATCTTTTTAAGGTTTAATAATGGCAAGATTTGGCTGTACTTGTGTAGTTTCAAGAATTTATTCCACGAGAATACAGTCCAGGAGCCTACATTTGACCGCATCATCTTGGTGTACAGGTATTTTGTAAACCCATGTTTCTGGTGATCACTTAAGGCTAGGGTGCTGTTGCTAGTGTGACATTGGGATATACTAGGAGGGATCTGCTGCAGCAGGGGGGGAAACTGCTGGCAGATTGTTTGTGCCATCATTTGAGAGCTGAAGAAGTGTGTAACACATTGAGCCATGTTTTGGGTTTTGGGAATATAACAGGGTTTGTGTGATGCAGAAAGGCATCCAAACCTCATCCTATCAACTCACCTCTTGGGGACCGTGCTATTTATGTGAAACATTTCCGAAACATTCCAATGGCAGACATGGAGCTTGTCCTTGTAAGTTTTTTTTCATCTTCTTGCAAAGATAATAATATTAGGGCTTTCAATGTAGCAGAAGGAACTTGCTAGCTATTCTGGGTGCCTTGACTTTTTTTCATCCAGCTTCAAGTTCTCTCTGAGTTTGGCAGTTCACTCTACAGGGTATATGTTTGAAAGAGGATTTGATCCAACTTCTATCACTCCCAAATGTGTCGACATGGAGAAAGGGGATTTCAAGCTGATCAGGACCTTGATCACCTTTAGATGGGGAGGTTCCAAAAAAGTCTGCAGTTGGTACTAGGGTAGTATGAGAAAGATCTCCATCTCCTTGGATTATGAAAACTAACACCTGACTCCTGTTCATTGTGCCATCACAGCCTGAGAAGAAGAACCCAGGATTGACACCCATGGACTGGGTCAAATTACTGATCTCAGCGGTTGTAGGCTTGGTAAGTTTCAGGTGTGTTTTCCATTCACATGTGCTATTTGGAGTATTTGAACAATGTATAATTATGAATGTTTTGGTTTGTTTGGAACTGACCCAATCACTCGTTTGGTCAGCTATCTTACAATTTCTGTGGATTTTTTTTTCTCTCTGCAATCACTTGATGTTTTATAGAATCATTTACCATCTTCTTATTATAGAGATGCTACTTGTCACTTGCAGGTGGCCTTACTTGGATCACTAGAGGTGGGAAATGCTGATGTATGGGTGGCTTTGGCAATCCTTGGTGGCATCATTGGCTATATTGCAAAAATCTATTTCACGTATGTGCCTTCAAACTCAGTGAAAGAATGGTGACATATGTATTCTATGTGGAAGACACTGTTTTTATTGCATCTAAAGATTGGTCTTTGCAATCTTCAAAATGATTTTTTTCAAGCATTTCTTTAATCCCGAGTCAGGAGCTTTTCAAAGCTCATTTTGTCCTCAATCATCATGCTCTTAAAAAATTCTCCATGTTGTTTCTCTCTCGCTGTTTCCATATGTGGTTCTTCTCTTCTTCTTCTTCCTTTTGTTTCTTTTTCATGTTCAACCCATTCTCTGTTTTCTAGGCTTGGATGTCCTCTTTTTCCTATTGCTTGGTACATTGTCAGATCTGAAATCTCCACAACAATATTGGGTCATGTGTCAATTCTATTCAGGTCAACCTTAATCCATGAGTATGCAGATGTTCTCCATCCACACACAAAGTTAAAAAAATAAATTTATTTGCATTTTATGTTTGTAGCAGCTGACTTTTTGATCAAATATGCTGCAATCACTTCACACAAGTAGACAACAGATTGATTGTCTTGAGGCCTGACTATTTGTTATTGAGTTGCTGGAAGCAGTTTCCAGGCAAATCTCGCGCAGTACCAGAACTTGATCACTAAATCAATGTACGACAAACAGCTTGATAGTGGAAGGGGCACCCTTCTCCACCTTTGTGATGACGTGATCCAACAAGAGGTTTGTGAATCTGACAGTTAATTTTTTTCTGACTTGTGCTGTTTCCATTACATCATACTTTATCTGGACATTTTCTTCTACATTTCTAAATCAAAATTTGGTTGCTGTGCCACTGAATTTAGGCTGGTCTTCAAGTTTGGAAGCTACCATCTGACTGAGCTTAAAATGAGTCACGTGTGAATTTCCTTCTGCAGGTGAAGGAGGTGATCCTTGCATATTTTATATTGATGACTCAAGGAAAAGCTACTGAGGAGGTACGTAGCAGTTTTAAGCTTTCTTTGTCCTGGGGCTGGGTGCCTTGGAAGCAGGGGAGATTTGCTGTGCATTGACACTTTTCACTTCTGTAAAGCAGGATCTGGATCGCCGCTGTGAGCAGCTGCTTGCAACCAAGTTCAATGAAAAATGTGATTTTGAGGTTGATGATGCTATCTCCAAGTTAGAAAAGTTGGAGATTGTATCCAAGGTACGCACACCCCACCTTTTTCTCATTTTGCTGTTGTTGCTTCTCCTCAGGATATGCAAGCCTGAGTTTTTTTGCTCAAATCTGTCATTGTTTTTCCATCTCTTCTCCAGTCAAAAGCTCCGATGAGAATTGTCTTCAAATTGACAAAGTATTTGGATCTCCTTCTGAAAACATGCAGGATTCAGAGGGAATGTACACAGATGAAAGTCTGACACATGCGAATGATATCATTGGGGTGACAACTGATGAGCTTGTTGAGAAAACACTTGTGAAAAGCAAGTGAAAATTGCAAAGCTTTTTTTTGAAATGCATTTCTTCACCATGCATTAAGAGATTGCACTCGCTACCTCAGAAAAAAAATGCAAGCAAACATTTTCTTAGTCTGCTTGTGTGTCAGAGAAGATGAAGGAAAACAAAACTTGAGATTTTTGTTTTATGCCTTGGCATAAGTAATAAGCCATCTGAAGCTGTTTTCTCTAGCATGCGCACTTTCGCTTCTCAGTACTTGGATTTCCCCATGGAAATGTTTGGATTTTTTCCGTGCTAATCCTTCTTCAAAGGTATGTTTTTGCTTTATTGATTATGCATTGATTTGCTCTCTTACTCACAATGTACCCCTTGATCCATCTAATTCCACTTTGGATAAACCCACATACTACCTTATTGAATTGTGTAGATAGATCCAAAGATTACACATATTAGTTTTGCACAGATAACAACCTTTGAAGGCATGTAAAAGCTGGGAGTGAAGGTCATGAGGATAGAACCTGAGAAAGGGTTAAAGGGAAGAACCGGGCCCACGCAGTCCTACAAGAAAAGAAAATCAAGGAACATGATTGGAAGAAGATGAAGTTTTCACATGCAATTAGTTGACTGAAAATAAAACAAGTGGCATGCGGGACAGGAAATTGACAAACAGATGTACTACTAGTAGTGAACAAAAAGACTGTAAATATTTGCTGTCTGAATTGAACTATGAAATCACAGTTCATCATGTTCCAGCTAATAAGGTCAGAAGCTCTTTCAAGCACCCTATTTAGATTGTTGGGCAATTATAGTGAAGGATGCAGCCTCCTCACCAGAATTAAAATACCAATAGGGAATCTAAAGAATGCCAATGCACAAAACAACACCTAGCTTTCTGCCATATCTCTCTCTCTCTCTCTCTCTCTCTCTGTGTCTCTCTGCTCAATACAGATAAGACAGGGCTGTGTAGACCTTAAAGCCCACAAAGCCAAAGTACTCAATGCCCATATAGAAGATATAATGCTACTTCAACTCATTCTCTCAAGCCCTTTCCTGACTATAAAAATTACATCCCACTCTTAGCAAGTGAAACTCTGGAAGAACTATGAAACAAACCTCTCTCTCTCTCTCTCTCTCTCATGTATCTCTCTGTGTCTGTGTCTCTCACTATAGTTCAATTATCACAAAGCAAACAGTCTTACAAGTACAGTCTCTTTTGGCACCTGTTGGTGGATGTGCTCCAGCAGCTCGAGCAAGTGCATCATTCATCTTTGATGGGATTGATGAACTTGATGTGCTCCATCCAGCAGCTCAAGCAAGTGCATCATTCACCTTTGATGGGATTGATGAACTCAATATGCACCATGCAGCAGCAGCTCAAGCAAGTTCATTCACCTTGGTGGGTTTGATGAACTTGCGTTCATAGAGCCCAATAACCTGATCTGCAACAGTCCACATGATAGCTTGGCCTGGAGGAATGCGCATCAGGCGCGGCACCAATCCCTTCCACAAGGCAAACAAGCCTTCCTCAGTATAAATCCGGGAGAAAGCATGCACCAATCCCTTGTAGCGGATGTCGGTTGAGCTTTGCGCCATCAACCTCGTCTTCACCACATCGAACGGACCTGTGCAAACAGGACCTGCAAACCCTGCCAGAAACCCCGAGATCATGGATTGGTAAGGCTGAAGAGTGATGGTGTCACCCTCGTGTTTGTGCCACAGAAGATTGTCACACATATTCTTGACAGTGAACATGACAGCTTGATTGGTTCCATTCCGCATCACTGTTGGTGCCGCACCTGCCCACAATCCCAGAATGCCTTCTTCCCGAATTATGGTGCTGGCACAATGCACAGGTCCTTTGTATCTCAAAAGCTCTCGACCTACTCCTTTCTGTTGTTGCAACCGTATCTTCACCACCTATTGTTGTTGTTGTTGTTGTTGCAACAATCCGAGCAAGCAAAGGTTGTTGTATTCACACACAAACACACCGGGAAAAACCCTGAATTCTCTTGCACATTCCTCGTTCTGCAGCTACAGCATAGTGGCCGATGCAGTAGAGTCTCACTTGCAAAGAAGAAGATGGAGTTTGGATTACGGCTCTGAAATCCTAGAACTCTGCACACAGACTGCAGCAAAAGGGGAGGATGGAGAGAGACTGCGGAAGCACGTACCTCGAAAGGAGTGACGATGGCGAGAGCTTCGAGCACGCCTGCACCGAAACCTGCTGTCAAGCGGCCGACAGTGCTGATCTCGCCGGTTTGAGGATCTGCGAGCGCGGATTGAAGGACGGCGTTGGAGCCCATGCGCAGAGTGTACTTGAGCGTCAAGTGCGTTGCGAACGGGGTCAATCCCTTCCACAATGCGCGCACTCCTTCCTGCTGGACGATCGTCGTGCCGCAGTTCCAGATCCCCTTGTACTGCTTGTTGTGATCCAATTGCAGCCGCGTCTTGATCACGTCTATCGGTTGCAAACATCCTGCTTCTACCATTCCTCCTAACGATCCCGATATCGCTTTCATGAATGGCGGAATCGCTGCATCGCTTTGCACTGGACTTGTTGAAGAAGAAGCAGCAGCAGCTGGTGATGATGATGGCGAGGCTGGCGACAACGCTGATGACGCCATGCGAAAAAGAAGAGAGCACCGTACTCGACGACGGCTTCTTACAGCACCTCCGTCTAAGAGCGGCTTTCTCTCTTTCTCTAACAAGAAAAAGCACACAGAACAACCATAATAACAAGAAAAAGCAAAATAAGAGTCATCGCGACAAGCTGCAAACAATCGAGTCAAGAGTCGAGAATTGTATCTCTGATCTTGTGCTGCGGCCGGCGTCGTCACAGCCGTGCGCTTACAGGCACGCGTACGCTTGAAGATCATGCCTCGTGGCGCTCGAAGCACCGCCTCGTGGACCCGGCGACGCAGTGTTGTCCATCCTCCCGCCTCGCTATCTCGACGAGAGCGGTCGGGAAGAAGAAGAAGAAGAAAGGCACGGCTTTGTTGTTGTGTTCTTTTTCTGTCTTTTGCTGCGCATCGTCGACAGAAGAATAGCGATGGCGGTTGTGGCTTCTACCGCCCCGCCGCTGCACATGCCGTCGGCGCTGCTGTCATGTAGAGGAGGAGGAGCGACGACGACGACGACGAGTTGCAGCTCCTCCTCGCAATTTCAGAAGCAGCCTGTTGTCGTGGTGTCGTCGTCGGCGTCGTCGTCGTCGTGGTGCATTTCGCGCTTGGTTGTTTTGAGGCGAAGCTCAGCCGGGAGCAGCAACCCTAGGCATTTCTGTAGAAGAGACGCGAGGAGGACGGCGACGGCGAAGGAGAAGAAGATGTTCAGAATCACCAGTTGCGAGGCCACTGGACGGGGTTTTGATGATCGTCTCGGGGAGATAGCGGCGGAGGCTCGTCGAAGGGCCAGCGATGCCGCCCGTGCCGTCTCTGGCAAAGCAGAAGATGTCTTCAACGACGTGAAGCGCAAGACGGTGGAGTTCCAAGAAAAGAACGATGTCAAAGGCAAGGTACGTAATGCCATGGTCTCCATCTCAGAGAGCGAGAGAGAGAGAGAGAGCATCCATCTTTGTTCGAGCTTCTGGCTGCCTTTGTTTGCAAGCAGCCGTGAGTATAAACCCTAGGAGACGTCCCAGAATTCTTCTTCTTCTTCTTCTTCTGCAGACGGTGGCATAGAACTCTCCAATGATGTGCACCATCCTCTCCTTGTTATGTGTATGAGATGGATTGCATGTCCCTCTGGTAGATGGATCTGGTAGAAGGACATGTGCAGCAGAAGGGCAGGACATGTGCAGCAGACTTTGTTGTATCTTTGTTGAGTACGGAAATGCATTTGATGAGCAGGCAAAGAGGGCCGCAAGGAATGCAAACCTGAGATTGGAAGAACTAGCATTCGACCTAAAGAGGAAAGTTGCAAAATGGGATCGGGAGTATGGAGTTTCAGACAAGGCAAGAGAAGCTGCTGACTTTGCTGCTGAACAAGTGCAAAATGTGGACCGACAATTGGGGATCCGCCAAAAAGCTCGGAATGCAACAACAGACTTGCGACTGAAATGGCCAACTGTATTTTGCCTTTTTCTTTCCCCCCTTCTTTTGTCCCCGAATTCTATTACCAGTATGTATGTTTGGGGAATTGTTGCTCCTCCTGCTGCTTTGCCAGATGTTCTTCTCATAGTCATGAACAACTGGGTTCTAGTAGTGGCCAAAGGACACTCAAATTCTCTTTTCCTAGTCATTCTTGTAACTGCTTTGATGGTGTTTTCGAAAATTCTGAGATCGCAGATTGGTGTTTTTGTGGGTGGGGATGATGCAGTTTCGGAAACAATTCAATGCTTTTCTCGAAACACCTGTTGGCAAGAGTGTTGTAGTATGTCACTTCCCGATTCCACCTTGTGTTTGGGCAGTTTGCCAGTGCTGCATGCATTAGTAAGGCGAGCTTGAGTATTGTGCACTTTGTTGTTTCATCACCTGATGTTCTGCATCTTGTTCTCCTTCCCCCCAATTTTGTTGCTCAGCTTGTACACTGATCGAAATTGTTCAACTGCTTGCAGACACTGTTCATGGTGTGGTTTCTGGTATCAGGCTGGGCTTTCCGGATTTTCTTCTTTTCGCTTTGGTTTCTTCCATTTGCAGGACCATTCCTTCTAGGTACACTCTCCAAAGCAGCTATTGTTGAGGTATATATTTCCCACCTTGCATGAGACACTTTCCCAGTTCTTTCTTTCTGGCAAGTTGTATTCTGTACACAGTTGAGATGGTTATATTTTCTTGAACACTACTGTATTTATCAAAATGTAATAGGGTTTGGTTCTATTGCTTCTTCTATGAAAGAAATGTTTGTTATTGGAGTTGTTTGTATATATTTACTCACTTCTCCTTCTCCTACAAAGTATACAGAAAATCACTTCAATGTCTTCAGTTGTTTGTTCAGAGACTGGCATGACAGATGTTGGAATGTTGAAACTTGACTTTGTCTCAAGAAATTTATAAAGGTTGCAGCCATGACTGTTGTAGCAGGGATGCTTGCCTGACCAAGCAAAAGTTTGTGGTTGTGTAACTGGGGATAGGGAGCATGCCCGAACTGTGGGGCTCGTTATATTGGTGGACGCAACCAAGTGGTGATTTGCCAGCAGTGCAAGGGAGTAGTGTGGCAACCACGGCAAGATTTCTCTAAGAAAGACAAGCAGGACCCGACAATTATTGATATTGACATCGATGAGAATTAGGTTCAAAGACAAGCTAGTAGCACCCTTCAATGAAATTGTGCACTTCAGCATGGCACAGGTGTTAAATATGGAGGCAGTTTTTCTTGTTATTACCTGCTCCATCTAGCGGTGGGTGGTTGTACCTTGTTTCCTGTTGACACCTCTATTTCATCAGCAATATTCACCATGCTCAAAACTTCCTCACTGCAGGGAAGGGTGACAAAATGTTTTGCAGGTGCTCTGTGCTCAGCACAGCATTCTTTGACTTCAGGTGGCTTGCTGCTTCTTTGATTCCCTCCATCTACATTACATGTAGAATGCTTGGCAACCCTCTGATTGGCACCGCAAAGTGTGACACCCTGACCTTCTCCATATGAATAGGGAGGAATGAGAATGGTATGAAGGTGATAGCATATAAATAGTCAGAAGGTCCTCCTCCTTGATCTTCTTGCCAGGAGAAACTTTCAAGTGAGACACAATTGCATCAAGATGGAATATTTAGGCTAGTTCTCTGTGCCTACTGTTGTGTGCAGCAAACTGTATATCTGATTTGATTTGAAGCCATTGTAAAATTACTGTACCGGTGATTTAAGGTCATGTAAGTACCAAATGGAAAGTGAAATAAATGTTCAACTTCCTCAGAGTATGAAGGCTATCTGGAGTTGTTGCTTTATGTAGCTCCCCATTCTCTACCTCACATTCTCATTGCTCTATCTGTTGCATGGGAGGCAAGTGCTGTGTAAACATGACAGTTTCCAGGATTTGAAAGCTAGTTTACAGGTTGTGGGTTGAACTTTTTGCATGACCTCTAACATGATTATTCAGATGAGCATTTTTCTGCCACCCTTTTCTGCATGATCTCTAACACAATGTTGGTTTCTTTCTGCCACCCTATCCCAAATTGCTGAAACTGTAATGCCTCTCAGTTTCCCTACATGGTTGTTTTGACATGGGTTTGTGAATTCAGTGGGGTTTTGGGTGTGGGGGACACAGGCATATGTGATGATGTTGGTCAAGATCAGAGGAGTCACTGAGTCTGGGTAAGTTGATTGGGCTTTGTTGATGCTGGGACCGACAAATTGTATTACCATTGATGCATTCCAACTGCTCCTCAGATTTTGTTTTGTAGTCTGGTTTTGTCTTTCCTTTAGGCTCAGGGTTCCACTTTTGCATGCTTCCTGTTTGGTTGTTGTGTTGTCACATCTGAAATATCTATGGCCTCATTATTGGGTATTCTCTTGTTTCTTCTTGGTTTGGTGAAACTCATAAGTATTGAGAAATTCTCAGTACTTCTGAAGATAACTGTTGCTGCTGTTGGAGCATGGTATCCAGCCCTGTGTGGCCAAGTTTTTCCCAATGAGGTTTTGCATGGGATCTTGCAGCCTCTCATCATGCCTACTTTGGGTTGATTAATTTGATGCAGGTTTAGGGTTTGGGGCATTGTGAGTATTTTGCATGGGTTAATCAAACCTGAAGGGATTAGGGGTATTTGGTGAGAAGGCCTGGGGATGGTCAGGTGGGCAATCAACCATACAACACCATCAGTATTCAGATTAGAGTAAATCAGAGGATTGCAGTTAACTGAAAATTGACCAGGTATGTTCCATTCCCTCAAACTGCATGTTGTGTCCTTTAATGTTGTGCACAGAAGGTAACTCCTTATCACAGTATAGAGTAGCCTTCAAGTTCTACAACTGGTAGGGAAGGCCTGAGGGATGTGGCATTCCTGAAATAAGCTCCCATTACCTGAGGCAATAGCCAATGGCAGGCCCAACTTTTGGGAGTTGGGCCTTACCTGACATAAAGCTGGATTTTCCAGCATGGATGGTGACAATTCATTGATAGCATGGCAGGTTCTTATGCCTATATGGGGGGAACTTATAAAACATAAATTCCCTGTCTTCGCATACGAACCTGCTGTATAAGGGCTGTGTGCATGAGGGCCGCATTGCGTGAAATAAGGCACCTACTATTACACAGGCAAATTTCCAGGAAGGCGTTATGAAGTAGGTTGCATTCTTGGATGTTACAGATGCTAAACTTAGATGCTATATCTCTTTTGTCTCAATAGATTGGAGTTTTCAACTTCCAGAACAATCAAATGTTCCTGTGCATGTTGATTGAGTCCCCAATAGGAGGGGAAGAGCAAAAAAACATGGTCTGTGGGATGAAAGAATTGAGAGTAATAGCAGCAAAGCAGAGCATTGTGGACGGAATGAAGCTCAGGTAGTGGATGTACAATCTTTGATGGGAGAAGGTACTCAAAATTTTATCTTCTGGAGTGCATGCAAGGCAACTTGCTTCTCACAGACACTGACTATAATTTGCGCAGCTTACTCAGCACTGACAGCTGCAGGTACTTGGAGACTGAGTTCTCTAGATCATGACCTTTGCTTGACATTGCCTTTTTAATATGCATCACACTGAGCTCTCCTTTTCATCACAGTTGCGGTTTGCAGTCCATGTGTTTGATGTTCTCTCTGTTTTCTGTTTCATCCCTCATACATACACTGAAAGCTTGAATTGCATTGTGCTTTCAAAGCCTGACTCATAGCTCATTGATGTGGTTTTGTGTGATAACAGTTAGGGTTCTTTGCAGTACAAGGGAGAAGAGGTTGCATGCTGAAATCAGCCACATTTCATACAATTGTGCAGGGATAATGAGAAAAGTCTAAACAGATCCCCACCATCCGGAGCAATACTGGCTTCTTGTTTGAGAAAACCTGTACAGCAAAAATACAGATGACTATGGTAGGGCAGGCTGCAAAACATCTTTAGATAGCAAGCTGCCAAGACTGTACTGTGGAGAGTGCAGATCATGAAGGAAGAAGGGGTAGGGAAGCTTGTACTTAGCTACAAAGATCACTGCACTCTCCAACTCCAACGTTAAACATGCTGCTGGTGAAGACTTTTGGATATGCATTTTGTGATTACATGGTGTTTGAAGCTGCTGGTTTGCAATCTAGCCTCAAAATCCTGGAAGACGTGACTTGGAATACTGATGAGCATTCGGGAGGATGAATTGCTGGGTCTGATAATTCAGTGATGAGGTTTGAGGATTGTTGTAGAGCATGGTGACCAGAGATTTGACTGTCAATGGTTAGTTTAGCAGTAAAGGAATTAGGGCTCAGGTTTCAGCTCTGGACTGGCAAGGGCCCGGGATGGAGGTAGGGCATCTGGAAAGTTTATGCTGTGATTTTGGAATGGATTCTGTGCTGGGCCAAGCATCTGGGGAAATTGCAATAGACCCATTACCAAGAAGGGGGCAATTTGTTCACATTCAGAAGCAAAGACCTTGCCGGTATGTTGTTTTACTGTGGAGATGTGTGCTAGTGAGGATGCTTGTCAACTGGTTGTAGGTAAAGTATTTTGACTAGTAGTTTGTACCAGTGTGTTGTCAAGTCTTTGCTTTTGAAGAGAACCTTCGATACCGAAGAATCTAAGCTCACTTTTGAATTTCTAGCTCATTTACAAAATCCAATTTTGGTCCAATCAAGTTCTGGAAACTGGGGTCTGAATTGCACAGAGGTTTGAGAAGGGTTTCCAAGAACCCAAATTCAAAACTGCACTTGTCAAGGTTTCCTCATGTTTTCAAAAATGAGCTAGAAATTCAAAAGTGAGCTAGACTAAGCTAGACTCTTTTGGTATCGAAGCTTCTCTTCAAAAGCAAAAGACTGGACAACAGTTTTGAATTAGGGTTCTTGGAAACCCTCCTCAAACCTCGGTGGAATTCAGACCCCAGTTTTCTGGAAACTGGGTCCCAAATTCCACCCTACACTAGTATTGTAAGACCAATTAAAAGTGGCCACCTGATTGGGAAAAAAAGCACAACCCGCTTGCCAGCTTTTTGAAAAAGTACTGCCTACGTGTCTAGACAGCTGGAATATGTGTGAAAAAGATAAAAGGATGTTCTACTTACGGAGTAGCTACCAAAGTGTCTTCTTACCTACCTACCTACCTACCTACCTACCTAGTATCTGCTTACATTCCTTACCTACTTGTGGGTGATACTTTAACTCACTTACATAGGTAAGGAAAGGGAGAAAAATTAGGGTTTACAAGATAGGTTACCCAAGATGGAAACCTTGGTAACTCATTGGGTGGTTCATCCACAACTGAGTTTCACCCTGTCTTTCTTTTGTCCTGAGTGCCTCCACAGCTGCTACATATGTTTTCACTGCTCCTACCTGTACACCCACTTTGTATAGGATTCCTCTGGAATGGAACCTTGTATATTAAATGCTGAGTTTCAACATTTCATACTGAGTTTTAATAAAGTTTCCTTAATTTGACGGATGCCACTTAACAGAGGGGTTAAGGGGTGAAAGGAGGCCAAAGACAGGGTGAAGACAGGATGAACTTATGAATTTCTCTAATGGGTCAAAAAGAATTTGTTGCCAATGAAAACTTCAAAATTCTCGACACGTTACAACCTTGTTGTTTTGTGCGGTCCCTTGGTTTCACTTTCTTGTTTTGTGGTTGGAAATGAACTTTGCTTTTTCTCGTTTCTCTAGATTGATTTAAAGTCTATGGTTTCAAGCAATTCATGACATTGTCTTTTGTGCCTTAAAAGAAATGAAGAATCTTCCAAGCCTAACTACCTCACTACTCTCTTTTCTCTACTTTGCTACATAAATATGAAAAGGCACATTATTAACTTGAATATTTTTTTTTTCCTTTTTCATTATTATTTTAAATATCCTTTTCGAAACTTTCACCTCCTTTTTATCATTTGTCTTTACTTCTTTCTCACATACCCCTTTGAAACTTTCCTTTTAAAGTGAAGCTAAATGATAATAAAGTTTAAATTTGAAAATGAATTCAACTATTAAAGTACATTTCATAGTTTTTTTATAATAAGAAATGATTATTAAATTGATAAACCGTCACCTTCTTTATCATTATTCTTACCTTTTTCTCAAGTAAGCTTTCAAAACTTTCCTTGCAAAGTGAAGTTAAATATAACCTTTCACATTAAAAATAAATGATCATTAATATTAAATTAAAGTGATGACACATGATTTTGAATTTTTTTTGGGGGAAGATGATTAAAGATTAATTCACATTCCTCATTTATTTGTACATTAAAAATGATAATATTCTCACAATTATAAAAGTACTTTTCCTTAAACACTTTAGTAACACTATTATTTATTTTTTAATTAAAAAAATTATTACTATACAATCTTGAATTAATTCAGAAATTTTTTCCCCCAACCGTAGGGTTTCTAATCTTAAAAATAAAAGCCCTTTTTTTTTCTTTTTTTTTTTTGGGTGATGGGTCTCTTTATTGGTCCACCACCCAAAGAAAAACCCTACTTTAGGTTTTGGGTTTTAGGGTTGAGTTTCTAAGATAAAAGTCCACCTATTCACATTGCCTAGCTATGTGAAGTGTGATGAGGAAAGTTTAACCCACTCACAAATTAGACATAAAATATAGTCTTCTATTTTGGGCTATGTAAATAGTTTACAAGAGAAAAGAAAGACTTTGGGCAAAACATATATATGTGTGTGATAAAGTATGTGGCTATTGGGGATCTTGGGGAACAAATTAGGAACATAATAAGTGATTGTTGGGCACTTGGTGAGAACATGAAAGAACCATATGGAATACAATTGGGAACACCAAATTCCCACCAAATAAATAAATAAATAAATAAATAAAATCAATATTAATTTGAAATTTTTCCTCACAAAAGAAAAGGTGTGCTATCTTCCATGCCTTTGGTAACCTTCCGTCCCAACAACCTTTAGCAACAAAACTCAAAATCGACCACCAAATTCCAACTCCACAAACACTTACTTGTATTTTGATTCCACCAAAAGCCCTTGTTGGCATGCCAAAAAGAAGGTGAGAAAATAAGTATTAATTTTTCATGTGTGATGATGTTGTTATAGGATATGCATTGGAACAAAGGAATTTTCATTTGTCTCCAATGAGACAATTGAGAAGGTGTAAAGCCCTAATAAATGTTTTTTCCTTTATGACTCTATTATTGTAGTGGACCTTAAAAAGGTTTTTTTTTATAAAAATTATTTTATTTTATTATTTTTTTAATTATTTTTAATTATAAAATTTACCCACCAATTTTGGGATATTAGGGGAAAAAAATCTATTTTTCCTATATAAAAGAAAATTTAGGGGAAAAAATCCAAAATTTCCCCATTTGCCTTAGGGACTTTCCGGGGAAAAACCCCACCCTAAAACTAGAGCTCCGGAAAATGCCTCCTACAGCTGGGCAAATTCCAGAGCTCCAGTTGTAGGGTAGCATAATCCCGGAAAGTACCAAGGGCCAAATGGCTCCCAGAGGATTATTTTTTTGGTTTTCTAGAACTAGTGGTAACCCGTGCCTGCAAGGCACAGACGGTTTTAGATGATTTTAAAATTTTCTAAAAATTAATGGTTTAAAATATCCTTTCTTCTAATAGTAAAAAATAATCCAGTCTTATAATT
>Ga0116231_10008681_pt1 | contig 17675 bp, 14 predicted proteins | sample S1TSphgellanicum_2_FD_89695 | JGI IMG/M metagenome (GOLD analysis project Ga0116231, IMG submission 89695) | Host-associated microbial communities from peat moss isolated from Minnesota, USA - S1T2_Fd - Sphagnum magellanicum MG | ecosystem: Host-associated > Plants > Peat moss > Unclassified...
GCGTGTTTTCAGAAATTTCCAAAACTTTCGGGAACCAAGGTTCAAAATGTCAAAACCGGGGTTTTGGGTTTTCTCACGTCGGGTAAGGGAGTAAATACCCGGACTGATAACCTGAGGGTACACACGGCTGGTTCTGATACCCGCACAACATCGATCGGGACCACTGCACATTCGGGGTGGCTGGAGTGACGTAGCCACGGGTGTCCGAAGGTCATGGGTACCGCTAGTTTTTAGTGATTTGAAACACACACAAAAAGGGTTTTATCCCCAAACACAAAAAATCTGGAACCTCATTCACCATGAACTTGGTTCCATATTAACTCCAAACTAAATCTTTTTTCTACACTAACCCAATTTATTATCAATTTAATCGAGACTTAATTGGGCAAGTAAACTAAAACTCTCGACAATGTCCTTCTCATCAAAGATGCTAACTACTTTGGTTGCATGCAAACCATTTTCAATCTTTACAAAGACTTGCCATGAAAAATACACATTAATGAATAGGACTTTATAGGTGTGAATTAATTTTGTGCATGTGAATATAAATAGACATATACTAGTTGTGTAAAAATACATGTAAGTGTAAATTGTTTACACTTACTCTACCCATGGTGTATATATATTGTTTTACATTGACACTACACTATGTAAATGTTTTGGAATGTGCAATATATATATTATATACCCTTGGTGATTTACCTATTTGCAAATTCACATTAATTAATTGTCTGGGCATCCCACAGCTCAATACTATTTCTGCAATGAGCTGCTTTGATTAGCCCTTCAAAATTTTGATACTTTTAATACTACCCCAAAAAGAAGCATTTACTACCAAAACCGTTTATGTGGAAGAGCTTCCTCTTAGCCCACCTATGGTCAGTATAGGACATGAGACAAAATTTGACACAATTGGGGCATATCTTGGGTGCATGCTGTTCACCTCACTAATTGAGTAAAATTTCTATTCCTAAATTTGTTCGTCACCATTTCTGGTCTAAGCTTTTACAAGACCTTGGGTACCTATTGTGAGTCACATTAATTAATTTAATTAGTTATGATCATCCCAAAGTTTTTATTTCATAATTAGTTAATTATTATATTGCAATGAGCCACTTTGATTGGCCCATCGCTAATGGTTGTTTAAACTTTGGCATTCCCCTCACTCCCCCGCCCCCCCCCCCACCCCAAGTAGACAATATATAATTTTACATATTTTTAGATGGCCATGTACAACAATTTAAGTGTAATTGTTTTACACTTACTTTGTTTTACATGATTTAAAATATATTTACACTTTTTAAAACTTACACACCCCACCCTATTCATTTACACAATTTTTAGTTGAGCCATGTAGTACACGTAGATAAATTTCCCCAAGCCACTTTCACTTTCATGGGGCGTAAATCCTAAACCATATATAACAACAACAATAGTGTGGATCTCATTATGTGTGATCTCATTTAGAACTAGATTAGGTTTTATTTATGTGCAAAGAAGAAAAAGTTGAAATCATATTTCACATGGGTAGGTGCATTCAACACCATGGATACATGCTAGGTAGGTACAAAATATGTTCAAAACCCTTAAGGGATCACATGCAATCTAAGCATCTTCAGTTAACAATCATGATTACAAAAGTGCCCAAGTTGATCAAGAAATCACAAGCAATGAGAAATCATGTACTATCCACGAACCATCCATCCACCAACAATGAGAACATGTTCAACAATGAGAACATTGTTGGTGTCATTTCCTTTGTGGGGTTTTACTTTAAACTAATCGGCCCACAAAAAAAGTGTGGATGCACATGTCCCTTTTTTATTCATTGTTGGAAGAACATGCAAAACCAATTTGCTTGTGGCTTTGTTGCAATGGGTAGAAAGATTCCATCTTAAGAAAAGGCTTTAGTGGCCCTAAGGCAAAGCAACTTTCACATAAGATTGATTGGTATGTGAATTATTTTTGGACATATATGTATCTCAAAGGATGGATGATTGGATAAATGGGTATTGTGGAAACTTGGAGACTTGCCCACCAATGTGAAACCTGAACCCGTACTTCTTTTGCCAACTTTCCAAGAACAACTTGCCATAACCTCAAACATCAAGAGGAGCTATAATAGTACCAAATTTGCTTCATGGGAGTTTCTTCAAAATTTTCTTTCAACAAAGGATCATCTTCTAGCATGACTCCAAACTACTTGTAGGCAATTGGGATGGAGGCCACCAAGCTGTATTCTTTCTGGATTCCTCTGTGTGGACATCATAAGTGGATGTGTCGTGCCGACTTGTTGTGGGGAATCTACACTACATCTCCTTAGTTCCATATCCATTATCCAATACAATACAATTACCATTACAAAACCTCACTTTTGTGGAATGACCTCGAAGGCAATCATCCTTTATGCAAGAGACGGGGCAGACTTGCCTGGTGGGAAAATTTCATTCCATAGCTTCCAATGTACCAATGGAACACCCTACTGTACTGGCCTGTCTTGATCATTTTTACCGGGTAATGCTCTGCTGCCCTACAGTTCTTGGCACATGCAGGTTTTTCTCACTAGGCTGGCAAAGCTGCATTTCATGTATTTCCTTCCTTGCAGAGTAAGCAAAGGAAGGAAACCTTGTCAAAACCATGGACAGGATGCTGCTCCAACACTTCAGTGCAAAGGACATCCACAAGTTTGAGGCTTGAGCACTGACTGCATGGATGGCAGAATTATTGATTTCTTGTGAATCTTGCCCTTGGAAATTTCTTTGTGGCAATCTCTCTTCTGTCCATATTGGTATACTAATGCGTTTACCAGGTTTGATATTGCCTGCACCAAAATAAAGATTCAAGTCTCTGTATGTTGAAATCTGTATAAAGATTCAAATCTACATGGGACAAGGGCAAGGCCATTCCATTACATTAAGGTCTGGCATGGCAGATTCAACAATATGTATCAAAACTCATGTTCAGCAGACATTTTCATCAGTATTACAAGTGTATGGTGGTCATCAGAAGGTCATGTCATATAACGAGGGCAAGAAAATGAGATAATCTGTGACCACTTCATGTTGAAACGAACTACTTCTGAAGCGCTTGTTCTCCAAGTCATTGGCACAGGTGTTTCAACTAATTGACTGGGTCACAGGTGTTTCAACTAATTGACTGGGTCACAAGTCTTTCAACTAATTGACTGGCACAGGTGTTTCAATTAATTGACTGGGTCAGTAGAGCATGTACTACTGAGGACATTCGGAGAAGGATTCATAACATTACAAATCAGGGAGATATCTAGGGTGATATTTCTTCTGCTTATGTTTCAGACACCACACTCTTACCATATGTTTGAATTGAAAATCCCTTCATTATTATGTCTTCAATGATTGTGGTAACAACAGCTTGTTACATTGACACAATACAATAGTTATTTTGAAACTCACCTGGCATCCAAAAGTCATCATCTACATCTGGATTTCTCTGAACCTGCATAGTTACCATTACCATTCTTATTTAACTGCCCACCATTTGAGTTTCTCAACTCAACCAAAAATTCAACCATTTCTGAGAGCTACATACGGACATCCAGATCAAATAACCAGGCACTAAACCCTAAACCCTAAACCCTGAATCTGCAACAAAACAACACCAGTCTAGGCTGTTGCACTGTTGGCAAAATACAACTGCCAACAAAATCAGGCAAAAAATGGCTTTGTAGAACAATATTTTGCAATATACTACAGATGACAAAATCAGCCTAGGTTGAGGATAATTGAAATCTAGCAACAACTTCATTATGAAACATTTCAGACCTTGTGTACTACAGCAATAGTTCCCATTCCAAGACCATGAATCTTGTATCCATGCCTGCAACCAGCCAACTGGGTAGTCTATCACCTAAGACATACCCAGATGTCTTTGCTGCCATAAACCTTCTGCAGCAACGATGCTGTCCCAGTTAGGCCAAATTTGTGAGAAAACAGAGACATGTTAACCATAATCTAGAGAAATGAGGCAGAAAGAACTGACCGGTTCTCATACATCTCTGATTGGTAGTACCAGCAGTTGGCTATCCTAAGAAACAAATTCAAAGAAATTCAGGAGAGCCTGTTTATGCTCCAGAGTCACTATCCACTGACAAAAAAGAGAGAAGCCACAGCCTGCAGGTTAAAAACTCCTTGCAAGCTTTTTCCCTTCAAAGTATCCTCTATATCATCAGCAACCCACCCTACATGCCCTACTCATTTTCCTGCTGGTTTTTCTTCTTTTTCTTTTTCTTTTCTGTGATCGGTGTCACTGGGTTTGCTTCGCTTGCTTCCACTTCCTCATTACCAGCAGTTTTATGCTTCTTGGACTTCTTCAGTTCTGAAACAGCAGGCACGGCCTCTTCATTCTCAACCTTCTTCTTCTTCTTCTTCTTCTCTTGTGACTCCTCACCATTGCCTACCACTTGCACCACAGGTGTCTCCACAGCCTCCAGAATCTCAACCTTCTTCTTCTTCTTTGTTTTCTTCTCTTGGATTGCTTCTCCATTTGCTTCTGCATCTACCACAGCTATCTCCATTGCCTTCCCATTGGCATCTGGAACAGCTGTTGCAGTTCCATCACCTTCTGCAGTTTTCCTCCTCTTTTTCTTCTTTTTGTCCCCATCTGCTATCACACAGAAGACAGATTGAGTGTCACAGTTCTAGATGGAGGAAATTCCTGTAGAGCATTAGCATAGACAGCTATGCTCTTAAAAATTCAACAAGGAACATGTTTCCTTCCAGGAAAGAAAGAATAGATCAAAAGATAGAAGATGGGATCATTTGAGAAAAGCAGCTGTTTGAAAACTGAATTCCAGACCCCTTACTAGCATTATGAAGTATTGCAGGAAGGTGTGAACATCTATATCACACCAAAACATGAGTTCAGGGTCTGCATTGCTTTCAGGTTACTTAACCAATACATTTCTTCTCCTACACTGGTGTGGTTAGTGTAACTTACTTTCTGGTAAAGCAGGCTCAGCATCAACCATTTCCGCATCAGCAACCGTAGGCTCTGGATGCCCAACACCAGCATTCTCTTCATTATTTTTTATGGCCTCTTTCATTACATCAATGTTCTTGCGTGGTGCAATTCCCTTGTCATAAAAATCAAGCCGTTCCTCAACCTGCTCCTTTAACTTCTCCCCAAATGCACTTGAATTTGTCTCTGCAACCAGGTCATTCCCCAACATGCAGGTCAACTACTAACCAACTGGTATATATGTTGGAATCACAGACAGTATCTCGATACAGGCCTTTACATACAAGGGTAGTCCACGAGTCCAGTTGACACAACAGTTTCCATGTAAGAGACAGATAGTCAGGGAAAGAGAGCAAGGAAAACTGGTCCACATGACTGGCATCCTCAAAATGGAGCTAGAGACCGCATGAAATGAACTGACCAGAGAAGCAATCAATGCGAGATGCAATGGAGCACTTGTTGGCAAGATATCGTGAAATACGGCCCTTGTTCTTTGTTGACGCCCTTCCTATGAAAGAAGAATGGAAAATCAAGCCATACTTGGGTGTATTCCCCTTGGTCTTCAAAGCCCTGCATGCATAAGAATCATGGTACATGAGAAGTAGAACAAACATCTTCATATGTACTGAGAACTTCTCCAAATTTAGGATTCAACTCAACCAGAAAAGATTGAGAGACAACCCAATCTGAAGGTTACAGAAATCTCAGGATATATAACATGTGGAAAGAAATGCTGAATCTTGACACTCAGAGTTTCATGCAGCTTGGAAACTCATGAAACAAGTTTCTAACTCCTTAATCCAGTAGCCAAAAAACCACTCAAAATAAAATGTTTCTCCAGTAAAGTGTATAAACTCTCACACTGCAAGTCAGCCATCTAAACCACTTCTGCACATTAATTAGGATTTGGAAGTTACACAACAAAATGCAAAACAAGAAACCAAAGACATCATAAAATATTTAAGACTGTGACTGGAACAATACCTGAACAATGCCTTTTCTGCACCCAGTATTTGTACAGTTGATGCAGGATATTTTGCCAGGTTGGTGAGACTCCCAGCATGAGAAATGAGACGGGCACCAACCATCTCACCAATCAGCACAGCTAAGTTTGGGGCCACATCTTGCATCTTTGAGACCAAGTAGGAATGCAATTGCTTGCGGTACTCTACCAATGCTATCACTCTTTGCGCAAACAGTTCGATGTTTATCAAATCCACTGGTGAAATATCTTGGCCTGGACACATAGAACATACAATGATTCAGGTCCTTTGTCCCTCCAACTCTTAGATTCAAGGTAAAATAGAAAGTCCAGCATGAGAAAAACCAAACCCTTAGCTTTTGCTTTGCTGGGACGAATCCTACCCATTGAGGCCTTTGCAGCTTCTATAACTTCACGGGCCTTGTCTTCATCACCAGTGATCTCAGAAATCTCTTCCAATGAGTCAGAAGTGAGACTTTTCTTGTCCTTCACAAACTTTACTAGCTTGGCATACATGTAGTTGTCATTCACAATTTTCACCATCTCTGGAAAATGCCATGAATACCATTCCCTATCACACCCAACAAACAAACCCAAAAACAAATTATAGACCATCGATATTTCACAGCAACAATTGCCCCACACTATAGATGACTCCACAAGATTTCATAAGGTCTGTCATCCAGCAGATGCAAACCTGGATCAGGATATTCATGAATCCAACAAAAGAACCACTTCATCACAATGTAATGCACAATAGACAAGGGACAAAACTCAATAGAAAAGAAAGAATAGTAGTTGGAAGAACAAAAAAAACGAACCCAAGTATTCACATATAGAATTATTAGTCAGAGAAATGCACAGACAGAGGAAGACACCTCCGATATTGAGCTGTCCTACAATAATTATACTGTTTAAGAGCAAATAGATCACCTGATCCGCATGCAAAAGGTGTTGACATCTTTGTCAAGCGTGTCCAATAAACTGATGCTTTGGATGATCATATTATCAACTCGATTGACATTGAACTTGACCTTGCTACGACTGTAGCTATGACCAAGCCCCAGTTGTGCTTTCTCCAAATCTCCATCCTGCCACACCAAGTTAAGTCAGCAACCTCAGACCACTATTGAGCCCAAAGAAGTGGAGTCATAATTGTAAACCATGTTACAACATTTTCAAAATTCCAAAGGGAATTATCAATGTTGTCCTTTGTGTAGGATTCAAATGACTGCATCGTAGAGTTTCCAAGATAGGATGGACCAGGAAAGGTCCATAGTGTTGTTCTCAAGTGAAATCTCTAAAGAGCTAAAGATGGGCTTTCTCATGGGAAAGCAAAGTGAAAATAATTCTGAAGTGCTAAAGATGGGTTACTCATGGGCAAGCAAAGTCAAGCAAAGAGAGTACATTTCACAGTATGCTAGAGAGTGAGACTTCTTGACAGTGACTACTACCTTGAGATCTTTGATGAACCGATTGAAATGGAGCCTGATGCCCCTGAGGAACTCCTGAACGAAGTCATTGCTCTGGCAGGGAATGTGTGTTGCTTCCAGGATTGCAGAGCCCAACTTCGGCTCAGCAACCCCAACACTAAACTTGGCCTTCTTGGCCACCTTAACCTTAGGCAAGTTCAACTCCAGGAAATTGTGCAAATCCTGTGTCAATATCCCTGCACAATCAAACCAAGCTCAGAATAACAGAGACGCAATCCCCCACACAAATGGAAATTTTCACACTTGAGCATAAACCCAGTTAGGTCGATTCATTTCCCTGCTCCTGTTGCCAACAAAATGCAACCCTTTTAAGATCCCACCAGAGCAAATGAACTACAATGTCTGTCTCCTACAAGGCTAAGAAAGAATCGATAGAGAGCATACCCTCCGAGACAGCATTGCACTGTTCTAGAGCATCAGCGGCTGAGCTGTAGGGCTTGAATGCAACCAGCTTCACCACTTTTCCAAAACGATTGAGGTCCAAGACCGATTCCTGGACCGCATCTGCACTCTGGCCTATCTCATCCAGTCCATAAGCTTCAAACAGGGAATACCCTGACGCTGACTCATACAGCAAATACAGCGCCTGTAAAGACCCAAATCCCATTCCGTCAGAACAAAACACCTTACAATGCCGGAGGCGCACAAACATCCAACCATCGCCTCCACCTAACCCTTACTTTTCAAAGAAAACAAACTTCAAACAGAATTCCCGCTCTGAAAATCCCGCAAAGACAATCCTGCCACACAAAACCGAGAAGGATGCGGTAACCAGAAGGAACAAAAAACACACATACACACAGACAGAGCAAAACTCCCGAAGAGACTAAGCTCAGCTCAGGAGAAAGCAGCAACACAAAGACCAGATGTGAACACAAATAAAAACAAACCCACCAAAGAAAAAGAAAGAAAAAAGAAAGCAAATGAGGTAAACATCAAAGAGAAGAGAAAATTTCCTCCTTACCATTTCTGGTCAGACTTCCCAAAGCACTATCTACACGGCATGCGCGAGGCTGCTGTACGTGCTCCTCCCTCTCTGCGTAGCAACAGCAGCAACAACAACGCCGAGGATACACAAGAAACCTTGGCATGCAGCAGCAGCAAACCCCTACGCCGACTCTGCAGCAAAACCACGGATTCTGCATTAGGGGTTTAGGGTTTTGCGGAATTAGGGTTTCATCCATTGACCGGATATAATCCTTCTTTTGCACGAATGAGGCAATTCTTACCACATCCGTTAGGGTTCCACTCCAACGACCAGGTATCGACCTTCTATTGCACGAGTGAGGCATGAAACAGGAATCTGACCACATTCGTTATGAATTCATCCACTTAACCGGATATTATCCTTCTGTTGCACTTTTGAGGCATTAGAAATGCGTCTGACCACATTCGTTAGGGGTTTAATTTTGACCGGATATCATCCCCCTGTTGCACGAGTAATGCATGAGAAAGGCTTCCGACCACATTCGTCAAGGGTTTCATCCATTGTCCGGATATCAGCCTTCTGCTGCACGAGAAAGCCATGAGAAAGGCTTCCGACCACATTCGTTAAGGGTTTCATCCATTGTCCGGATATCAGCCTTCTGCTGCACGAGAAAGCCATGAGAAAGGCTTCTGACCACATTCGTTCGTTGAGCTGTCCAGAAACCCTAGTACCAACACGTAAAAGAGTCGAGAGAATTTCGCAGTGTGTTGGGAGGCCATTTTTTTTCCAATTTTGGGAATTAGCTCTTCTTCTGCACTTGTGTACATTTTGCTTATTTGAAAACTTAGAAACAAGCATTTGGTGCCCCATTGTAAAGCATTCATACAATTGTGTGAAACCTGAAACTAAGCACAAAAATCAAACTCCATGGTTTATCATGACCTAAAGCAAATTTAAGCAATTGAAGGGTAATTGAACTCTTGAAACTAGCTCAACCGACTTGCATCACATCAAGTTAGCCTACAATATACATCAATGTTACCACCCATAACACAAATTCCATAATCATCATACAAAATAACCCAACAATTGTGGTCAAGGGAAAGCATGCCTTAATTGTAGCTTTCGTTATTTGCAAGACCTCCTTAATGCAAGAATTCTACAATTGTCCATTCAGAGTTACCACTCCAATGTTTCTTGCTAATTTTCGACATTGCAAGAAATTTAAATAGTGGCCTCGTTGCCTGATATTCCATCATGGAATGTCTTTGTTGTAACAAATACAATATTGTCGCAAATTACACTACCTTTCTTCTTCTTTTTCATACATCACCATTTCCAAGTTGGGTAGCAATAGTCTATCGACTGCCAAAAAAAAAAAAAAACAAATAATGTATGGTTTTTGGCATGCTTGCACTCTTTAGTGTAATACCACTCCCCTTTATTCACATTAGTTTTGATATTCTTTTTAGCTTTATGCCAACCTACGTGCCTACGAAGAGAATCTCACTTAGTAACAAGGATTTTATCCTTCCCTTCCACTTCACTATAGATGTTACACTTGACAATGTGTAAATTGTCATTTGACCTTAAACAAAATTTTGCCCATGACAGTTTTGCAACCCAAGACTTTTTGAATTTTCTATCTATATCATAACTCTTTTTCTATACTTATGGGACATTTGGTAAATTTGTAGTAGGTGTGGAAAAAGAATCATCCAAGGAAATAACAACATCATCATCAAGATTTGGATTTGAAGTATCAAAATGGTCTAGTGAAAACAAGGGAGGGAATAGAAAAGGACCACAAGATGAAAAAACATCATTGTTATCAAAAATTACAAGATCCCCACGCATGACATCAAACTTTTTGTTAGAATATTTATTTTTTTGAATTTGAAGGTGTGAGGAAGTTTTCGAAGCAATGTAAAAAATAAACTTGATTTTGGACTCTAGAGATTTTGACAAAAACCTTACAATTTGAAAATAACAGTTTATGATGGGAAAAAAAGGATTATAATTTTGCAGATTTTGGAATGAAAAGAGGTTGAGTAAATTATGTAGCAAAACAACCTTAAAGTTTAAACCCTAAACCTAATTATTATAATTTATAGAAGAAATGTTAAATGAATTTTGGAGTTTATAGAGGTAGAATCAATTTTGTAATACAAACCTAAACCCTAAATGTGATTATTGTAATCCAATGGCTTTGGAGTTTGGAGAGGTAAAATTAGTTTGTAGTAGATCAACCTTACTTGAAAACCGATGAATGCAACAAGAAGCCAATTGGGGTGGGTTTAAAATTCTTACCCTTGGAAAAAAAAACCAACTTGTAACTAAACTACTCGTCCTTCAAGCTTCAATTGTTCAAAATCTGAGATCTAGTTTCTCAAATTCCTAATTCACCAAGCCCTTACCAACAATTTATTACACAAAGTTATTGTAACACCTATTTAATGACCAAGAACTCCATTGCACACAACAACTTATAACATTTAATTCACTATTAAAAAACATGGTATTTTTTTACTAGCAAATTTAGTCAAAAAATACCCAATTTGAACAAGCGTTAAAAAAACCACTTTGTCATTTTGGACAGTTTGATTTTGACATGTCCATTGTGACTAGGGTGGTTTTTTTTACTAGACCATTTGATTGGTAATTTTGACTGGTCAAATTTTTGCCCGAATAAAAATTTTTGTGGCAAGTAGATAGGTAATTAGGTCATAAAAAGGCAAGTAGGTAGGTGGTAGCTTACCCTAGCCTACCTTATCCTACTTCACATACCTTAACCTAACTTAGTATATCCTACTTAACCTACCCTATACCTTAGCCCCTTAAGCATGTACATAGGTTATAATGTTAAAAATTGAACCTTTGGCCTCCCCAATGATTAACCATGTCCTTGACCAATAAACCACACCATTAAAAGGTGTTCAACTTTTGTTAATTTTTTTATTTCACATGTTTATTTTGACACTTTACTACAAGAATATGAGGTATGAAAGTAGGTAGGTTGTAGAAGATAGGTGGGTGGGTGGGTATGTAGGTACGTAATATATGTATATAAGTAGGTGTGTGGGAAAGTAGGTAGGTATTACATCCATGTAGGTGGGTGGGTGGGTAGGTAGGTAGGTTATAAGTGGGTGGATAGGTAGGTAGGTAATACATATAGGTAGGTGAGTGGGTAGGTGGGTAGGTGGGTAGGTAGTAGGTTATAAGTGGGTGAATAGGTAGGTAAGCAATACATTTAGGTAGGTTAAGGTGGGTGGATAGGTAAGTAAATAGGTAGATAGTATGTAGGTATGTAGGTTGGTTAGTTGGTAGGTTGGTAGTACATTTAGGGGTTTTTTTGCTACAAATGACAACTTACCTATGGATTTTGAGAAGTCGCAAATGTCGCAGTGCATTATTTGTAAAATAGAACAAGTTGGTGCTCTTAATTTATACCAACATTCTACTTTATGAAAAGGCTACCCATGGTTAGCCCATTATTCTTTGTCTTAGAGAATTGCAAAGAAATAAATTTTAAGAAGCATCCTACTTACATAACATACCCTATTCTGCTTTCCACATTTAGTATAATAACAATGCAACACAAGATAATCGAGTCTTTCAACCATCTTCCATTAAAATCACATATTAAATACGTACATCTCTCTCCATTTCTCACATCACTCTCCAAGGACAATTTTACATATCCCACACATTTTTTCATATCTCATTCCTTCATCCTCTTTCATTTCTTTTATCCCCATTCCCCACATATTACACCAAAGGCCTACATTGACCCCTAGAAAATAAGGCCTTTATCCTAATCCCTTATTAAAAATCTCTTAGATGATTGGATGGATTACCCCCAACCACTTTTTAACCCCAAGTACCTAATCCCACTAACTTCACCCCTTGGCTAAAGGACGGTAAGTTTACCATTAGTAACTAGTAGTCATTAGGAGGCCTATGGAATTAATTAATCTAAAAAATTTTACATGTTAACATATTTCCTTGGCAAGATTAATTAGAATAATTGCATCCAGTAGTCCAATTCTAATAATCAAGTCTTGTGTCTTCTAGGATGTTGAAATACCAAAGTTAAATACAAAATAATTAATTATGATTGAAATTATTGGAACCCAAAATCGTAAAAAGTTTTGTAAGAATTCATATTGACATCTTATGTTGGAACATGTACATGCTTGTACATGCCATTCATATGATCATTTAAAAGATATTAAGTTACTTGTTAACCCCATTCCCTAATAATAACTAAATTGCATATGATGACCATAGATGGGTGATATGTGTTTGAAACATTGACACCAAATTTTGGATGTTTAAGGGAACATGTTTTCTAAGCTTGGCCCAGGCATGTGTTAATAAATTGTGCATCGAATATTATCGTAACATCATATTAAAAATACTTGTTAATTTGGCTATCAATGGCCCCTCAATTAGGTCCTACTATAACTAACTAGTTAATATTAATGTTTAAAGTGGTCAAAGTCATGTTTGTTTTCAAAGATGTCTTGTTTAATTTGGAAATGTTATGAACCAAGGGACTAAGTGCACATGTCACCTCATCATTAATTGTTAACTTGCAATTTAAAAAGGAGCCTCAACAACAAGTGAGGGGGGTTAACCAAAACAAGGTAAACTTCATTGAAGTCTTAAACCCAACAAAAAAAATTTAGTTTAAGAATAACCAAATGTTCAAGATTCTTTAAAATAAACCTCTAAATTTAATCACCCTAATAGGATAATGTTTTGATGCTACAATCAAAATGTGTGACAATTACCCATAGTTATTTGTGTAACACCAACAAAGTTCCCATTTCAAAATCTAACAATACATTTATAATATACTAAAACAAGGTAAACCTTACTTTGGATCATGTCAAACGTTGGTACAATACAACTAGCAACATTCCACAATCTTCACATTGATAATGTAACAATGTAGGTTTTTGTTCATGGTGTTCAACTAAATGTTGAAATAAAGATTTGTGTCAATGGAATCCTTTTTTCATTTTATTTAACTAGATATAATGTGCCCATTCATTTTCAAGTTCAACTAAATGTGAAGTGGAGTGGCAACTTTCTTTTCATTTTGCTAATTACATTTCAATGTCTATTTGATTGATTTAATTGAAATCGAAATGTGAAAGGTGATTAGCAACCTACCTTCCTTTATGATTGTCCAAATTTTTATGGTCCAAATGATTGTTAATGTTATAACAAAATGATCGATTTATGAAAACACTTGATATTTTTATAAATTTTGCAAGTTATTTTTTATTGTGGTTTTTAGACAATAAATCACTATTTATGTTCTTTTTTTACATTTTTTTTTAAAATATCAAGAAGATTTAAAACATTTATGGGTATTTCAAATTTGGACTCCAAAGTCAGCTTTTACAATTTAAACAAGGATGTGTGAATGACATGTATATCATGTGCTTTCATTTTAACTAGATGATGCAATGGATCTAGAATAAGAAACGGTGTTCCCATCAACAAATTTTAGTTTTTAGTACCCATTTTTGTTTAAAGTCTTGTGAAACTTAACAAATATTTAATGACATATTTGATGCATGTGTTTCACATGGTGTACCATTTAGTTTCTTAAGGCTAATACATATTGGGTTTGGGAGTCTAGATGATCATCTTCAAACCCATTGTTGAATGATAATCACACATGAAGTTTTCATCATAGTCTACAATGTGAATATTTTTACATGGTGAATTGCATATGCAATTTTTAATTTTGTTTCTAGATATGGGTTTTTATTGGATGACTTTTTAATGGGGCAAACAAGTGTTGAGAATATGTGTGATTATGTTTACATCATCATATATGAACTACATTGTTGTCTTTAATTTTGAAACACATCCTCGGAAATTCCTACAAATGATCAATGCAAGGATTTTCATTTTATTTTTACTTGAGATCAAAATTTAAAATAACTAGATTTATTCAAATTTAATATTAGGTTGTTATTAAAAATTATTCCAATCATTGATCTCATCTTATCATATGAAAAAAAAAAGAATTAGTTTTAAGGATTTTTTCCTTCATCTTGATGTATATGGAGTCCATGATGTGAAGATCTATATCATTTCAAGACAATTTGATCAACCTAACGTAAGAAGAAAAATAACAAGAAAGGATCAAAATGGTGTGTAATGTATGGAATATGGAATAGTCAAAATAATTTCATTGGCTTCAATTTGATCTTCTTCTTAGGAAAGTTTTTGTCTCATCATGCAAGAAATATGAAAAGACCATTTTTTCCTTTGGCCAAATAGGAAGAGCAAATAACATCAACATTAGTGTTTTCCATACACATTAAAATTCCCAAGTTCACAAAGTTCATCACTATGGATACTAGGAAAGAAAGGTTGAAAAACATTGACAAAGGGGATCCAATAAGCTAACAAATACAGTGTACATGCATCAATGTGCCATGAATATCACGAAGATTACATATTTGATGGGCAGATAAAATTCTATTCACCAAATCATATGTTCCATTATTGAGGTTATTGAAATCTTGTGGTGTTTAAGAACTTCCAATAGATGTATGTCATGATAGATTTAAACATGTGTCAAAATGATGAACAATTCAATGCAAAGTCTTTGAAAAGACATGTTGTGAAATGTGTAAAAATTAGCCTTTTTGAGGCTTCATGGTGGATGAATTTACTAATTCATCTTTGTGACCACACACATGACATTTATTTGTCATTCTTAGAGCATGGATGACCTACAACCACATGTTTAACAGTGATTTTGAAACTACAAGTCATTAGAACAACATAATTGTATGTTAGTTTGCAAATTTCACAAAGTTAGGCTTGCACATGACCAAATGCATAAGGTTTGTTTCAAATGAAACTTTCATTATGATAGGAAAAAAGAAGATATATCAACAAAATTGAAGAAAATGAATCCTTACCTAACCTCCACACATTGTGTGGCACATAGACATGCCTTGGGTTTAGTAGGAGCATCAATGAAATTATTAATGTTTGTGAAATTTATAAGATCTTTAATTAAAAGTTGTGTAGTTTTTTTACAAATAGTTTAAAAAGATAGACATTGTTCAAGGGCTTGGAGAAGGATTATTTTACTAGTTCCATCTATTTATCATGTTTTAGTTTAACAAGGTGGTTGGGTACTTGCATAATGTTTTATGTGCCATTTGTGAAAATTTTGAAGTTTGAACCTATTAATTATGATAAATCTTTTATAATTTCAAAATGATACGAATGAGGATTTATTGCACATCATGTGACACATTTATTTAAAAGAATTACACAATGCAAGATGGTTTATTCATTGGGTCCAATTTGGCTAATATGAACCACTTGCACCAAGGATTGAGTTTTTTTAAAAACATATTTTATAAAATATGTTTAAAATTATGATTTTCAAATCAACTTTTAATTTCTTAAAATTTGTACTCCCAAAAAAATTTACATTCTGTTATAATGTAAGGGTGGACATACATAAAACATTTATCAAATTTTATTTATTTTTCAAATCATTTCAAATCCTTTTAGGAGTCCTTTAAACAATGAAAAGCATTGATGATATTATTTTAGAAATATTTTTGGGTATTCCATACTCATTAAATTAATTTCAATTAATTTCAAATGTTCCTATAACTTTCAAAATATTCTTGTACAAGTTCTTCTAAAACTTTTAACATCAACTCAAGTAATCAATAACTAGAATGGAATTAGACAACAATTACATTTCAAAATGACTCGTATTAATCAAATTTGGCCCCTTTATTTTGAATGTTTGACATTTTGCAAAAACTCATATGGTTGAGTTTTTTCAAAACAATAGTTTGTTGATTATACAACCTTGCACAAATTTATTGATTCAATCTATTGATGAAGAAACATAAATGCACATGTTGCCCATCAAGAAGGTTGGCCTCTCATTCCAAACTATGACCCAACATGTGGAGGTTTTCTTCACAAATTGAGCTCAATAATAGTGTGTGATAGAAAGTTTCAAGACATTGAGGTGATGAGGAGTTGATTGAGATTATAAGGGTTGATTTGGAGAGAGTTCTTCATTTCTAGAAATCCCTTGCCATCAAAGTATGCCATTTGCTTCGAAAGAATTTTGAAAACACGTCCATCTTGACATGCATGATTATCTAAGCTCTATTACTCATCTAAGATATTGATGTGAACTATTAAAGATTATGGTTAAGATTATGGTTTGCTTGAGATTGTCCTCATCTTATGGTTCATCCAAGTATGTGCATATTGTTGTCGAGCATCTTCCTTTGATTGACAATGCATTATCGAAGGTGAAGTGGGTAGAGTGAAATATTGGCTTCTAACATTTGGCATAGCCAAAAAAATTATAGAATGTTTGGAGTGAGAATGGTGCAAATGTGACTTATAAGGTCAAGGTCTTTAGCTTATTGTAGTTAGTTGAAATAGTTCTGCTCTAATGTTATGCCTTTGCTCTTTATGAATGTGATCTTAACAATATAGAATGTAATATAAAAATAAGTCACAACACAAATTATTAGTGCAAAAATTGGATGCCATAAATGATGGTTCACATTGAAACCCTTGGCAAATTTGAGAAGTTTTCCGATATAGTTGAAATGGAAATAAATAGCGGAGACAAATGTTTTGTTTGGCAATTTTTGTGGTCGATAGCTTTGATTTATTAATATTGTTTACAATATTTGGCTATTCAATATTATTAATGACAAAAATCTGGCGAAAGGGTGGCTTTATCTTCCTTTAAAAAAACTTTTTCACTACAAAATTTTGGTTTTCAGAATCTGAGGATTTTTGGCTAGTAAAAAAATAATTATAGCTAGATATGTAAACTTTGATCAAGTAGGTTTGAATAATCTTGACAATTAACAAGACATGTGGTCTAAGAAACCGCACCCCCCAAAAAAAACTCATCAAATTAGCTTTTTTTTTTTTTTTTGGGGGCAAAATTTCTCCAAATTTCAACCTGACAAAATATGACTTCAACCTATACAAAGAATTTTCCATGCAAAAAATGGCCCAAATTTGCCAGATTTTGAAAAACATAAATTCCAAATCACCATATTTTACGATAAGTTCCAATAGATAGCCAAAAATATAGAATGAGTTTTTTTTTTTTTTTTTTTTTTTTTCTATTTTTATATCTATCAGATATCTATTTTTGTTTAAATTATTTTTTTTTTTTTCACCCCTTTGGCTACATCCCAAAATTTTTATTTTTATTTATTATTTTATAAAAAAC
>Ga0116231_10008687_pt1 | contig 17671 bp, 18 predicted proteins | sample S1TSphgellanicum_2_FD_89695 | JGI IMG/M metagenome (GOLD analysis project Ga0116231, IMG submission 89695) | Host-associated microbial communities from peat moss isolated from Minnesota, USA - S1T2_Fd - Sphagnum magellanicum MG | ecosystem: Host-associated > Plants > Peat moss > Unclassified...
GTAGGATTCAGACATGCTCACCAATTTTGAGTATCATCCTCATGGTACCCCATATCAGCTGTAGATGGTCTTCCATGCATCTCTGCTCAAGAAATGAGAACTAAATATCTGATCAAGAAACTAGAACTTTCATAATAATGAATTTCTTGAGCAGATATGCCCTGAAATGTGAACGTACCTGTAATGAACCTTTCTTTCATGAGGATTTATTGGTTGTTTGCAGCAACACATCACATGCAACAGCCTCAATATGGAGGAAACCAGCAGGGTGGACAAGGCAATCCACCTGGAGGTGGCAACCAGCATGGCAGAGGCCAGCCACCTGGAGGTGGCAACCAGCATGGCAGAGGCTATCCACCTGGAGGTGGCTACCAGCATGGCAGAGGGTATGCACGTGGAGGCAGCAACCATTATGGTGGATGGTAGCCATCTGGAGGGACAACCAGAATGGTTCAGGTTATCCATCAGGAGGAGACAACCATCATAGACACTGACCATGCCACCTGCAGGCCATCCCAGTTGGTTATTCTGATCTTGCAGATGTAAAACCTATGAATATTCAGTTACAATATTCTAAAGTAACTGCCAGGATTCACATATAAGCTATAACTGCAATTGAACACCATCTGGACTTTCTTGAACTTCTTGTGTCAATTCCATTCCATCGTTTTATTTCTTATCAACACATTCAATCTGACAGTGAAAGTCCCTCATGGTAACAGATAAACCAATCCAAATGTGCACTGCAAGAATAAGGAACCATAGCCAGCCCACTTTACAAACCGGTCTTTACTACTTAATCTGCCCATAAGTGCCAAATGCAATGAGATTAATTGTGGTGGCCAGGGTGCAGCATATGAAAACCATAATCACACTTACAACATATTTATGAGATTGCAGAGAAATCACACTTGATACAATGTGTCATAAAATCTGTATAAGACCTGTACAATTTATGTGGATGCAATACAGTTGATGGGACAGAAGGTTATAAAATATGAGAGTGTGAGAACTTTCAAAAAAAAGTTGATGCGCAATTTGCATGAACTTATTATAAGCCAACAAAAGAATGTGGAGAAGATTGGGTAGCCTTGGAAAATTGCATGACTTGCATTAAGATTTTGTGCAGAGTCAATGATGAAGATGGTGAAGAAGAAATATATCTAGACTTTAATAAAAACGTTTCAAAGACATCATTATCACCTCCATGACAAGTAGTTTACATTGCCCACAACTTTTATTAGCCTCCATATAAACACCTAAAAGGTTGTATAGTTTAAATACTTCAAACAATAAACAAAACAGAACACCATAGAGAAGATGAATAATCATTTGTAAATCTTGTGAGATTAAAAAAATGTGTCTTACAAATAGTGCAAGGTTTCAACAATTGTTGCATAAAAGTAAAAGCCTTATGGTTTTGAACCTCTCCAAGTTGTCACATTTTTCTTCATCAAAAGGTGTTCATCAAGAATATAATATATTGTGTCAGACTTGAAAGCTTGAAACTCTCCAACTTCATTTTTGCATTCATTGAAATGGAATTTGGAATCAACATGAGTGAAGACTTTAATTTGAAAGATTTTCTTTTGCACATAAACATGGTTTTAAGAGCTAAGTTGAAACCAAAAAAATTGAATTTAATGAAAAAGATTTGTTAAACATTTATATTTCCTAGATGTAGGTGAATTTTTGGGTTTGATGTCAAGTCAATGATGAAGATGTCATCATGGTGCACCTCTTGAAGATGCATGTTATGTAATATGTGCAATATGTTCCAAAGGTGGCATTGAAACACTTTCTTCACATCTAGACCCCAATGAAGCTATATCTAACTCAAACTCACAATGAAAGTTCTCTTCATCAAAGGATAATTGGCATTCCCGACTTGAGGTCAATGTACCAACAAAACCTTTTCAAATGCTTTGGGTGCCAATTTTTAATTTGTTGTTGAACAAAAAATTGTTAGTTATGGATTTGGGTTCAACCAACTAAATATGGTAAACAACAAGGTATTGCAAGATTTGTGGACTTGCAAATAGGAGGTGGGATATCAAACCACCACATGAGTAACAACTTTTTTCCTAACTACTTCTCATGGTTTCTTCTTTCATAGCATGTACCTTTTAGGGGTCTATGGGACATCAAAAAATTTTGGGAAGAAGTAGTCCTAATTTCAACACAAGAGGGGGGCCATATATTCACTCAATTGTATAGGCATTTTACCTTGAAGTTTCATCAAATCCAAACCTCCTAAAGTGATAGCCTTGTTTGCAAGATTGTTGTAAACCTTTGTGTTGCCTTGATCATTTATAGCAACAAAAACATGTGAACCACAACATTTGATGGTATAGTAATGTTCTAGACTCAATACTACAAGAAGTGAAAATATGCATCACAACAAACACCATTGTGCATGTGACCTAAGTCCACCATACTTTCTTTAATAATGAAACATCCAATTTTTTGTTAGTCGAACCTTCATTCAAAAGAAAATGAAACAACAATTTTTCATCATCATCATTTGCTTTGCATTGTTTGAGGACATTCAATTTGGATTCAAGTTGGGCTCCTACAAGCATGACAAGAGATTCTATTGTCATGGTTGGTTGCTTGTGTTTTTCACAATGCAAAGAAACTTCATGCACAAGTTGGGGGTGATACTTAAGATTGCTAAAGATTTAAAAAGTCTATTATTGATTTATTTCCTTGTACTTGCACGAGCAACAAGGATAGTTTTAAGGGATGCATTGGGATTCTTTATGAAGACATCAATATCAACATTTGCATCATTGTCCTCTATCTTTTCCTAAACACAAGCAAGTGGATCATGAATTAGTTTATAATCACAAACCATCTATAAATTTGGTGGAAAGTTATGAATAAACAATGAAATCAAACACCCACCAAAAAACATCTTCAATGCTTGCATTGGAATCATCATTGTTGTTTGCATCCATGGTAAATTAAATTTCCAAACTAAATTTGTAACTTATTGAAAGGGGTGAATGCACATTAAGTTGATTCGCTTTTTGTCCCTTTCTCGACTTTCTACAAAGTGTACTCTATTCAAATGTCACAAAATACACTGTAAAATCATCAATTTAACGAAAATATTTATGGATTAAAATTGCCAACTTGAATAAAAATATTTGAGGGGTAAAATTCAATAAACATGTGGCAATCATATAGTAATGAACTTTTAAAGTGATCATATGGACTATGTTTTAAGTTTTGCATTAAAAATCAAATGCATTTTTTTGTTATGATTTCATCCCAATAATTTTTATATGGATTCAATATATGATACATGATGGAAAAAAAAAATGGATTGAAAAAAATTACAACAAAAACTTTAACCAACAAATAACTATGAACTCTTGACCAACCAAATTTGGACCTTATTTTCTTAAGTCCTTCTCTTTGTTATTTTTTTTAGATTCATTTTCCCCCCCCCCCAAACATGCATGTCAAAGAATTGTCTAAATGGGAAACCTTTCATATGGACTTTATTAGTTGATTAATCACCACATAGGGCCCACTCAAAATTGATTTTTAATTGTTTTTTCTCATTTTAATGTAAAAATATGGACTTTTGGACTAGGATTCTTGCCACTTTTGAGCCACCTTAACTTGCATCTACCCATAGGACAATACTAAACATTTAAAAAGAACTCACCATATAATAAACTTGAAGAATGAATTCAACTTGAAACATGTACCAAAACTTTCACTCATGGCACATTTTGTTTGACTTTGCAATATGACTTAGGTTGAACTAATATCCATATTCCTTAGTCTTGTTCAATGTAATGTTATGAATTTTGATAATTGTGTGTGCAATTGTATTATGCACAACACACTCTCATCCACCTTGCACAAAGAATAGAGATTAAACAAAATTAAAGAATTAAATCACAAATTAAAAAAACTACACAATTTGATTAACAATTAACAATGAACAAGTAACATACTTGTTGATGCCCAACATGAAAGAGTCAATCAATCCTCTATTTTGTGGCATTGAAGATATAACTATATAATGTATAGAAATATGTGTTGATTCATCACAAGATTGGAAGTTTAGAATTTATGATTATTCTCCCAACAAAAGAAATCTTGTTTTTTAATGTCCTCCCATAATCCACATGACCTTCTCTTATCTATAGTTGAACATCATCTAGTTGTCCTTTCTCTAATGAAATACATTGCTCTTTAACAACTATATTGGTGACATTGATTCTATCTCCACCAATTTTTTTTCACCATCAACATCACAAAGACATACATAGAGAGATATTTGATTAGGATAACCATGATCAAATCCTTCATACATCATTTGTACACATGTTTCCATCCCATGATGCATCCAACTTATGGGAATCAATTTGCATAAAGGAATGGAAACTTTGCAGAGTTCCAAGTGCCTAAGTTGCCCAACATCTCTAGATTTTCTTTTTTTTTCCTCAAATCGATTAATTTATATGTGGTTGGGCATCTTCAATAAAAGCAAAATTGGAATAGTCCCCCTCTTCTTCCAATTAGCATCATTTGCAACTTGCATCTCCATAATAAACTCAAGAACACTCTACATTCATCTAAGGTTGAATCCACTTACATCAATGTATCTATATGTGTTCATCCACACCTATTCAGATATTCAACAACATTCATTCATATCCATCCACTTTCAGTATTTTATCCAAATGACATCCATGCATATGTTTGTGTTCATCCGCATCTATCTAGGTATTTAACATGGCTCATTCATTCAGATTAAATTCATGTATCCCATATATTTAACGAAATTCATCCATCATCCAATCACTTTTATTTACATTCATCCATTTTACATCCACATTTCCATCTCATTCCTATTGAACAGGGCAAGTGGTTAAGAATCTTAACCAGTTATATTAAGTCTCGATGTTTTATAGTGAGTTTTAGGTTGTAACTTGTAACCAATGTTTAGGGGTGCCATGGCAAGACATCTATGGCTGGTTTGGAATGAATCACACCCCATAACCCTTACCTTCCTTGCACATGCAGAGACCTTTTGATTAGTTGTGTGCAATAATTCTATGTACTATGTCCTATCATGGGACCTGTTGTGCACTTTGGAAAGCTACTCTGAACAATAATTACATCCGGTAACCAACCAAAACTAGCGAGAGCGGCGGGGTTATTAAACATAGTCTTGGCACGTACCTAGTTGCCTTGACTATATTTGATAATCTAGCTATTCTTACTCGTTATCTAATACAAAATGGAGCCAAACCGTGTTTGTTCCAATTCTACCACCTATGTCATTATAATAATAAATTTGAATTCAGTCCTAATGCAACGAATCTTTGTTAATCTCCAAAAGCTTATTGAAAACTACATCGAGAAACATTAGTGCAATACATTTGTATTCAAATTTTTCTTACACCCTTAGTCCCATTGATGTGAAATGACATTTTGAAAAACAAAATTGTGCAATTTTGTTCTCAAAATGTGATTGTGAATAGTTAAGGTAGCTAAGTCGGTCACCGAACACTTAATGTTTTGAGGTCTGTGAATTTCTGGAGAGTGCTCCTTTGAATTTCATGCGCAAAGAGGAATTGTAGCCTTACTATTTGCACACCCATAGAAAGTTGAATGGTTGAAAGAGATGAAGAAATGAATCAGATACTATTACGGAACACCCAAAATAAAGTCTTTGAAAGTCGCTCTATTGCCTTTGTAGTTCAAAGGTGATTTGTAGATCATAATGTTGTGCTCTTATAGCACTTTAAATCACTTAAATTGAACAAGAAATGAGAAAGTTATGAGCACTAAAAGTAGGAGGGGTAGAAAAGAAAAAAAAACGCGTTTTATAACTTGGAAAAGCTTAATTTTCTTCTTCCTCTTCTATAATTACTCCTTTGCCTCTACTGTTCAAAGGCAAATTGAAGAAGTCAAGTTAGCGCTCCCATAATGTTTTAAATCACTCAAAATGAAGAAAAGATGAAGAAGATTTTAATAAAATGTTCAGTCATAGGTGGTGTTCGGTCATAGGGCAAGTTACTAGTTGGTTTTCAGATGATGAAACTGTAACAAGTTTCTAACTTTAGGGTTTTGAGTGTGAACAAAAAGTGGTTTTAGGGTTTCAATTGGAGCTTGTTTTTTTTGTTGGTGGCTGGGAGTTTTTGCTTTTAATGGCTTGGAGACAAGGAAGATCACCAAATGGATATGTGGTGGTGTTTGATAGCATTGAATCTTGTGTGTCGTTTTCTTATATTGGGTGTGTGTGTGTTGTTGCTAGACACAAGATGACTTTGTGGTAAGGGAGTTGCCAACTGAAGGGCATTTGGCAAAAATCGCGCGGAGTAGCAACGGAAGCATGTGTAGCAATGAAAATAAGTAGTGTGGCTTTGGTTTTCTGCAATAGGAAGGTTGTTGAAGTTTGGGTTTTTAAATCTCTGTCTTGAGGGAAAGTAAAAGAAAATCTACTGCGTAATGTATTCAGAGAGGAAAACTTCTATCTAAAAGTTAGTATTGGTGGTTGATGAGGGGGATGATGAGAAGTTTTAGAGGTCTCGAGAATGGCTAGAAACTTTTCTCAAAGTCTATGTTTAGGTTGGTCTATATCTGGGTTTTGTTGGCTTACATTTCAAGAAAGAGTACCTGATCTTTGGGAACTCCGAAGAACTACATTAGTCCATTGAAGTTACGGGGTCAATCATACAAAGGAGGATTGTGGTTGTTTCTAAGAATTTTTGAACAGTCACTGGGGGAAGTGGATGTGTTGTCTTCCTATTTTTTTTTTAGTGATGGTGTCAAGAAAACTAGATTATGTGATCTGTGTGGGTTGATGAATTTACGTCACCAAATGTGAGCAAGAATTTGAGTTCTCGTGGATGTCCAATGTGGTCCTAGGTTTGTGTGGTCTGAAGACTTTGAAAAAATGAATGAAGGCCAATGGGCTCAAGAAAGAGAGATCAAAGCAATCTAACCCCTTAGAAACCTCAAGTCTTTCGTTGATGAAAAAAGTAGTGTTTTATGTGGTTACTGGACAAAGCTTGGGTGGTCTCTAACTCATGCTAGTGTGGAACTCTGAAAATGTATTTGTTATTCAGTATGCACATGATTTGCATTTTGCTTGTCTTGCACCCTTGTTTTTGGTATCAAAGAAGGTCGAATTAGATACACACCTATTAATTTAGAACAACATTATGTGTGGTGATAGGTGTTATGTCCCGAAAAGCTATGTCTAATTCTGATTTAGACCAATTTGTCACTGATCTTCAAGCAATCCATGATTAACAAAGTGTTAAGAGCTTCAACAATTCTTCCAATGAACCACTCCTTCAAGTTGGATCTGTTGTCTTAAGGTTGGTTGGGGGTGCTTACTATGGTGGGATTCAGCCTTGCAGAGGCACAGGTTGGAGAGATTGCTATCAAAGTCACACACAATGGATGTGTGTCTAGGGTGAGAATGTGGGTAAAATCACAAGATGGAGGAAGCAGCTAGTACAAAAGTGTAAAGTTGTAGTAGTAATTCCACTTCACCTCGTACCTCACATAAATCCACCCACATTGTGTCAAATGGAGCCAAGGAAGTTCCTAGGGTTGGAGATATCTGGATACCTTATTCTGCAAGATTTCCTAATTACTTCACTAGATTTTTCATTCCCAAAATTAAAGTTTTATTCCAATCAAGTGACAAGATTTTCAAAGTTGAAGCATCAAATCTATCATCACAATTGGTGTGTTGGAGACTTTGGCAAAATATTGAGCTTCAACAAGCATGGCAACTAGATAGCTAAGATGAACAAGCCTTCTCACCTTTTCCAACTATTTTTTAAGACCTTATTCCAATAACAGAAGGAGATCAACATGATTTCTTTGAATATATAAGTGCAGGATGATCTTTAGGTTTTGTTTAGGAAGATGCCATGAATTCTAAAAACCTATTAGAATCATATCCTTTGACAAAATTGTGTTTTTCCAAAAACACAGTACAAACTCTGTAGTCACCAGATTAGTTGATTTTCATCAATAACCCAAATAGGACTCTCCTTGAGTACTTGGAATTTGAAACTTAATTTTCAAAGTGGTTTTGAGTCCTTCATCAATAACTTCGATGATGGGCAGATGTGGAAATAGGATTATCAAGCAATGTTTTTCCAGTGTTGACATTCAATGCTTATACACTGGATATAGTAGATTTTTGGTTGTGGGATGTTGTAACCTGAATCACGCTCCAAGTATTGCACCTCAACCCATCATTTTTCCTCGTAGTGCCCACAACAATTATCTGATTTGCTGCCAAAAATTGTTAAATAAAAAGGATTTGGTCAAGTACTAAGTACATCCTGTAATGACGACATAGGCAGAAGAAATACTTTGTGTACTAAGTACACTACAGAAGGAAAATCGATTGGTAGTGTTTGTGATCATAAAGGTTTTTGCACTTGCAGAGATTTTCCTTATATAGTCTATCCCAATAGTTTTCACTACTTAATCAGAATCCAACTAATCACCATGACTAGTCCTCAAAGTATGGATGAGTTATATTGGGGCAAGGACCATGAGGATGTAAACGATTGGGCTAAGTGTCTAACCATGGCAGCTAAGGTCAGAGATCTCAATAATGATAAGTTGTTTAAGATAGCCAAATTGAACTTGCATGACAGAACTAAGGAGTGGTTCAAAAAGCTCAATCCCCACCAGCAGATTGGACTATCCTAAGAATTACAATTGTTCAGAAGTTTGGTGATGTTGATGCGGATGAGATTCATGTCAAACTTGATGCAATCAAACAAGAACCCAGAGAGCGGGTTGAAAAGTATTTTGAAAGATTGGATAAACTCTTTTAGAGAGGGAAGATTGGTGATGTTGAGCAAAAAAGAAGGTTTCTGACTTGACTCAGACCAGAACTTAAAAGGCTTTATGTGGTGAAGACATACACAAACATTGAGGAAATGGTGAGTGTAGCAACTAAGATAAAGAGGGTGCTAAGGGATTTGGGGGAAACACCATATGATCCCCTCAAGGAGGAGAAGGATGAAGATGTACTTGGGGAATCATCTATAAATAAATAGTTGTCAGTGTTGAATGAAACTCTAATACATTTCTTTAAGGAATCTAGCAGTAGAAATGGAGCAAGTGTTAGCTCTTATGGGAGTGCATCTAGGTGTCAGTTATGCCAAGCTGAAGACCACATTGCAATGGCCTATCCAAAACACAATGATATGCAACCTAAGTGCAGCAAATGTGGTGGAGGACATAGGGCTAAGAACTATGGCATAAGGTGTTCATTCTGCAATGGTATGGGGCATTCAAAGGATTGTTGTTGGAGGAGGAAAGACACTAAGCCTTTTAACTCTACTACCAATTACATTGAGGTGTTGGTAAATGATGAAGAGGCCACACTGAATGAATTCAACAAGTTTGTGGTGCCAATCACCATTTGACATCTAGAAACATGATTCCCAAAAGAAGACTCCTAGTACATGCTAATGAAGCAAAAGGAGTTGCTGAACAAGCTAAAGGCATTGATGCAGGAGATAGGACCAAGGAAGTAATGCCCAATTCTGGTGCAAGATCAAAAATTCTTCTACATTTCATGAAGGGCCGGATTTCTTTAACCCCAATGGAAATAATCATGAAGATTCTTGGAGAATTGGAATATCTTGAAGGGTTGGTTAAACTAGCCAGAAAAATGAAAGATGAAAAGGCTGGCAGGGATCAAGTTGCTCCTATCAACAGCATTGTTGTTGTTAGAAGGATATCTGTGAACAAAAATTACAAAGGTAAAACCATGCACTTGCCTGTGGAAATCAACAATGGGATGATTGAAGGACTTGTGGACATTGGTGGATCTATGTTAGTAATGGCAACCAGTATAGGACGAAAGCTTGGGATCATGCATTTGGTTTTAGGACATGAGACATACAAGACAACATTTGGTATTGTCACCACTGCTTTGGGAAGGCTAGATGACATACATGTGTGTGTTGGCAATGTTGTTTGCAATATGGTGTTTTTGGTGGTGGATATAGATACATATGACCTCTTGTTAGGTTTGGACTTCCTCATGAAGATTGGGGCAGTGGTTGATGTGAAAAAAGGCACTATACAGGTCAGGCATGGACTTGGGGCTAATGTGGAGATGCTCTCTTTGAATGTTGTAAACATTGTACATCATGGGGACACACCACATACTTCTTTTGTGGGGCCCATTAAAAGTCTTGGCAAGATGTTCCAACAACTCAAAGTGGAGGACCTGCTTGAGAAAGGCTTGTCTTGGAAAGGCAGATGTTCTTCAGGTTCAAACCATTTTAATGATGAAGGATCATCTGATGACAACACAATTGAATTTGGAAGTGAAACTGATGAGGAAGATGCTCAATTCAGTTTGATCATGCAGGAGAATGACGTAACATTTAAAGATGATATGAAGGACCAAGGGCTAGACCATCTTATTCAACAAAAATTTGCCAATCAAATTATATGAATTTGATATTACAAGATCGACATTGCAAACTGTTGGATGAATACATTATAGAAGGGGATGTTTATGTTGATTAGCTTCAATGGGCAACTATTGAAGAATGAGAAAATTTCAAGGGAGTTTTTGTCATTATGCTTGTGCTTAATCCAGTGCATTTGGATCATGAAAATATGCAATAGGTTGTTGCATCTGGAGATGAAAGGTGGGATGAAATACGAAACATGGTAAAATTTGACCAGGCTTTCGATGAAAACTAGGCTAAGGAGCTATGGACTCTATTGGAGGACTTTAAGGATGTCTTTGCTTGGCACAAAGGGGAGTTGGGGTGCTGCATAATAGGGGAACATGCAATTGACACACAAGGCTTTCCCCCATGTCACACCATGCTTGGGAGGCTATCTTATTGGGAAGAAGTTAAAGTGAACAAACATATTCAGGCATTGATCAAGTTTTGTAAAATTAAGAATAGTGACTTTGAATATGCTTGCAGAGTCAATTTGCCTGTTAAAAGGGATGGCAGCAAGTGGTTTTAAGGTGGTGAATACAACCCATTAAACATGCAGACCAAAAAGCATTCATTCCCAATGCCTTTGATTGATGATGTTCTCTCTCAGATGGGAAGCAACCAATGGTTTAATGCACTTGGATTTGCAATTTGGCTTTTGGTAGATCCGAATGTCACTAGATGATGTCAAAAAGACAGCCATAATAATAAAGTCTGGTCTTTATGACTGGAATGTGATGCCATACAAACTGAAGAATGCAATAGGGACATTTTCCAAAACCATGACAAATGTATTCAAGGATTGGACAAACCAATTCATGAAGGTCTTTGTTGATGATGTCAATATACACAACCATACATGGGAAGAACACCTCAAACATTTGAAGGCTATTCTTACACAATTGCGGGAGGTTAATTTGAAGCTAAACCCTGGAAAATGCTCTTTTGGTGCACAACAAATTGTATTTCTAGGACATGTTGTGACCAGGCAAGGCTCATATCTTGATCCAAAGAAGGTACAAGCTATTAAGGACTTTCCAGTACCTAGGTCTGTAACTAATGTGCAGGCCTTTTTAGGTTTGATGGGATATTAAAGGAACTTTGTACATGGGTATGCCAAAATTGTTGTGTCGCTTTTTGACTTGACTAGGAAGGATCAAAGTTTTCTTTGGACCCCTGTCTGTCAAGAAGCCTTTGAAGTGCTCAAACTCAAGTTGATTGAGGCACCCATCCTTGTAAGGCTTGATTTTGAAAGACCTTTCATACTTAATGTAAACTAGTCTATAAAAGGAATAGGGTCAGTTTTATCCTAAAAGCAAGATAAACATGAATGTGTTATTGCATATGCGAGTAAAGGTCTTACACCCTCACAAAGGAAGTTCCATCCTATGGAAGGTGAGTGCTATGCTCTAATATGGGGGATAATGCATTTTTGGCAATAATTATATCAGGCCTCCTTTGCTGTCAGGAATAACCACAAGCCATTAGAATGGCTTGCAACAATTTTTAATCCATTTGGCAAGAGACGAAGGTGGATCTCCATGCTCCAAGACTTCAATTTCAAAATTGTCCACAGAGCAGGAGTTAAGCATGCAAATGCTGATGTGTTGAGCCGTAACCCAATTGATTCATATGATGAAGATGAGGATTTTAGGATGGAAATACAAGATGAGAGGAAGGATGCCAGTGAGGTATAGGTCTGGAAATCCTTTGCCTTGAATCCACATATCTTCACCTTCTCCCAGTCTGTTGATGTTGAACTGATGCAAAGGGAGAACAGGAAGAAGTTAATCCATCTAGGGAATTTGCTGAAGAGGATTCCAATCTTCTAGTTAAGGCACCTACTCCAAAAAAAAAGGCAAAAAGGGCTTTAATACCAAATGTTGACTATTGGGGATTGATTTGTCAGGTTCATGAGATGGTGGATGGAGAAATGAACTCCATTGATGTCAGTAACAGTGAAGAGTACAATGGAGTGGAAGAGATAGGGAAATAGATGGACATCTAGAAAGATGAAACCTGTATGGTCCTGTTGTTTAGAAGCATTCTGGATCAAGTGCTAGATGATGCTATTGAGATTGATTGAGCCAAAAAAAGATTATTGAATTACCATTGGAGAAAAGAAACGTTATTCTTCAAAGATTTGGTAGTGCCAAAACCCAAGGAAAAAAGGTGTTGGTCAAGAACATACACAAGGAGATTGGACATTTTAATGAAAGAAGGACATTGGCTGAGGTCAAAAAGAGGTTCTTTTGGCATGATAGAACAAAATCTCTGAGGATGGTGGTGAGACAATGCCAACGCTGTCAGCTTGCCAAAAGATCGAGAAACTTCAGTTCCAGTATTGAGGAAATGAAAAGCAATCATGTTTGTGACCTTTTCTACAAGGTGGCACTGGATACTTCAAGACCTTTGCCTGAAACTAAAAATGGAAATAGGTATGCCTTAGTTGCCATAGACCACTATTCAAAGCGGTGTGAAGCAAGACCTGTCAAAGACCATGATGCTACCATTACTGCTAAATTTCTGGAAAAGGAAATCATATGCAGATTTAGTGTGCCTAGATTCATACTCACTGACTATGAAGGTGAATGGATGGCTGAATTTGATTTGATGTGTAAAAAATATGGGATTACTCATCAATTCACAACTCCACAATGGCTTCAATGCAATGGGATGGTGGAGAGAATGATCAAGACCTTGAAAAATGGATTATCTGTGGTGTCATCTACTGATTTGGATAACTGGGACATCCAGTTACCACGGATTCTATTTGGTTACAAATGTGGTGTTCAGGCTAGCACCAAGTTCTTTCCTTTTATGGTGCTAATTGAGAGAACCCCATGGCTCACTTATGACAATGGTCTTTTTGCATTCACTAATGTGGAAAAAGATGTACCTCGGATGAGACGACGTAGCTGATGGTGGAGAAACTCAAGCTCATTCGAATATGCATTCATTTGTGTTGGAAAATGTGGACCAAACATAGAAGAGCAACGTAGAAGCTATGCCGCATGGAAAGGCAACAAGAATTCCAAGGGTTGGAGGAAGGAAGAACCATGGTGAAGATGAGAAAGCCAAGAAAAAAAAGGGCACTACTTGCAAATTGGGAAGGTCCGTATGCCTTTGTGAAGTACAAAGACAAGAAGGGTTGCATAGAATTTGATGATGGCTACCGAATCTATGTCCTACAAGGGATTGATGGCAAGTAATGGGAACGTGCTAGGCGTGATCTGCATGTTTTTTACTAAATTTGAAATATGTGCGAACACATGTAAATCAAGGAAGGAGGTGTCACATGTGTAACAAATTTTTAACTTTAAGGTTTTGAGTGTGAACAAAAAGTGGTTTTAAGGTTTCAATTGGAGCTTGTTTTTTTTGTTGGCAGCTGGGAGTTTTTGCTCTCAATGGCGTGGAGACAAGGAAGATCACCAAATGGATATGCGGTGGTGTTTGATAGCATTGAATCATGTGTGTTGTTTTCTTCTATTTGGTGTGTGTGTGTGTGTGTTGTTGCTAGACACATGATGACTTTGTGGCAAGGGAGTTGTCAAATGAAGGGCATTCGGCAAAAATCTCGCAGAATAGCAGCGAAAGGATGTGCAGCACTGAAGATAAATAATGTGGCTTTGGTCTTTTGCGACAGGAAGGTTGTTGAAGTTTGGGTTTTTAGATCTTTGTTTTGAGGGAAAATGTAAGAAAATCTGTTGCGCAATGCACTCAAAGAGGCAAAGCTTCTATTTAAGAGTTGGTATTGGTGGTTGATGAGGGGGATGATGAGAAGTTTTAAAGGTTTCGAGAGTGGCCAAAAACTCTTCTCAAAGTCTGTGTTTGGGTTGGTCTGTATCTAGGTTTTGTTGGTTTGCATTTCAAAAGAGAGTACCCTGATTTTTGGGAATTTCGAAAAACTGCATCAGTCCACTAAAGTTATGGGGTCAATCATACAAAAGAGGATTGTGGTTGTTTGTAAAAAAATTTGAAGCAGTTAGTGGGGGAAGTGGATGTGTTGTTTTCCCGTTTTTTTTTGAGTGATGGTGTTAGGAAAACTGGATTGTGTGATTTGTGTGGGCTGAGGGATTTACATCACCAAATGTGAACAGGAACTTGAGTTCCTATGCATGTCCAATGTGGTCATGGGTTTGTGTGGTTTGAAAACTTTGAGAAGATGAATGAAGGCCAGTGGGCTCAAGAGAGAGAGATCAAAGCGATTTGACCCCTTCGAAACCTCAAGTCTCTCTTTGATGAAGAAGGCAATGTCTTATGTGGTTACTGGACAAAGCTTGGGTGGTCTCTAGCTCATGCTAATGTGGAATTTTGAGAATGTATTTACTATTTAGTATGTACATGATTTGCATTTTGCTTGTCTTGCACCCTTGTTTTTTTGTCACAAAACCATCTCACTTGGGCACTCTTTTCCACAGTGCCAATTTCCTTCATCATATTTAATACATTTTAATGGTGCAAAGTTATTGTATGTGAAAAGTATATTCTTTTGTGAGGTCACATACTTCTTCAAGTCACCTCTGGTAGTTGATTTGAAAAACTGTCCAATCAGTCATCCCTATTTGTTGGCCTTGCCTACCAAGGCCAGGATATTCTGTTCAGATTCATTATAGAGTGTAGTAGCTTAAGGGATTTTGGCCCCTGGGTAATACGTCTATTTTTATATGAGGATTTTTGAAAGATAATATTTTGGCTTGTGTTGGAAACTTGAGATTAGTTATAGAGTTACAATATCTTGAATGATTTTGATTTCTTTCAGAGGATTTTTTGAAGATTATATTTTTGCATGGTGAAATATGTGATTTTCCATATTCTTCTTTTGCCTTAAGATACTTTTGGATGTAAATGGCAAGGCCACATTGCGCCCCTTGATTTCCTTTTGATTGGAATGTTCTTTGCTAATGTGCAGTTTGTTTGGGTTGGAGAACATCCATTATTGAATGAGTTTATAACTCTTTTTTTTTCATAAACTGTTTGTTATTCAGGTTTCTGGTGGCCCTATGTATACTCCCAAACCATTTTGGGATAATGTCAGGCAGGGCAGCAAAAAAAACCATGTTTTGTAAAAATGGGGTTCTTGTATCCATTTTTTTATAAAAATGGCAACATAAAGGGGGAACAATATTGTCTTTGAACCACCTATGAACCACCTTTCAACCCCCCCCCTATGAACCGCCCATCAACCCCTTATGAACCACCTTTGAAACACCCATGAACAAGGATGGTTTTTGCTACAGCCCTGCCTGGCATTAACTCACCCACCACAATCACGAAAGGGGTTGGGAGTTAGTGCCAAGGGCTCGGTGGCTGAAAGTAGAAAATGTCAATTTCAGGGCCACTTCAAAGATTGGCATCCATTCACATAAGATGTTGTTTTGGGTTTCGTCAAGTGGGCAGTTTATTAAGTGGGCCTACATTCTACACAGTTGAAAAGTTCACACTCAGGTACCCAAAGCTTAAAAATAATAATAATAATAATATAGAGCTCAACCAACAAGAGCAAGTAAGAGATTGAAAGTTCAGGTTTTCATTTCGGTCTTTTCCTAAGTACAGACAACTTTTGATCAAAATCCTAAATTTTTATATTATTTTTTAATTTTTGAATCCCTAAAACAAAGCCAGTAGTAGAGATCATAGCTTAAATCCCAACAGGCAGAAGGAGACCAGAAGTAGGAATGAAAGGCTTTTAAATTTTAATTTAGATTACAGCCAGCTGCCTAGTCATTGTAGATTTTTGAATCAAAAGTCGTTAGCAAGATCATACCTCAACTACAGTATACCAATATGGTACCTACGCCAGGCAAGTTCGACACGAATTACATCATTTTCAGAAATGCTGAAATTTTTTTTAAAAATTCAGAAGTTTTTTCTTTTTCTAAAGCAAAATAAAGTATCCGATGGAATATTTGAAAATATATCATTTGTCAAAATATAATCCTCAGAATAAATTAATAATTTGACAAACATGTGTCAAAGTTGCCAAGGTCCTACAGTAATATGTAATAAATGTGTAAAAAATACAAAAGGCCCATGTCAAGTAAAATTTACATTAATTTTATCATGTTTTAAGCATAAGTATCTCATTCAGATTATCTCATTTACTTTAGACATAACAATTTTTATTGATTAACAAAAGAAAAAAATGCAATAAAATCAAAATGGTACACGAAGAAAATAAAATTGAGATGTATAAAAATAGAGTAGATCTTTGTCATGAGTGGAATATCAAATCATTTGCCTCCTTTTACCTACTTTTCTACAGCTTCAAGCCTTGAAAGATTTGGGTATTTTGAACTAGTTTTCACTCATTTTATGTAAGTATTTTATATAAAGTCGGTGTGCTTGAACATCACCTATTTTGGACCATACACTGCAAAGTGTTATAGAATATAGGTACACCCCACATGAATGCGGAGTCCTCGCCTAAGGGCGTAAGTGAGAATGGACATGGATCCAAACAGAGGGCTGGAAACCACGTAAAAGATTATGAGAGAGAATGAGAAGTTTATCCATGTGGTGGAAACCGACCTTTTAATTAAAAGCAAAAAAAATGCCTGGAAAAAAGTGTGAAATTAATTCCTGGAAACTCTTTAGGTACGAAAGAACCCAAAAGTCCACAAGGAAAAAAAGAAGAAACAAACCACTAAATGAATTCCCCGAAATTCTTTAACTACGCGTAAACAACCAAGAATTCCACAAAACAAACTCGCAAAATTAATGCTATGAAAATTCATCTCCTATAGGAAGTCTTCTCCCCAAGTTTCTCGGAAGAGAAGACCAAACTCGGTGGGGCAGAAGGGAAAGAAGGAATTGTATACACTAGTAGGCTAAGGTAATGCTTATTAAAATTTCATACCAGTGTGGTACTGATATTAAATATTAAAACTTTCATGCCAGCCCAGTCTTAGTTAGTAATAGGGTCGAAAGGCTGGCTTTTGGCCGGTTTGACAGTATGCCCAATGGTACCAGTAAATTGGCCTTTTCAGAATATTTTGGGTGAAGAATGAGAGTGAAATGATGAAAAACTGCTGAAAAATATACCCATGTTAGCAGGGCTATTGCTGTAACGCATGCAGATGTGCATGATTGCAATAGGGTAGCCTGCCCTATGACCGAATACTACCCATGACCAAACACCGAGAATAATCATTACTGGGCGGGGGTGGGGTTAGTAAATAAGGACA
>Ga0116231_10008688_pt1 | contig 17670 bp, 16 predicted proteins | sample S1TSphgellanicum_2_FD_89695 | JGI IMG/M metagenome (GOLD analysis project Ga0116231, IMG submission 89695) | Host-associated microbial communities from peat moss isolated from Minnesota, USA - S1T2_Fd - Sphagnum magellanicum MG | ecosystem: Host-associated > Plants > Peat moss > Unclassified...
AACACAAGTATTTTTATTTTTATGAAATTATTTCTTTATTATTGTGATTTGAGATAAAAAAATAATTTTTTTTAAAAAAAAAAATTATTACCCAAAAAAAAAGACAAAAAAAAAAAAAAAACAAATGTATGATCTTATAAAAAACAAAAAACTAAAGACTAAAAAAAATTAACATTTATAAACAATTATAGAAAGTAATTTATCTTCTAAGATTTAAAAAAAATAAGATATGTATATTTCTCAAAAAATGTTAGGGATTGGGGATTATAAGGTTGAAAAATGTATGGGTTTTTTGGGTGAGAAAAATTTATAATTTGTGTTTTAAGTTTAAAAAATCTTGCAAAAAAAAACATGTTAATTAGATTATAGTTACATAATGAAAAAAAAACACAAAATGGAATAATAATAATAATAATAATAACAGAGCAAATACAACAACAAAATGAAACTGCAATTAAGAAAAAAAAATCAAAAAATGGAAATATGCAATGTAATTTACCTTGTGTGCTTGAGTTAGTGTTGAAGCTTTGAGCTCCAAGCTGCAAATGGCAAGGGTAGGGGGGAAGTACCACATAACCGAACAAAACAAAGCAGTAACACGAAAGGAATAACAACGACAACATAAGAAGAATAATAAACATTAAGATAGCAGGTACCTAAAAAAAATGCAAGAGGAATAATTGCGGGAGAAGAGTTGTAGCACGAGAAAAACAATGTTGTGCATTATAGCTTGAAAAGGGTAACGTGTGAAAAATAGCATGGGAGTTGCAACGCGAAAGGAGCAGAGTGGGAGCTACAACGTGGGAGTTGCAACAAGGGAGTTGCAGCGTGGGAGGAGTAATGTGGGAGGTGCAGCATGGGAGGAAAGGCACGAAAGGTGCAACGCAAGAGGAGTGGCATGAGAGCTACAACATGGGAGGAGCAAAATGAAAGGAATAGCACAAGAATAGTAACGCAAGAGGAGCAACAATGCAAAAAGAATGTTAGCACCTAAGGAGTAGCAGCGTAAGAAGAGAGACAATGTGTAAGGAGTAACAACATGAGAAGAGGCAGCACAAGAGGAACAATGAAAGGAGCAATGTGAGAGGAATAACAATAGAGGAGTAGTGCAAGAAGAGCAATGCAAAAGGAACAACGCGAAAGGAGTGGCACAACAGTGAGTGGCAATGTGAAGAACAATGCCAGAGGAGTGTGAAAAAATAAATTAAATTCTAAAAACTAGATTTTAACAAATGCAACACAAAGCAAGAGCAACAAAAAACAAACACAAATGAACGTTACTAATCACTACAACACTAGAAGACAAAAAAAAATTGTGACCAAAAATGAAACATGGGTTTCATTTTTATACAATTTTTTTATCCTTAACCCTAAACAATGCCTCTACTTCTTTAAACAATGGTGGCTATTTAGGAACCCTAAACCTTATACTACTGAGAAGCAAATGCAAGTTCTCTGAGAAAACCTGTCTAATTCTCCAAATTAAAAAAAAAAAAAAAACTAGTTTTCCCAATCGGTTCTCGTTCATGTGAGAATCGGAGGTTGGTTCTCCATTAGATTCTCACAATCAACCATGTTAACAATGAAAACAAGTCTAAGAATTGGGTCAAGAATCAAATCAAGATTTGAAAACCACCCAACACTAGTATAAACAAGTTCACTATTTTCACATGAATGTTGGTCGTAACCTTTTTTATCATCATTTACCTAAACATTGCCAATTTTTTCAATCGATGTTTTTGTATTTTTCGTTTTTACAAACTATTAAGCTATGCACAAAAAAAACCACATCTACATAACATCTACCTACACTATAAACTTGATATTCTCAATAGAAATCAAGACCACTCCACATCAACTTTTGGCTTACGACCTAGTTTCTAGATCTTGTTCAATGGAGATTAAAGATCTTCTTAAGCCTTATTGCAAATTGCAAACCCTTTAACAACACCAAATTCTTTAAAAAATAAGAAACAAAGGTGCAAATGCATGCCATCTATACAATAAATTCAAAACAAAATGTACAATAATAGATTTGAATGGAAACACAACCTAATCAAAATTAATCAAATTCATAAATGATTTTTTCAAATAGATTTTTTTTTTCTCAATGAGCTTTTGGTGCTCCTTCATCAAACTAGTCTTACATGTCATGAAATCTGACATGTTTTAAAATTTGATAGTTCCATCACACCCAACACAAGTGTTGTTATGCTAATTTTTAATTATGATAAATGAAATAATCCATATTTTCAATCCCCGATCAAAATTGTCAAAGATTTTTTATCACACCAACAACATTGAATATTTATTCAATCTCAATATGTGAGCTTACAATTCCAAGCACTTGATAAGACAAGAAAGATATACATGGAAATTGCTAGCAAACCAAAGGGGTTTTCTATTTTTATTACTCACACATATAACCTTTGAAATAGTTGCAATTCATTTTTCAAGGTTGACATAATTACATCATTAGGTGATATAATATGCCTAAAAAACAAATAGTCATCCCCAACCATTAATGATTCTATTGATGCCATAATAGGATTTAGATGGAAATAGGATTGCAATTAAAAAGGACACATATTTGATTTCATAATTTGCAACAATTTGGATGGCAACAAATTATTCACATAGTCTCATATAATTCTTCATTATTTTGAAGTGGGGGTTGAACATGATTGTTAACATATTGTGAGTTTCGACCTAATTGTATGCCAAAGAAAATGTCAAGAATGGAATTAGAATGTTCATCACTTGTGTCATCATTTGTAATTTAAGTTCTTGCAACTTTGAATCAAAGCCATCACAAATTAGTGATGCATCTAGAGCCTAAATCCTAACCACATAAGATTTTATTGAAATGTTGAATGACAAAATAGGAAAAAATGAATATGACAACTACCAATAACCTTGATTTTAGTTTAAACACATTGCTTGACAACAAGAAACATCATTTTAAAAAAGTTGTGGAATAATTCAATTTTGACCTATAAACACTTTGGAGGACAAATGTCAAGCTTGATGTTGACCATAACAAATGGAGATCTTGCATTTTGGTATTTTAGAGTTTCTTGAAATAAGATGACACGAAAACTTAGAAATTGAGTTTTCATTGGAATTCTAAACATTCTAGTTGGCAACCTTACAATGACACACAATTCCTTCCATTTTTGTTTTTCCTTTCCTAATTTTTTAGTTCATGCAATAATTTGTTGTAATGTTATTTGGGTAGCCTTAATTTCATTTCTAAAAACGTTGTAAATTTTTAAATCATTATTAACATATGGTGTTGTTTTTAACATGGCGTGGGTAAAACACAACCTTATGAATGGGCATGCTAATTGAAAGGTAAAACGAAACACAACACTTGTCAAAGTTGTAATCAAAGTATTTAAATTAGACATTTCATCATAAACATCCTTTATGAGAATTTCAATGCTTTGATTGGTTATCAGGTTGTGAATTACAACTTATATCCTTCAACTTTCATATCATTTAGTAACCTATTAATTATCACAAGGTGTAACTTTGGTCTTTTTTTATCCCTATGATTTCATAACCATTTGTTACCTGGAAGAAGAATTCACAACCATTTTTTGCAAAAATGAAAAGAAGTAAAGTTGATCTTCAAGGAACATGGTTATGTTTAATAACCATTTGAACGTTGGTTTCATTACCAACCCATTAATTAGCACAAGGTACCACCCTAGCCTCCTAATGGCCCAATGATTTTGTAACTTTTCATTGTTAGGATGAAGATTTCATAATTGTTTCGTGCATGGATGAAAAGAGTGCACAAGGGATGGTTATGTACAAGAGAAGGATCTATAAGTAGACCTTTTTCTTGCATAAAACAATAGGTCAATTTTTAAATATCTTTAGGTTTCTTTGCCGAACACCTTTTTCTTTCACTACTTAGGTTTAGCTTTCAAGTTTCTTTGCCATTTAATTTAGCTTTTAAGTTTTTTCAAGCGAAGTGTACGACATGTCCCTTTCCAACTTTTCACTTAATTGAGAGCTTCAATTTTTTTCTTCCATTCATGCATATGTTTTAACCATTCTTAAGATGTTTTGTTGTAGTGTTTTTGTTTCATTCTGTGAGTGCTTTAAGTATGCTTTAGTGGTTGTGTTTTCGCTTCATTAGTTGACTTCATTTTTCTCTGTCCATTTGCGACTTTCCAATAATGGTTTTTCTTCATTTCACTTTGTGTTATTGTGTTTGTTTGGTGTAATGTATATTTCTACTTGGTTGGAAGCTTTAGTTGGTTTTTTTTCATGGGTTACTTACTACTTTGAGGATGTTACTGTGGTGTTTGTGCTTCATTAACTTCATTGTATAACTTTTTCTTTGCATCATATTCACTTTCTTTCTCACATTTGTTTTACAATTTTCCAAGAGTGGCACATCATTTTCCTTGTTGTAGCACATTTTGTAACACAAAATAGATTGTTCCCTCCTAAGTCATTTATATCATTTTCTTTGATTTGTTATTTCTATTGATTTTTTTGTAGTTTTTTTTCCATTTTCCTTGTTGTATGTATCTTATGATTTTTGTTTTTCGTGTGCATGTTTTTCTTCAAGTTCATTTCTATATATATATTACTTAATTACTATTGTGTTATTTTAGTAGAACACATTCCTTCAACACTTTATTTTCTACCAAAATGACAACCTTCTTTTGCAACTCTTATTTCTTTTTATTTGATTTTTGTTTTTTTAATAATTATAATTTTTTGTCTTTTCCATTTGTATCCTATGACTTCTGTTTTTTGTGTGTAGGTTTTTTTATGAGTTTTTGTTGTGCCATTTCTTCTTCTTCAATTGTTGTATGGTGATGGTGTTGTTCAATTCCATCACCATGGCTTTGTAGACAATCTATTCTTTTTATTTTTTCTTTTCATTACATTGTAAATGGCTTCTCTTATAAAAAAAATTTCCACCTATTTTTTGTTTTGTTTTTGTTTCTTAATGTCCTTTATTGGTCAACCAAATTCAAAGAAACTTTGTAGTAAAAACGTTGAAAATTATATTGATGAAGTTATTATTAATTTGTTTTTCAACTATTAACTAATGAACTAAGTGAATTTTTTGATGTTGAGTTTTGTGGATTAGATCATGTTACACCATCCATTCCCACTATTGCTACATCCACCCCTTTAACCAATTATTGTACATTTGAACTTCTATGGTTTAATGATGGATCATAAATTTATCTACAACTTCCAATCCTTTCTCCTTATCTTCATGAAGCAAATGCTTCAAATGTTTTTTTATTATATTTTATAGTCATGCAATTTCTTTGGATTTTGATGTTCATGTTGGACCAAATGATGGTTTTGGTTAGCCCCCTTATCCTCATTTTTCTATTATTGCAGCTAATTGTGATGATGCACTTCTTGTTATTAATGGTGATTATTTTATAATTGAATTTGGTTCCAAGTTTTTGTTTCTTGAAGTTGATGAAAGAGAGTTAGAGAACATAAATAAAGGGGGTTGCAGAACTAACAAACATGTTGAACTTTGGGTTAAAAATTGCATTTGATGAATGGAAGAATTTCAGGGTTATGATACACAAAAATTTATAATAAATTTGTTTGCGAACAAAAAGACCATCGAGGAACTTATTGATATGCTAGTTTTGTTTGTGCTACAAATTATAGAAAAAGATGGTACTATGTACTTTTTAATTAGAATATTATTTTGTTTTATATTGTTGTTTTGTCTTCTTATTTTCTTTTCAATTTTTTGTTTTGTTGTATGGTAACATCCAATTCTTCATTAGAGGTATTGGTATGTTGATCATGCAAAGGCGAAATTAGTGGGTTGCTCAAACTAATGTAGTTCTAGAATATGGTTTCAACATTTTTACTAATGTAAGGTACAATCAGGTGAAGTATGTAGGTGATGAAGCTATAATGCAAACCTTCGATGTTAGTTTTGGAAAGATTATAAAAAAGTTTTCAAGATGTATTTCCCATTTAGTAAGAACAAAAGATGTTGGTGCAAGTAATTTGTCAACAAATGTTTCTAGATGGTTTGAATTTGAGGTTTAGGTACTTTTGCATGAAGAATTTTTTCATCAAAAGGTGTTGTGAACTTCAAAATGTGGACTTTGAAGAATTTTTTTTTGTTGTAATTGCCTATTGGATTGGTTTTGAAGTATTGTTAGGGTGTATCAAAGACCTAGTGCATTGATGTTACAAGATGTTATGTAGATCGACATCATCTTCAGGTGGATTGTCTAGTTCACAATGTCATTGTAACATATAAAAAATTTGCCCATTGGTATCCTACTATTTGGCCTAGTGGTAATTATGGCCTGCACCCATTATTTGTACACCCCAAACCTAAGTGGAAAAGCAATTAAAATGTATGGTTTACTACTTCTTTGGTTGGCCGTAACCAATTGAAGTTAATCGTTGATAATCTTACTTATGATTTTTTGCATTGAAAGAAAAATGTTGTTAAATAAAACAAAAAGAGGTGTTGGCATTACTCACATGGAATAAGCTCTCATGGCAGGAAAATATGGCATGGAGGTGACTGGCCATCGAAACCCAATATCATATGGGAAGTTAATTTTCAACTTTTTTTTATTCCATTTAATTTGGAGTTTGTGTTTTTTGTTTTTTTGTGTTCAATCATTTGTTATTCCTTTTTAGCTTTTGCTTTTATTTATGTTTTTCAATCTTTGTTTTTTTCCTTATCTTTGTAAGTATAATCAAATTGACAAGCACCTTAGAAAAAAAATTTGTAACTCATTATTAGGGGAGAATTGAAAGGCAATTGTCTCTTTCAATATGATGAAGATTTTTGTGAATTCAAAAGACCAAGGTATGTGTAATTAATTATTTTTTCTTGATTGTTATCTTGTTGGTTTTTGTTTTTTTTCTTACTTTTGGTTTTGATTTTTTTTCATATAAGGGATCATATGATATTGACTTGATTGAATTATTGATTTAGTTGCTACTATGTAGCTTCTATCAATGGTGTTTTTATACATACAAAAATTATTCATGTTGATTATGTTTGTCTTTTTAAAGGTTTTTCTTGTTTGTTACTTTCTAAATGTTTTGTTTTTGTGCATGTGGTTATAGGTGAAAATGATTAGATTAATGTGGCTCTTGTTCATGTTGATCTTGTTCTTGCTAATAAGAGAGATCTTCCTATATTAATGGTGTCTTTGCTCAAGAGATGTAAGATGGTGTTGGTGCTATTCTTGGTTTAGAAAGATTTACTACTATTGTTGTTATTGTTTTTGGTCCATAAAAAAATCCTACTATTGTTCTTAGTCCTGAGAGTCCTTTTGTTATGGATGGTGCCAATGTTCAAGAGATTTTGTAGGATGGACACAAAAATAAATCACTTGTTCAAGGTGATGATAATCTTTGGATTGAATTATTTGATTTGGAGATTCCTAAACACAAACATCGCTTACATGCCTTTCATAGTCGGCAACCACTTAAAGTCTTAATTGTTAACACTATTTTTGGGAATGTTTTCAACCATTTTCATAATTGTCCAATAACAATCAATCTGATTGTTGATTCAAAGAATGTTGTTGTTGATTCAAAGAATGTTGTTGGTTTGGTAACAGATGTAATACAAAAGATAGTTTTGTTTTTCATTGATGATATTTGATGTATGAGATGTGGGTGTTTGCTTTTGTTATTGTTTGTGTAAACTAACTTGATTTTTGTGAATTAAGGCTTGTGATTCAAATTGGAGTTTCAAACTTGGAGCTTGTGATTTACATTTGGAGCTTCTCATTCAGATTTGGAGCTTGTCTTTTTCATTTGATACACATGGACTTTGTAATTCAAACTTGAAGATTGTCTTAGTTGATACACATTTGATTCATAGTTTACATATTCATTTGGAGTTTTTGATTTGATGTACATTGACATACATTCATATTGATACACATCTGATTCACAGTTTACAAATTCATTTGAAGTTTTTGATTTGGTATACATTGACATAGATTCATACAATGTTGCATATGACATAGACTCACAATTTTTTTTGGAAGCTTCATTTTGTTGTTTTGATGATGCCATTGCAATTTTTGGCATAGCATTGAAGTAACTACAAGTTTTACTGTTCTGATGTCATTGCATTTTGTGGCATGGCATTGAAAATTGTAGGATTTAGTTTGATTATTGATTTTCAAATACAATTTTCATTGGATTCATGTTTTTGCAAAATAAAATTGTAATACATTTTGAAATTTGGTGTTCAACTTTTGTATGTGGTTAGGATTTTGTTTTAGCAGTTTTGACTTCTGTAATTAAAAGATATGAAGGAAAAAAAAAAGAAAAAAGCACAGTAAAAGAAAAAATAGAGATAGAGAAAAGAAAAAAAAGGGGAAAAGTAACTTCGGAAATTCGGAATGCCTGCCCAGCCTGTAACTGGGCCTTCCGAATTTCAAAAGTTACAGAAGAAAAATTCACGTGGGTGAGGGACCCAAAACTACACAGGAAAAAAATTGACCTGTGCTTTAGTCATTGAGCATTGAGCTGCTTGTTTTACCCTTAGAATTATAGACTTGGAAATTTTCCCTTTGGGCAGTCTAGTTTGTTGTTTTTATTTTTCTGCCCGCCATTTTTTCCTCCCTCACCTAATTTGTTTTTTCCCTTCTTTCTATGAACGCGACGCAGACACAGAGAGAGAGGAGAGAGAGAGAGGACAAAGACACACAAGAGAAGACGCGAACACGAAGGAAGAAGAAGAGGAAGGGCTTGCGCTCGAGGGTATGGACGTTCGGGACATGTACGAGGCAGGGCCGCCTTGCGTTTCACGAGCTGTCGATGGATTTGTTCGCATTGGCATGGTAACCTCATCTCTTCTCTTCTCATTATTTATCTCCCTTTCTGCTGCTCCTGCTCCTCTGTTTTTTTACTTTCTCATTTTTTTTTTTCTCTAGTCCGCCTTGCTTGCTTTCGTGAATATACACCTTTTACAACTACGTCTGCTTTGCGGTTTCGCGAGGTTGATGAAATTATGTTCGGGATTTGGATCCGCTTTGAGGTGTAGTTTCTTCTTTCTTTGCGGTCTTTCTTTTTGAGTCTCTGGCTATTTTTTGGTTTCCTTGTTCTGTTTCTTTTTTTCTCTCCTGCTGCTGCTGCTTTGTAGCACTGGTTTTTGGCGTTGTGAGGTTTGCGATGTTGAAGCTGAAGTAGAGCAGGAAAATTGAAACACTTGTTTAGCAGGAAAAGAAGTGAATGTGTTTTGCAGTCTGGTCGGATGGTGTGCAATTCCTTGTCTGGATGTGTTGACAGTTTGATTCGCACATTGCTCAGATGTGTTGAAATTCTTTTGGTATGCTTTGAGCCCTAATAAACAACCCAGGGATGTGCAATGCAGGTTATAGCTCTAGAAGTGGATCCATATTCATCTTTGTTTAGGTCATGGTTCGATCATCTTTCAAGGTGGGGACTAGTGTAGGGAGCTAGACTTGAGGTAGCAATATAAACCAGGACTGCACTGAAAATTGATATAATAACACTCAGATCTGTGAAGTGCTCTTTCTGCAAAAAATTTCTGAGTATATGTGTACATTCTTAATGTTTTTGGGTTGAGTACTGCATCAACTTTGGCCTTGAAGACAGTAAGAGCTGCTAAATTGCTTCACATCTAGGGTTATGTCACACAAGGCAGAGCATGATGTCACCCTTGGGAACATGAGCAAAGAAGTAAACAATTTGGACCTCATTTTGTTCACTGCTCTTGCAATTTGATTGTGTGCTTCCTCTCTTATATTTTTCTTGTTGGCCTGATGAATGATTCTGGCTGGCAGTCTTAGAACATTCTTCAACAGTTACAGTGCACATGCAGCAGCATATACTCAATGTTGAGCAGGTCAAAGTGGTAGATTCTCTGGCACTGGAGCTTAAGAAAAGAACTCCTCAAGATTCTTTTAGTTGTTTACTCCATTCATATGGCTTACTTCTCCAAATTTCCTTACTCTTTATTACTGGAGGTTGAAGCTAATCACTGCTTCACCTCATTCTAAGCTGGGGCAAGGTTGTATTGATGATCATTTACGAAGGCAGTGGAGTTTGTGCACTCTTCAGATAGTGGTTTGTGTCTCTAGGGTTATGTTGAGATGCTGAGGGCTATGAAACTATGGGATATGGAAAGTGTTAATTTTCTTTTATATTTTGAGCTCTCCTTTTGAGTTGTTTGCAATATTTTCAATATGCTGATTTCCATGGATGTTTGGACAGGCAGGTGTTGCATGGGGGATGTTTATGGGATCATATGATGCTGTTAAAGATGGTATGTATTTTGGATTCAATCCATGATCCAGTCCTCTTGGTTGAGCAAGCGTTTAAGACTCTTGGATTGAATCAAGTGTTCATTAGGGCAGATTGCCTGTCTTCCCCTTGTGGTCTGTTATGAGGCACTTGTGGGACTCCCACGGCTTCAGAGAGTTTCTGGTTGGAAGGCTAAATTTGAATGGCTCTGGAGAAATCTCAGGAGTTCTTGTATAGACAGTGAATCTGTCATTGGGGGGGATTGCAGTTTCTTCATTGGTACTGTATGTTGCACACTAATTTGTACATTGATACATATCTCTGTTCTTTTGTTTCAGGACACGTAGGAGTTTCGCGAGCTCTTTATGTGGTAAGTTTGGTCACTCATGCCTTGCGGATGTGGAAATGGAGATTGATTGCAGGGGTCTGATAGACATTTTTCAGATCATCTAACTTGTAGGTCAGATCTGCAGATAATCAGATTTGATTTATGTTGGATATTTCTTTTGATTTGCTAGGCATTGGTTTGAAAGTGCTGATGCTGGTCTTGAAAAGTTGCAGCAACATTATAGATCAGCTTGTCTATACTCATCTTGTCTCTGTTCCAGTTCAAAATTGACAGTTCAAAACCCTTGAAAGTCCTTCTCACTCCTTTCGTATCTCTTTTGGCGATCTTGGTGCTGTACTCTTGCACTCTTCCCTGGAGGTGGATGCCTTCAAGTAGAGCCACACACAGCTCTCCAAGAACCTGGCCTTAATTGTATATATATATGATTTCAGTTGTTGTAAGCAGGCACTTGCTGTTAGTTGATTATACCAACATGGGCTTCTTTTTCTACAGACAAAGTCGATTGCGAGGAATGGACTGGGATGGGGTGAGTTCAACTCTCATTTCCACCTGTTAGCACTGTGCCAACTTTCCTTTTGTCAGATTGTGGTCTGTTTCATGTCTTAGTATGGAGAGCCACAGCTCTATTCATATCTTCTAAACATTTTAGAAGATTGCAACTCCTTCTCTCAGTGAACTAGAAACTGTCTACCTTTTCTACCTGGATGCCAAGCCCCAAGGTGCCCTGGGGGGAATCCTCTCTTGAGAATCTCTGAGGCATCCTTTTGCCATTTCCCTGCTGTTATTTCTCCTTGTCACATAAGAGTGTTGTTGTCCTTTGGATAAAAGAATGCCTTTCCCGTGGGCATTCTGTAACCCCATTGATAGCTATCCTGACAACACCAACCTTCCTCATGGCTGTGTGAAAGACTTGCTAATGGTTTGAACTTGCAGGATGTTTTGCGGGTGCTTATTTGGGACTGAACTGTGGGGTGGAGACAGTGAGAGGCAAGAAAGATTGGGTGAGTGCATATGTTCCTTTCATGTAATTCTGACCCTCTTTCTGAGGCACTGTTCTAAAACCATCTATTGTGACATGTTTTTCAGATAGTTGGGAGCTTGCAAGTTCCATGACAATCATCACATTACTGTAGAATTCCTCTAGCAGTTTCTAGTGTTGACAATGTTTGCTTATAGTCTCCCATGTCAAGTCTTATGTTTCTTATAGAAATTGTGAGGTGGGCACAGTGGCTGTGCTTTGATTTTACAACTCTCAGTATTGATGTTTCATTCACTCAGATTAGCCTATGTTAGAAATAACAACATCGAAAGTTATCACCACACACCATTTCTTCTGTTTGCCAATCAGTAAACCTCACAATTTTGTGCGTAACAATTACTTTGGGTGTGATAGATCAATGCCAGCTTATCAGGAGCCATAACAGGAGCTCTGGTGTCAGCACGAACTGGCAGTATTTCTAAGATTTTGGGGACTTCAGTACTTGTGTCTGCCATAGCCACAGCTGGGGACTTTCTGCGCCCAACCCAATATCCTCCCACTGTGTATGATCCAACTCCCTCATAGCCCCCTTAGTTCTCACCATCTCCCTGAGAGTGAATGAAGGTGTTCATTGTGAAGGAAAACCTTCCAGATTTCAGTTCAAGATTCTGTTCAAGCATGTGACATCCCTACCAAGTTCAATGTGTGTTGCTGGGTGAACTGAAAATTGTGGTTGGCCCCAAAGAACACATTGCAAATGCCAATTTTGCCTCTGAACCTTGCAGAGCAGGGTAAACTTTTGGTAATAAGGGCACCAGACTAATGCCAATATCTTTGGTGATTTTAATTGGGTTGGGCTTGCATCCAGCCTGTGTTTGGTAGTAAACTATCAAACTCAAAGACCTGTTGCTGTTGCTAATGTAGCTTATGTCAAGCTTAAGTTTCCATCCCACTCATGAGTAGAACACACAAAGTCAGTGGAAATAAGAGGGTGCAAGATTTGTGTTAGAGGTAGGTGGTGGGTTTTAGTGGTGAAGGCCATGATGTCTTGTGGGTAAAGCATATGGTGCTTCAGCTTTTTGGCCAACTGTTATGATTTGTTGCCCTGATTAGAACATTCAGAATGAAAGCATCTTTCAATGTACATGTGACAACTTTCTACTTATGAGAATCAGATTTTCTTAGAGCATGTGAACATGAGACAGGTATTTGAAAATAGGAGTAACTATTCTCATACTCAGGGATGGGAGAGTAGACAAGTATTGCAGGATCTAGAAGGTGACCAGATTGCACCTATGTTTCAACAGACTTTCTACAATGATTCCACATAAGGAGGAAGTGTGATTCCCTCTACTCAGGTATGTTCATTTGAGGATAAATTAGCTACTGAAGCTTTCTCTGCTCTGTATTGGCTTTTCTTCCAGGAGCCCATGATAGTCATTTCATGTGCCTGCTACACCCATTACCATCTTTGAAGTGGTTTGTAACTGCCATTAGATTGCCCATGGATTTGGGGAGTTCTATGGACCATTGAATAGACAACCTTTGCATATACCCCCTTTGGAATGTCAGGTCATAGAAGTTCCAGCCTTTCCAGTAATATAGAGTCTGCAGAGAATGTGAACTCGAAGTCTGCAGGAGAATGTACAGAGAGAAGAAGGTATTGAGCCCCTAGTTATGGAATTCTTTCTGATTGGAGTATTGGTGTTGTCCATAGCCCTCTTGAGTGGAACAGGATCAGTACTACCCACGACTGATCTCCCAACAGAACAGGTCAGTACTTTCATTGCTGATCTAATCTGTAGTCAGTTCGAGAATCAGGGTGAAAGATTAGCTCCATGCCTTTCAGTATGTCTGCAGCAGCTGACAAATACTTGGATCCTCATATCTCTGTGTAGGGGGGTAGAGTACATTATAAGAATTACAAAATATGTGGGGAGATCATATAGTCTTTGTGTTGGGGTCAAAGATATGAGAGATCTTGTAGATTACAATTTGTGAAATCTGTTTTTTCTTTCGCCAAATGAGTCAAACACAATGAGTGTTTTTGTTCCTGGTGTAGTTTGAGGGTGCGATATACACTTCAATAATGGCTCCTTGAAAACAGGTGGAGAGCCACCTTGTGCCTACTAATGTCTGCAAGAGTAGGTGTAAAGTGCCTCTCCTAAGGTCTCTCATGCACCTACTGCCTTATGATCTACATATGTTTAGCAGATATTAGAGTTATCTCTAAAGTCAGGTGATTATGGGGTGAGAATGGCCCATTTCTCCATAAAAGGGCATCAAGCACAATTTTACAAAAGCAAATAATTGGGACCCAAACTAATTTTTCTCTGGTAAACTGAGTTTCGTCATGTGTTTCCTTTTTCCTGAGCGCCTGCACCATATTTTCACTCCTCCTACCTGCTCATCTACTATAATTACTCTCTAACCTTGTGCATTAAATGCTGAGTTTCAGCATTTCACACTTAGATTTAATTAAAATTACTTACTTTGTGGATACCGTTGAAAGAGAGTATAGGGGGCGAAAGCAAAGGAGACAGGGAAAGAGAGGGCGACCTTATGGATAACTCTAATGTTTGCCTTGTGCTTTATCAGAGGAGACAGGGAAAGAGAGGGCGACTTTATGGATAACTCTAATGTTTGCCTTATGCTTTATGATCGGTAATGCCCAAAGAAAGGGGACGTTCTCAGAATGCAGGGGCATGAGGTGAAGTGATGATGTTGGGCCTGACATGGCTACTGCCTCATCCTAGGCCCCATCATTTTGGGAAGAAAAAACATGGTTTTCCTTATGGCTATAGGCCTTGGCTCATGACATTGGTGAGGTAGACTATGTGGTTTAATCCATTTCAATGGAAAACTCTTATATGTAAAATATGATGTAGCTTGACATTAGTGAAAGATGTAACATATTAGTAAGGAATTCTCAAACTGGTCCAGCTTTAGCTTGAACATTTTCTTTTCCAATTTCCTGTTGTACCTGAATGGATTTGGCACCTCAGCACTACATAATTATTTAATTTTTAGAAATGTATTTTGGCACTTAAACTCCCCCCTCCCCCAATATTTTCGGTATACATTATGAAATTATTATATCTTTGACATGAATGAAATATGGAATCATTTTTCATTCATTTTGATGCACATCTTTCATTTGCTACATTTTTTTGGTTCTTGTTTGTATGTGATTTTTACATGAAATTCTTGGTTCCTATGCATGGTAGGACATGCTTAATTCGAAGGTGAATGAGATTTGGACTTATTCCCATTACTAAATTCTGAAAATTTGGCATATCATGCAATAAAATAAAATATTTTTTTGGCGATTTGAAAAAAAATTGAATTCTTGCCGAATCTGTTAAGGTACACTAGGGTATTCTCTTTTGGGCAAAAAACAAGGAAAATAATTTTGAGTCTTCAAAACTGTCACTGCTGGACTGGTTCTGCTCTCTAATGTGAAGAGAGCATTGAGATGCGCAAATCAGCTGGGGCGCCGCAACTGCAACTGCAACTGCAGGTGGATTAGGTGGGCGTGCTGAACTGCAAGGGCAACTGGACCAGGTGGGCTTGCTGGTACTGCAACTTGGGCAACTTGGGCAGACCCAGGGGCAGGTGGATCTCCAAAACATTGGCCTACGTCAGACACTAGGGACTGAACAATTTCACAACTTTCTGTACTCATTTTGAGTGAACTCTGTATTGAGACTAAAAGCCCACCAAGTAGTGTAACTGGACCAGGACCTTATTAGTGAGCATTGATGTAAATGTGAGGGCATAATAAATAATAATAAAAAATGACATAAGAGATAGTAAATTAAAAAAAATTCCTTCCAAAATTTTGGCTCCTTCATTGAGATGAACTGGAACACTAGCTCCACATGGAGTAATGTAATGGCCTTCAAACTGTACAATGGATGAAGTTCAGGTTTCAAATAGAGGGCATGTTTCTTTCCAACATGTTAAAGAGAATTATTATTATTATTATTTCCTCATTTTCTGATGTTGCATCATTAGCAAGTACATAAAGAAGGCTTTATCATTAAATGGCAACAGGCATCAGAATCCTGTCCAACCAGTTTAAAAAACTGGCAAAACAACTTGGACCCAAACTAAAAACCCTAGTCAAAATATGGCTAAAATTTTGTCAATTTTCTTTAAAAAAAAATTTGGCAATTGAAAAAAGAAAAGAGACAGGGAATATGTGACAAAACATTCATTCACATTTCATTTAATTTGTTCCAATACTTTTGTACTTATTCTGCAAGGTGGGATCAGTGGAGGCCAGGCTGAACCCAGCACCAACACTGGTATGCACCATGGTTAAAACACCCACATTTTTCCGGGTTGCTTTCTAAATATTATAAATATTCCATCCTTGGACTAAATCTCTGTCCCCGACAGCGAATGTGGTCACAAAATTATAATTAAAGAAAAAGGAATATTCACAAAATAATTTTTGAAAAGGAATATTCTGTCAAAAGATTCTCCTGTTTCACAAGTAAAAAACTTCACCATATTTTGGAATTGTTTTGGAGAATTTTGATAATAATCATCAGATTGATACATAGTTTTTTAATCTTAGGGCAGTTTTTGGTCAGTTTATGGTCAGTTTAAAACAGTTGGCACAAAATTCTAAAATTATCTTGTCAAGTAACGCTAGATCTGTGAATCTGTAGAAAACTGAAAAAAAAACCCTAGTTTCCAAGTCAAAATTTACCATTTGTCAGTTATAATCTCTCTTATGGTGCATTCACACTTGATGTTAAGTCAGTGTTAAATGAAAATCTAGGTGGCATCCTAGGTGGCACACAATGTTAAATGGCCGAGAGTTTAATTGTTATGCGAAGGTTAGCTTAATGTAAAAACTTCATAATAAATAAGTTAAGTCCAAAATGACTAACTAGCATGGTGTTAATGGACTCAAAACTAGAGTCCCTAACACCAAGTGTGAATGCACCTTACAACACACTCTACACTTTGGGGTTGTTTTGTAACTTAGGTGTAAGTGGAACTAAACCTGATATCCAAATTGGAAGTTTAGGGTTGTGAAGAAGCAAGCTGAGAACCAGACTTTGAAGCCCAATAGGGAAACCCAAACTTTAGGGTTTTAGAGAGCCAAAGCAAACTTTGAACCCATTGTACAGTGGCAGGCATGCCTGACCTTTAAATTAGGCAATTGATTGGCTCTCTACCCTTCAACTTAGAGATATTCTGATGCACCTAAAAACCGACCAAAGTTTGGTGGCCTAAATTCCAGGGTCATGTGGAGTCCACTATAGAAATATTTCCCATATCTTAACTGAAGGATCCACTTGACCATGCTAACCGGGGTTTCTTTTAAGGATTTTATGATGTAGCCAAAAGTGGTGACCATGCAGAAAATAATTTAGCCAAATTATTAAATTAGACATACAAGATGCTAGATATGAAATTAGAAAAAATCAGAATCTTTCTATATTTTTGGCTACCTACTGGAACTTATCATAAAAATCTGGCAATTTGGAATTTTTTTTTTTCAAAATCTGGTGAATTTGGGTCATTTTTTTTTCCATGAAAAATCCTTTGTTAGGTCAAAATCATATTTTTCAGATCAAAATCTGGCAAAAATTCGACAGCAAGAAAAACACTAAGCTAACAACCACCATGTGCATGCTTCCAATTTACGTACATGAGGGTCCAACAAAATATAAAGCAATCCTATTGGTCAAGAGTTCTAAATTGGACCCAAGGCCTTTAGAGGAGGATCCAAGACCAATTCAAGCCATGGAAATGTCGTATCATGATTCTCCACGATGTAAGTTAGTGTTCAACCATTTTTTTTCATTGAATGCATCAAACAGGCCACTGAATGTTATGCAATAATTACTCATTACAATGAGACCACACTTGTGCAATGACTTGATGCATGGCCATAATCAAAAGTAGGATCGTTGATGACTTATTCCTATGTTCATTCATTGTCTGTAGTAAGAAGCAAAAAAAAAAAAAAAAAAATGAGAAAAATGAAAAAAAAAAAAAAAAAAAGGTCCCAATCCTCCCACATGTGAATCCCACATTTTCACAAATTGGACTT
>Ga0116231_10008689_pt1 | contig 17667 bp, 16 predicted proteins | sample S1TSphgellanicum_2_FD_89695 | JGI IMG/M metagenome (GOLD analysis project Ga0116231, IMG submission 89695) | Host-associated microbial communities from peat moss isolated from Minnesota, USA - S1T2_Fd - Sphagnum magellanicum MG | ecosystem: Host-associated > Plants > Peat moss > Unclassified...
TGCCGTTCAAGACGCTGTCGATGCCGCCTCGCTGGTCGCTCGCGGGCAACAGTCCGGCGAGATTGATCAGACCCACCACCTGACCCGTGCTGGGATCGATGCGCAGGATCCAATTGGTCTCCCAGACGTTGGCATAGATTTCGCCCTCCACCCATTCCAGTTCGTTGATGCGGGACACCGGTTTGCCGTTCAGGCTCACGTCGACGTGTCCGATTTCGGCGAGTGTCTGCGGGTCGAGCCAGCGCAAGCGCGGTGTGCCATCGCTCATGATGACGTGGTGGCCATCCTGGGTCAGCGCCCAGCCCTCGCCGCGATAGCTGAACTGCCGCAGTTGCTTGAAGCTGCGCAAGTCCCAGACGAAGCCGACCTCGGATTTCCAGGTCAGGCTCAGCAAATGCGAGCCCCAATTGACGATGCCTTCGCCGAAATACTGTGGCGGCAACTCGACCTGTGCGAGGACCGCGCCGGTCTCGAGGCGAACCTTGCGTATCGTCGAGTGTTGTTCCAGACCGGTGCTTTCATATAAATACCCATCCAGATAGAACAGGCCTTCCGTGAACGCCGCCGGATCGTGTGGGTAGGTATGCACGATTTCGTAGCCGAACACGGGAATTCCGGCATGCGCGACCGGGGCGAGCAGCATGGCGGCGAGCCCCAGCAGCGCGGCGCAGACGCGCTCGCGAGAGCGGATTCTCAAGGCTGGTCTCCCGGCTGAATGTAGTGGACACGGCCGGCGAAATCGAAACGACTCACGAACACATCGCCGTCGCCACGCACGGCATGCGCGGGCTGCGTGCAGAAGCCGCGCACTTCGACACGAAAATCGTGGGGCTCGGCGAGCCGCCGCTGCAGCAGCGAGTCGACTGTGCAGCGCGTATCGCTGCGCGTGCTGTAGATCGCGCTCGTGCCCTGAACGATGATGGTGAGATTGGCGCCCGCGGTCCGCAGCGGTTCCCCCTCGCGGACGCCGCTCAGACCGAACACGAACAACAGGTCGGGCTTAACAGCGTGATCGCGCCGAAAGCTCAGGCGCACGCCCGTGTCTCCCGGGCGCGACTCGCCCTCGCACAATGTGCCACCGTTCGGCCAGTCGACTTCGGTGTTGAGCGCGCCGGCCAGATGCGCTTTGAGAAACCCGTCGCCGCTCGTGAGGCATCCCGGCGCCGACGCCGTCGCGGCGGGCGCCGCGTCGTTGGGCGTGGCCGTGCCCGCGGTCGGCAGGGCGGATCCCCACGCGCCACACACGGCAGCCGCGATCAGCCCACGAAAGCCACGCATGGACGTGCGTCGCGAGGGTGTCTCGGCCCGCACGACGAAGGGGTTAACCGGTATCATTTCGCGCTATGTTGCCACGAGCGCTGCCTGTGTTCGCGATTTCGCTGCTGCTCTCGGCCTGCAGCCTGTTCGTACCGAAGTTCGAGCGGCCGACCGTGACCGTCGCCGGTATCCAGTTCACCGGCGGCAACTTGCTGACCCAGCATTTTCGCGTCACGCTCACGGTGCAGAATCCGAACCGGCGAGCCCTGCCGATCAAGCACTTGGCAGCCCAGTTGCGCAGCGGTGGCGAGGAGATCGCGAGCGGGGAGAGCGCGCAAGCCTTCACCGTGCCGGCGATGGGGGCGGCGAATTTCGACGTGACGATCACGGCGAATGTGGCACTGGCCCTGCTGCAGATCAATAAACACAAGCGGGAGCACAGCGACGTCGACTACGAAGTCTCCGGCCTGATCGACGTCGATCTGCCGTTCCTGCGCACGATTCCGTTTCATCAGAGCGGCGATTTCGGCTTGGGCGAAACTCCGTAACTCATTGATAATTTAACAGTTATTCTCTCTCGAAGCACCCGAATGCGGTCTGGCTCTGCTAGAATGAAGCATGCCGACGGATTTTCTCAGCGTGTTGCAGGGTCTGAACGACGCCCGGGTGCGTTACGTGACGGTGGACTTGTTCGCGAACTATCCCATGGACTTCGAATTACTCTACCGAGACTCGGTGCGATCGAGTCTCGCGCCGACGACGGTACGCGTCGCGAGCAGCGCGCATTTGATCGCGATCAAACAGGGCGCAAGGCCATGAGCCTTTCCCCCTACCAGCAGCTCGAGCAGGAATTTCGACGCCTGCATGCTTTCCGCGGGGCGCTGTCCTTGCTGCGCTGGGATGCTGCGGTGATGATGCCGCGTGGCAGCGCGGACGTGCGCGGCGAACAGCTCGCGGCGCTCGAGACCGAGCACCATGCGCTGCTGACCACACCCAAGGTGGCCCGCCTGCTCGAACGGGCCGAGGCGGCCGCCTCGCAGCTCGAGGATTGGTCGATCGCCAATCTGCGCGAGATGCGCCGCCAGCGCGATCATGCGATCGCCACGCCGCCCTCGCTGATCGCCCGGCTCGCGAAGGCCACGGCGCGCGCCGAAGTGTTCTGGGTCGAGGCCAAGAAGGCGAACGATTTCAAATTGTTCGCGCCGCACCTCGCCGAGGTCGTGCAGCTCGTGCGCGACAAGGCCGCGCTGCTGGGATCGGCGCGCGGCCTCGCCCCCTACGACGCCTTGGTCGACGTATTCACGCCGGGGATTTCGACGGCCGACATCGATTCGATATTCAAGGCACTGTCGCGCAAGCTGCCCGGACTGATCAACGCTGCGATCGAGGTCCAGGCGCAATACGCGCCCTTGCCCCTGGTCGGCAAGTTCACGGTCGGCCGGCAACGCGCCTTGTCGGTCGAGGTGCTCAAGGCGCTCGGATTTCCCTTCGACCGCGGGCGGCTCGACGAGAGCGAGCATCCCTTTACGGAAGGTGTCCCCGGCGATATTCGCGTCACGACCCGATTCGATGTTGCCGACCCGTTCACAGGCTTGCTCGGCGCCGTGCACGAAACCGGTCACGCGATGTATGACCTCGGCTTGCCGGCGCAGTGGCGCGACCAGCCGGTCGGCCGCGATCGCGGGCTCGCACTGGAAGAGAGCCAGTCGCTGCTGTTCGAAATGAACCTATGCCGCAGCCGGGCGTTCGTCCGCTACCTGCGCCCGCTGCTCGAGAAGCATCTGCAAGTCGGCGGTCCGGAGTGGAGCGAAGAGAATCTGTACCGGCATCTGGTGCGCGTGCGCCGCAGCCTGATTCGCATGGACGCCGACGAATTGACCTATCCGGCGCACATCATGCTGCGCTATGAACTGGAGCGAAAGATTCTCGAAGGCCAGCTGCCCGTCGCCGACCTGCCCGATGCCTGGAATGCGGGGATGGACCAGCGTCTCGGCATTCGTCCGGCCAACGACGTCGAAGGCTGTTTGCAGGACATCCATTGGGCCGTCGGGCACTTCGGTTACTTTCCGTCCTATGCGCTCGGCGCGGTGATCGCCGCGCAACTCAACGAAGCCTTGCGCGCCGCGCGGCCGAGCCTCGATCAGGAAATCGGCGCCGGGCAATTCGGCGGCGTCATGGACTGGCTGCGCGACAACGTCCACGGCGTAGGCGCGCGACTGCCCCCGAAAGACCTGATCCAAGAAGCGACCGGTAAACCGCTCAGCGCGGCGGCCTATCTGCGCTATCTGGAATCCAAGTACCTCGAGGTGCCGTGATGAGCACGCCCTTGCCCGCGCCGCCCGCCGTGCGCGGCCATTCGAACAACTTCAACAGGCTCCAGGCTGCGATTCGCGCCGACGTCGGCAAGGCGATCGGCGACTATCGGATGATCGTCGACGGCGATCGCGTCATGGTCTGCCTCTCGGGCGGCAAGGACTCCTACACGCTGCTCGACATGCTGCTGTCCCTGCAGCGCAGCGCGCCGATCCGCTTCGAGTTGCTGGCCGTCAATCTCGACCAGAAACAGCCGGATTTTCCGACGGAGGTGTTGCCGAGTTATCTCGCCGGTCTTGGCGTGCCGTTTCGCATCATCGAGCAGGATACCTACCGGGTCGTCAAGCGCGTGATCCCGGAGGGTAAGACCCTCTGCGGGTTGTGTTCGCGGCTGCGGCGCGGCGCCTTGTACCGGTTCGCCGCCGAGAACGGGATCACCAAGATCGCGCTCGGCCATCATCGCGACGACATCGTCGAAACCCTGTTCCTGAACCTGTTTTTCGGCGGCAAGCTGAAGGCGATGCCGCCGAAGCTCCTCAGCGAGGACCGGCGCCACATCGTGATCCGGCCGCTCGCCTACGTCAGCGAGCGCGCCATCTCGCGCTACGCGAGCGCGCGCGAGTTCCCGATCATCCCCTGCACACTGTGCGGCTCGCAGACGAACCTGCAGCGCCACGCCGTCAAGCGGATGCTGGCCGAATGGGAGCGTGAGTATCCCGGGCGCATCGAGTCCATTTTCACGGCGCTGCGCCATGTGTCGCCTTCTCAGCTCGCCGACCCGGCGTCGTTCGACTTCGCCGGGCTCGAGCGCTTGCGGGAGGATGCGCACCCACCCTCGGGTCAATAGCTCCTCTGGCAAATCGCTAAGGGAACAGCGACCCGACGTCCACGGCGATGTCGGGGAAAGCGAGCGGGCGCGCGCCGGTGCCCGGTCGATCCGTGGCATGGCGCGCGCGGGGCGCGATCCCTATACTTTTGCAGTGAACCAGCGAGACCCCCGCAGCCAACCGAAACGCACCCGCCGCCAGCGGGCGGCGGTGCGCCTGCCGGTGTCGGGGCAAGCCTGGGAGCTGCTCTCGGACGAGCAGCTGCTCAGTCTGCGGTTTTGCGATCTGCAACTGACGATTGAAGGGACGGATCTCGCTCATGCGATCGACCGGCTGTATGCGGAACTCGCGGCGCGGGGTATCCGCTTTCGGCCGCATTGTTGGTTGGCGCAGGAGTGGTTCTCGCCCGACGGGGTACCGGGCATCGCCATCCCGTTCTATCTCGCCCACCCGCGGCTCATGGCGCTCGAACGACGCTATATGCGCGAGGTGGAAGGCGGCAATCGCAATTGGCTGATGCGTATCCTGCGCCACGAAGCCGGACATGCGATCGACTCCGCCTATCGCCTGCGCCGTCGCCGCCGCTGGCGGGAGGTGTTCGGACCCGCCTCGCTGCCGTATCCCGATGCCTATCGTCCGCGTCCGGGGAGCCGCCGCTTCGTGCAACATCTCGGCGCATGGTATGCCCAGGCGCACCCGACCGAGGATTTCGCCGAAACCTTCGCCGTCTGGCTGAAGCCGCGGTCGACCTGGCGTCGCGAGTACGTCGGTTGGCCGGCCTACGCGAAATTGGAATTCATCGAGTCCTTGGCCGGCGAAATCAGCAGCGTCAAGCCGCCGGTGAGCGATCGCAGCCGCATCGAGGACATTGCCGGAGAGACGCGCAGCCTGCGCGAGCACTACGAGCACAAGCACAGCCGCTACCGGCTGCCGCGACGATCCGGCGCCGACGAATTGCTGCTCAAGGTGTTCACGGCCACGCCTGCGCGTCGCGACCGGCCGAGGGCCGTGACCGTGGTGCGCGAACGGCGCAATCAGCTGCGCCGTGAATTGGTCGCCTCCGGCGTCTTCAGCGAATACCTCGTGCATCAGGTCTTGCGGCTCGTGCTCGAGCGTTGCGAAGCCTTGCAGCTGTACGTGCGCGGGCCGCGCCGTGAGCTGAACTCGCATCTGACCTGGCTGATCGGCCGGGTCGCCGAGTCGTACGAGGAACGCCAGCTGCCGCGGGTTGCACTTTGAGACGGATCGCGCTTTGAGACGGATCTGAAGGATGAGAAAGCTACGCGTGCTCGTGATCGTGCACTCCACGCTCGTGCCGCCCAATTCCCTCGATGGCGCAACGGCAAAGCAGATCGAGGAATGGCGGACGGAATACGACGTCATTTCACACCTCAGGGGCGCCGGTCACGAAGTGCGGCCGATCGGCATCAGCGACAGCCTCTCGGAGTTGCGCCGCGAGATCGTCGAATGGCGTCCCGACATCGTCTTCAACCTGCTCGAAGAATTCGACAGCATAGGCACCTACGATCAGCACGTCGTCGCGTTTCTCGAGCTCATGCGTCAGCCTTACACCGGCTGCAACCCGCGCGGCATGCTGCTGTCGCGGGACAAGGTGCTGTCCAAGCAGCTGCTCTCCTATCACCGCATCCCGACGCCGCAGTTTCTGGTCTTCCCGCGCGGCAAGAAGCCGCGCATTCCGCGCAAGCTGCGCTACCCGCTGTTCGTGAAGTCCTCGACCGAGGATGCTTCGCTCGGCATCGCGCATGCATCGGTCGTCGCCGACCAGCGGCAGCTCGAGGAGCGGATCGCGTTCATGCACGAGCAGATTCATTCCGATGCGCTCGTCGAGGAGTACATCGAAGGGCGCGAGCTGTACGTCGGCGTGCTCGGCAACGATCGGCTCAAGGTGTTGCCGCCCTGGGAGATGAGTTTCGGCTCCCTGCCGGAGAACCTGCCCGCGATCGCCACGCGCAAGGTGAAATGGGACCGGCGCTATCAGGAAAAATACGGCATCACGACGGCCGCAGCCGCAGCGCTCCCCAACGGTACGGCGGGGCGTTTGGAGCAGTTGTGCAAGCGCATCTTCCGGGCATTGCATTTGTCCGGCTATGCCCGCATGGACTTTCGCCTGCGCGACGATGGAGAGCTGTTCGTGCTCGAGGCCAACGCGAATCCCAATCTTTCCGCCGACGAGGACTTCGCACAATCGGCGCGGCCGGCGGGATTCGATTACGAGGCCTTGCTGCATCGAATCGTGCAGCTCGGCGAAAATTATCCCGCCGCGTGGCGCGCGCTCGAAGCCTAGCGCGACAAGATGCAGCACGTCCCGCCACCGCTGATCCTGGGCCTGGATCTCGATGATACCCTGTGGCCGGTCGCCCCCGTGATCGCGCGAGCTGAGACGGAGTTGTTCGACTGGCTGCGCGGCCGGCATCCGGATGCGGTCCGCGGCCACAGCATCGAGTCGATGCGCAGGCTGCGCGCCGACGTCGCCGCGCGTCATCCCGAGGCGCGCCACGACTTGACCTTCCTGCGGCGCGAGGCGCTCGCCGAGCAGTTCCGCCTCGCGGGTCATGCCGAGGCGCTGGCCGACGAGGCGCTCGAGATCTTCCTGTCGGCGCGCAATCGCGTCGATCTGTATCCCGACGTGCGCGCATCGCTCGAGCGCCTGCGCGCTCGCTATCGCCTGTTCGCGCTGAGCAACGGCAACGCCGACCTCGGTCGCTGCGGAATCGCCGAGTATTTCGACGGACACATCACGGCGCGATCCGCCGGGGCCGCCAAGCCCGATGCCCGGATCTTCGCGCACTTGGCTTGCGCCGCGGGTGTCGATGCACGGCGCGTGCTGCACGTCGGCGACGATCCCCTCGCCGACGTGGTCGGTGCGCGCTCGGCCGGCATGCAGTCGGCTTGGCTGAATCGCGATACGCGCAGCTGGCCCGCGCACCTGGCGCCGCCGGCGCGCGTCGTGGCGACGCTGGACGAGCTGGTTTGAACGGGCGGTCCTCGAGCCTGCGGCAAAGTTCTGCAAAGCAAAGTTCAGCAAAGCGTTTAGCAGCCGGGGATGGAGACTGCTGATTGCAGGACTACGCCGCCTCCGCGCCGAGGACAAGGCCGCTTTTTGTGAATTGCCGCTTCACTTCCACAGGTGGTTGTCGATAGGATCTGAAGGAAGGGTCACAAAGGTAGCGCGTATGCAAGCAATGTCTCAAGGATCCGTGATAGCCGTCGCCTCATTGCGTGAATTCTTTCGCGACGCGTTTCACTCGGCCAGCGAAAATCAACGTCTCGACATCGACGAGCAGGCCGAAGCCTACGTCGTGAACCTGCTGACGATGTTCTCGCGCGCCGAGGCCCTGTATGAGCCGACGCCGGAGGGTTTGCGCATCCGGCCGCTCGCCCACATGCTTGCCGATGCGCTCGAGGCGCCCACCGCGCTTGCGCGCCAACGCAGCCTGCAGCGTCTCGGCGACGTCTCCTTGTTCGTCGCCGGTTTCTTTGCGCGCAGCTTCGCGCGCAAGCTCGTCGACATCGACTACCACATCGCGATGGGCGGCAATGCCTACAGCTCGCTCGCCGACACGATGCAGCGTTCCACCGCGGGACGTACCGCCGGCGGGATCTACGCGGAGCTCGCGCAAAAGTTCCAGCGCCTCGTCGATGCGCTGAACGAGGTCAGCGAGATGTCGTACCGGCACACGGACGCCGATCTGCTGCGCCTGTACGAGATATGGATCAAGACCGGCAGTCGTCGCGCGCACGGGCTTCTGCGGCGCCTCGGCGTCCAGCCGGTGCAACACGCCGGCACGCTGCGCGAGCATTGACCCGCCATGGTGTTGCGCGGCCTGCAAGAATTGCTCGGGCGCCTCTACGACGTTCCGATCGACTACGACGTCTACGACTTCCTGGTCACCGACCGGCGCAACTTGAGCGGCTTCGAACCCGCGAACGACGCGCGCGCGCCCGATGAGGAGTTGCTGCTCGCCGAGAGCAGCGACGGTGCCGGTATGGCCCTGTATCTGGATAACGGCTTGCTACAGCGCCTGGAGCGCGCCGATCCGCTCGGTGCCCTGAACGAGGACAATCTCCAGGACTACTGCACGGCGCTCGAGGGAGTCAGTCATTTTCACTACAGCGCATGGCGCCTGACCCGCGACGCGCCGGTGTCGCTGCTCGAATTGGAAACCCAGGCCGAGGTGGACAAGTACGTGGCGACCGTATTCCTCGTGGCCGAACAGTGTGGTGGACGGTATCCGACCCAGGTTCATGCGCGGCTGTTCGACCGCGTCTGCTTCGACGCCCGGCTCGAGCCCGCACAATACGAACGTTACCGGACCGCGCATCGCTCGGCGGCCCAGTACTGCCGGGCACTCGAGCGTCGCTTCGTGCGCCGTGGCCAGGCGCACATCGAAGCATTGCTGCGGGAGTTGCGGCTGTTCTATCGTCTCGGCAGCACGGCGAAGCTGCGCCACGCCACCGCTTGAGAAGCCGGCCCTGCGGGCGCCGCGCCCGGCACCTCGTCAGTCCGCCTTGTCCTTGTTGCGGGCGGCCTGGCGTTTGAGCGCAAGCCAATCACCGAGTTTTTTCAGATCTTTCTTTTTCGGGACATCCTTGCCGCTCAGCCGGCCGCTGTCGTAAGGGTTGTAACCCTTGATCGTGCCCTGCGGGTTGGGTTGCGCGCGCGTGTGCGATGTCGGCGTCTCATCCTCGAGCGACAGCGTCGGATTGTCGAGTTTCCGCAGGCGCGCGGTCGCCGAGTCCCTGACGAACTCGCCCGTCTTCAGCGCCCACTCCCAGACGGCGTTGCCGCGCGCGTCGAAGCGGACTTTACCCGCCGGTTTGGCCACGGTGGCGCTTGCCGCCGGGCGCGAACCCGCGGGTTGCGGCGGCGATGCTGGGCGGCGCCCTTTGGACCATTCATCGCTCATGACCCAGTTTGGAATCATTCGTGGCCATCGTTCAAGTGGTATTCACGAAAACCATGCTGTTCGTCACAGTTGCAGGGCGTGATTCGCCCGCACCAGCGCCGCGATCGTCTTGCCGTCGTTCCACTCGCCCGAGATCACGCGCTCCAAGCCCAAGGAGAGCGGCAGCCATTGCAGTTCCAGGTCCTCGTCGGCGTCGGGCGTCGCCGTCCCCACGATCAGATCCTGCGCGAGGAACAGGTGGATGATTTCGTTCAAGATCCCGGGCGCCGAGAGATAGGACCCGAGCGCTGTCCAGCGGCGCGCCACGATCCCGGTCTCCTCGCGCAGCTCACGCACAGCGCAAACCTCGGGAGACTCGCCGGCGTCGAGTTTGCCGGCCGGAATCTCCCAGAGAAAGTCGTCGACGCCGAGACGATACTGCCGGACCAGGCAGACGCGCTTGGCCGCGTCCACGGGCACCACCGCCGCGGCGCCAGGATGACGGACGAAGTCGAGGTCGTATTCGCGCCCATTGGCGTAGCGCAAACGCTCGGTGGAAACCGTGATGACACGGCCGCGATGCACGGGTTTACTGGCAATCGTCGTGGGTTTCAGCATACGGATCCTCGGGTTGACCGGCCGGATCATCCTCGTGCGTCAGGCTTGCGGCAAGGGGCGGCCCGGAATGGTCTGCTTGTGACCCAGCTCCCTGCAGTGCGGCGAGGACTGCGCGATCCTCTCAACCGACGGCGCTTGCCGCCATCTGGATACGCATACAGTCGATGGGTATAGTCAGCGCATGCTCAAGTCCAAAGCCACCTCGTTCGATTCCCTGAACGCTCCACAGCGGCGGGCCGCCACGGCCGGCGCGGTCGTCCCCGGCAAGGGCGTCACGGCCGGACCGATGCTGATCGTCGCCGGCGCCGGGACCGGCAAGACCAACACCCTCGCGCATCGCGTCGCGCACTTGGTGATCAACGGCACGGATCCGGCGCGCATCATGATGCTGACCTTCACCCGCCGCGCGGCCCAGGAAATGATTTCGCGCACGCAGCAGATCGTCAGCGAGGTGCTCGCGGAGCGCGGCCAGCTCGGCGACCGCAGCGTTGCCTCCAGGCTGCTGTGGTCGGGTACCTTTCATTCCATCGCCAATCGGATCCTGCGGCTGTACGCCAAACATCTCGGCTTGCAGCCTAGCTTTACGCTGATCGACCGGACGGATGCCGCCGATTTGCTGGACGTGGTGCGGCACGATCTCGGTTTTTCCCAGAAGGAGAAGCGGTTTCCGCGCAAGGACGTCTGCCTCGCGATCTATTCATACCGGGTCAACACCCGCATGACGCTCAAACGGACGCTTGCCGAACAGTTTCCCTGGGTCGTCGACTGGGAGGCGGATCTGACTCGCCTGTACCGCGAATACGTCGCGCGCAAACAGCAGCACAATGTGTTGGATTACGATGATCTGCTGCTCTACTGGCACATGATGATGCAAAACTCGACGCTCGCAGCGAGCCTCGCCAAGAACTTCGATCACGTACTGGTCGACGAGTACCAGGACACCAGCATGCTGCAGGGCGAGATCGTCTTCGCGCTGAAGCCGGACGGCGCCGGCGTGACCGTGGTCGGCGACGATGCCCAGGCGATCTATTCGTTCCGCGCCGCCGCGGTGGACAACATCCTCGGCTTTCCGGATCGCTATCGACCGAAGGCGGAGGTCGTGTTCCTGTCGCAGAATTACCGTTCCACCCAGCCCATACTCGATTGCGCGAACGCACTCATGGCCGACGGCGCGCGCCAGCATCGCAAGACCTTGATCGGCAATCGTCCGACCAGCATGAAGCCGTTCTATGTGAGCCTCGAAGACGCCCAAGCGCAGGCCGAATACATCACCCGACGTATTCTGCAGACCCGCGAGAGCGGCGGATCCCTGAAAGGACACGCGATCCTGTTCCGCAGCTCGCATCACAGCGACGTTCTCGAGGTCGAATTGACGCGGCGCGATATTCCTTACGTCAAGTACGGTGGTTTGAAATTTCTGGAAGCCGCGCATGTGAAGGACATGCTTTCGGTGCTGCGCTGGGTCGACAATCCGCGCAATGCGGTCGCGGGCTTCCGCGTACTCAAGCTGCACCCCGGCATCGGTCCGGCGCACGCCAAACAGGCGCTCGATCATCTCGAGGCGCATGCTCACTCGGTGCGGAGCCTGAGCGGCTTCGATGCGCCGCAAGCGGTGAAGGCGGACTGGAAGAGATTTTGCGAGCTGCTCGAGAAGCTCGCCGACCCACAAACGCCATGGCCGGGGCAGGTGGGTTTGGTCCGCGACTGGTACAAGCCGCAACTCGAACGCCTCTATGACGCACCCTGGGCCAGGCTCGGCGATCTCGAACAGTTGGAGACGCTCGGCGCACAACACGGGACACGTGAACGGTTCTTGAGTGAGTTGACGCTGGATCCGCCCAGCGCGACGGGCGACAAAGCGGGCCGGGCGAGCAGGGACGAGGACTACGTGATCCTATCGACGATCCATTCGGCCAAGGGCCAGGAGTGGGACCACGTCTACGTGCTCAATGTCGCCGACGGCAACTTTCCCTCGGAATTCTCGATCGGCAAACCTGATCTCGTCGAGGAGGAGCGGCGGCTCTTGTACGTCGCCATGACGCGCGCGCGTAACGAGCTGCACTTGTGCGTTCCGCTGCGCTATTCGGTGACGCAACAAGCCAAGGACGGAGATACTCACGTGTACGCGGCCAAGAGCCGCTTCATGACCGACAAGGTCATGGAGTGCCTCCAAAAGACCACCTACAACAGCCTGCGCGGAGCCGAAACTCTCCGTGCCGCGGCCGGCGCCGACATCGCACAGGTCGATGTGGTCGGTCAGCTCAAAGACATGTGGTAAGGAGATCGGACCCGAATCCGGGCGCCGACTCCAGCCACGGTCCGGTGTCCGGCAACGCCGGTCTTACCAGCGCCGCGGACCCCCGCCACCACCGCCGCCGCCGCCGCCCGGAGGCTTCGATCGTGGCGCTCGTTCTTGAGCTTCGTTGACTCGCAGAGGTCGACCCCCCAACTGAAAGCCGTTCGTCTGCTGAATCGCGTTTTGAGCTTCACCGGCGGCCATGTCGACGAATGCGAATCCCCGGGGGCGGCCGGTCTCGCGATCGTTGATGAGTTTGACTGAGTCGACTTTGCCGTAGCGCTCGAACAGGCTACGCACTTCGTCTTCCGTGGCGGTGAATGGCAGATTGCCAACGTAAATCGTCGTCATTCAACTAATCTCACTGACAGTGCGCGCAGAATGCGGGCTGGTCCCGTTCGCGCGCGGTTTCAACACGCAGACCGACCCGCGAACTCCGCGACGAAGGCCTGTACCTCCGGCCGTGCACCGATCAACTTCGGCTGGGCAATCCAATCGAAATCCCGCGTTGACCCAAGGGAACGAACCTTCGGCCCGATGCTACGCCAGGGATTTCTGCTTGGCAAACCGAACTCATTCGACTTCCAGGTAGGCGTATCCGTTGAGCTCGTTCTCGTAAAAGCGTTTGACCGCCTGGGCCTCGGCGAGGCTCATCAGTCCGTCGCGCACCGCCCGCTCGCAGTCCCGCGCCAGCCGAGGGTAGAGTTCGTCCGTGTCGTACTCCATGTACTCGAGCACCTTGGTTGCGGTGTCGCCCTTGACGATCTCCTCGATCCACCAGCCACCCGCCTCCTGCAGGCGAATGTGCACGACATGGGTGTCGCCGAACAGGTTGTGCAGGTCGCCGAGAGTTTCCTGGTACGCGCCGACCAGAAACGCGGCGAGATAGTAGGGTTCGGGCGGCACGAGTTCATGCAGCTCGAGCGTGCGCTTGGTCTCACGCGGATGCACGAAGCGGTCGATCTTGCCGTCCGAGTCGCAGGTGATGTCGGCGAGCACGGCGTTGCGGTTCGGCCGCTCGCCGAGCCGCTGGATCGGCATGATCGGGAACAGCTGGCCGATCGCCCAGCTGTCGGGCAGCGACTGAAAAATGGAGAAATTGCAGAAATAAATGTCGCTGAGCATGGCCTCCAGGTTCTCCAGCTCCTCGGGCACCTTGTCGAGCTTGCGGCAGAACTCCCGAATTTTCGTACAAGTCGCCCAGTACAGCTTCTCGGCCAGGCCGCGAAATTCCAGGCTCAGATAGCCGAGGTTGAACATCTGCAGCGCCTGTTCCCGCGCCTGCAAGGCATCGTGATAACACTCGACCAGACGGCGCTCGTTGACCGAGCGGTAGCTGTCGAACAGGTCGCGGACGGGTTGCGGCACTTCCTCGCGGCCGTGGTAGTCCTCCTCCGGCCGGCCGGTGACGTTGAACCGGTCCAATTTCGACGAGCCCAGGATGTCGAAAACCAGCACGCTATGATGCGCCGCAATCGCCCGTCCGGACTCGCTCACGATCATCGGATGCGGTACGTCGCGGGCGTCGCAGACGCTCTTGATGCGGTACACCACGTCGCTCGCGTACTCGTTGAGGGTGTAGTTCATCGACGACTCGTAGTTCGTGCCGCTGCCGTCGTAATCGACGCCGAGGCCGCCGCCGATGTCGATGTACTGGAGGCCGGCGCCCATGAGCTTGAGTTCCGCATAGACGTGGGCGAGTTCGTTGATCGCATCCTTGACGCGGCGGATGTCCTGCAGTTGGCTGCCCGGATGGCAGTGCACGAGCTGCAGACAATCGAGCATGTTGCGCTCCTTGAGCAGCGCGTGCAGATCGAGAATTTCGCTGATGAACAGGCCGAACTTCGATTTCTCGCCCGCGGATTCCCGCCACCGCCCGGCGCCCTCGCTCGCCAGCTTGACACGGACTCCGAGTTTCGGACGCACACCGTACTTATCGGCATGCTTGAGGATCAAGTGGATCTCCTCGAAGTTCTCGACGACCGGAATGATCGTCCGGCCGAGCTTCGTCGCGATGATCACCGCCTCGATGTAGCTGTCGTCCTTGAAACCATTGCAAACGACCAGTCGATCCGGGGCGTCCTCGGTCAGGGACATCACCGCGAGCAGTTCCGGCTTCGAGCCGACCTCGAGTCCGAAGCCGAATTCCTTGCCGTAACGGTAGACCTCCTCGACGACCAGACGTTGCTGGTTTACCTTGATCGGAAAAACCGCCGCGTAGCGGTTCTTGTAATCGTTCTCCAAGATCGCCGTGCCGAACGCATCGGCGAGATGGCGCAGACGATGCGCGAGGATGTCGGAGAAGCGGATGACGACGGGCGTGTGCAGATCGCGCGCCTTCAGGCCTTGTACGACGTCGTACAGATCAATCTCGCGCGCCGGGTCCATGCTCGGCCGGATCACGACGTGACCGGCGGCATTGATCGCGAAATAACCCTTGCCCCAGGCTTCCACCTGGTACAGGTCCAAACTATCGCCGATCTTCCACGGCTGGCTGACCGAAAGCTTGCGGGCAGGTGTGTTCATGAGGCGCGAACGATAACAAATTGCGGCGACATGTGAATGACGGATTCGCGCCTTACGGCGCGCTGCCCGTGGCGACTGCGCGAGTCGGATCGCGGATCCACTCGCTCCAGGAGCCGGCATAGAGTTTCGCGCCGCGCAGGCCGGCGTGTTCCAGGGCGAGCAGGTTGTGACATGCGGTCACGCCGGAACCGCACATCGCGATCACCTCAGTGGCCGCCGTACCCTCGAGAAACGCCAGCCAGCGCTCGCGCAGCTCGGTCTCGGGCAAGAACCGGCCGTCGGCGGCGAGGTTTTGCACGAACGGAAAATTTCGCGCCGAGGGTACGTGGCCGGCGACGGGGTCCAGCGGCTCGACCGTGCCCGCGTAGCGTTCCGGAGCACGCGCATCGACGAGCAGCGCCCGCCCTGCGCCGATCGCCGCCGCGACTTCGTCGCTGCTCACCCAGGATGCGGCGCCCGGGTCCGCGAGCACGGCCGCTGCGCGTCCCGCCTCGCTCGCGGCGGTCGGCGGGTCCCCGGTCGGCGCGTCGGCGGTCGGCGCGTCGGCGGCCGGCACCACCGGAGCACCGGTTTCGAGCGCACCGCCGTCGGTCACCCAGGCGGCAAAGCCGCCGTCGAGCACGGCGACGCGGGGGTGCCCCGCCCAGCGCGCCAGCCACCAGAACCGCGCCGCGAACGCGCCATTACCGGCATCGTAGGCGACCAGTTCGGAAGCCGCCACGACGCCGAGACGCCGCAGCAAGCCGGCGAAGTCCGCGGCCTTGGGCAGGGGGTGGCGGCCGGTCGCGCCATCGGGCCGCGCGGACAGGTCGAGATTCAGGTCGGCGTAGCGGGCACCCGGGATGCGCGAGTGCAGGTAAGCCGCACGCCCGGCCTCTGGTGCCGCGAGGTCGAAGCGACAATCGACCACGACGAGTGAGGGACTCGCGAGCCGTGCCGCCAGGGTGGGCACATCGATCAGTGTCCGCGGGATCATGTTTAGAGCTTAGCGCGGTGCCACCGCGAGTTCATCCGCTACAATCCAGCGTATGGCGATGACTCTCTATTGGGGCAGCGGCAGCCCGTTCTCGTGGCGGGTGTTGCTGGCGCTCGAGCACAAGGGGCTCGAGTACCAGTCGCAGCTGCTGCATTTCGACAAGCAGGAGCATCAGTCCCCGCAGATGCTCAAGCTCAATCCGCGCGGGCGGGTGCCGGTATTGCGCGACGGCGACTACGTCGTGTTCGAGTCGATCGCCGTGCTCTACTATCTCGACGTGAAATTTCCGCATGCGCCGATTTTCGGCCTGTCGCCGGAGGAAGCCGGTGTGATCATGCGGGTCATCTGTGAGTTCCAAGCCTACGCCGAGCCCGCGCTGGCGAAAATCACCACCGCGATCTTCGCGGGCCAGGTCGCCGCCGAGATCGACGAGTTGACCGATGCGATGCACGTCGTCGCGCGCGAGGCGCGGACCATCGAAGGCCGCCTCAGCAAGGAGTTGTGGATCGTCGGGGCGAATTATTCGGCCGTCGACATGGTCATTTTCCCGTGGATTCAAGTACTGCGCCGCGCCTTGGATCGCAGCGCGGCGGCCGAGCTAGGGGCACGTTTCCTGCCGATGGAACGCAACTACCCGGCGCTGGCGCGCTGGATCGAGCGCATCGAATCCCTGCCCGGTTATCAGCGCACTTATCCACCGCATTGGCGCGAAGCTTGAGCTTTCCGCCCGCGGACGGGTACCCTGGGGGCAAAACCATGATGAGAATGACGTTATGAGCGAACACGAAGTGCATGTGAAATTTGCGGGCAAGATCGTATTCGTCGGTTTCGGCAGCATCGGCCAGGGGATACTGCCGCTCATCCTGCGTCACATAGGCACCTCGTCGGACCGCATCACGATCGTCACCGCCGAAGCCAAGGGCCGCAAGGAAGCCGAACAGTTCGGGGTGGAATTCCTGCAGTCGCCGCTGACGCGGGACAATTACCGCCAGATCCTCGAGCCGCTGCTCGAGCGCGGGGATTTCCTGTTGAATTTGTCGGTCGACGTGTCGAGCGTCGCCTTGGTGCGACTGGCCCGCGAGCGCGGGGCGCTGTACCTCGACACCTGCATCGAGCCGTGGGCCGGCGGCTACGTCGACACCGCGCTGTCGGTCGCGAGCCGCAGCAACTACCAGATGCGCCTCGATGCGCTCGCGCTGCGCGAGGAGGCCGACGGCGGCCCGACCGCGGTGCTCACGCACGGTGCGAATCCGGGACTGGTCTCGCATCTGGTCAAGCAGGCCTTGCTGCACATCGCGCGCGACACGGGTGTCGAGGCCGGCAAGCCGCGGCAGCGCGAGGACTGGGCGCGCCTCGCGCAAACCCTGGGCATCAAGGTCATGCACATCGCCGAACGCGACAGTCAGGTCGCGAACGTGCCGAAGCTCGCGAACGAATTCGTCAACACCTGGTCGGTCGACGGTTTCGTCAGCGAGGGCGCGCAGCCCGCGGAGCTCGGCTGGGGCAGTCACGAGAGGCATTTTCCGGTCGACGGTGGCCGGCACACGCAGGGCTCGGGTTGCGCCATCTATCTCAATCGTCCGGGCGCGAGCACGCGCGTGCGCACCTGGACGCCGGCAGCCGGGCATTTTCACGGCTTCTTGATCACTCACTCGGAGGCGATTTCCCTCGCCGATTACTACACGGTACGGGACGCGGCCTCGGGCGAGGCCGTCTACCGCCCTACCTCGCATTACGCCTACCACCCGAGCGATGCGGCGGTTTTATCGGTGCACGAGTTCGCCGGCCGCAATTGGCATCTGCAATCGCACAAGCGGATCATGCTCGACGAGATCACGGCGGGCATCGACGAACTCGGCGTGTTGCTCGCCGGTCATGCCAAGAATGCCTACTGGTTCGGGTCGCAGCTGTCCATCGGGGAGGCGCGCGATCTCGCTCCGTACAACA
>Ga0116231_10008690_pt1 | contig 17665 bp, 15 predicted proteins | sample S1TSphgellanicum_2_FD_89695 | JGI IMG/M metagenome (GOLD analysis project Ga0116231, IMG submission 89695) | Host-associated microbial communities from peat moss isolated from Minnesota, USA - S1T2_Fd - Sphagnum magellanicum MG | ecosystem: Host-associated > Plants > Peat moss > Unclassified...
CCAGCAACGCCCCCGCCAACCCAAACCACGTCAGCGCATACTGCAAATGGTTGTTCGGCGGCCGCGGCAACGCCTCCGCCGGCTGCGGCTCTCCCAATGGGATCGCCACGCCTTTCAACGCCACCAGCGTAAACGGGGCCACATCCGGCACCCCAAGCGCCGCACCAATCTTCCCCGGGTCGAGCGTATAAAACCGCAATCCCTCCGGATCATCCGAGGCCGAGAGGTAAGTCGGCTTTTCCGGCAACCTGATATAACCCGTCACATCACGCGGTCCGCTCAACGGCACCGGCCGCCCCCGATCGGTCACAACCCAACCCAGATCCACCAGAACCGGCTTTCCCCCAACGCGGTCGAGCACCTCAATCGCCTGCGCGCCCATAGTGTCGCCACGCACGTCCGCACCATACAGCGCCATCCGCCCGCCGCGCAGCACCCCATGCACCGTCACCCGCGTGAACAAAGGCGGCGTGTCGCCCATGAGTTCAACCGGTGCCGCCCGCTCCGCGGCATCGATCCGCGCCAGTATCCCCTCTTTCCAATGCAGACGCCTGATCTGCCACATGCCCAAGGCAATCAGAATGGAAGCCGCCACGGCAGTCGCGATGGAGGCCGAAAGGATAGGGCGGCTCAAGAGAAAATAAGAATGTTCTTTTTTGAAAAAAAGAACCAAAAAACTTTTGTTCCCCGCTGCGGCACGTGCCGTGAGCACCAGAAAATAAAAGTCTTTTGCTTCTTTTCTTCAGAAAAGAAGACCTTTCTTACTTCCTTCATTCGGGCATTTCCGACCGCCGCACCCTGAACTGCTGCGCCGCCAAGAAACTCTTGATGAACCGCGTCATCAACACCGCCAGCACACATGTCACCGGCACCCATAAAATGGCATGAACCCATAGCGGCGGATGAAAATGGACATCCAACCAAAACGCCATGCCCACCACGATCGCACCGAGCACGATCAATATCGGCACGGCAAACCCATCCCCGGTATCAAAACCCTCGAAATCCAGCCCGCATACGCTGCAGACCGGACGTATCGAGAGCAGCCCGTCAAACAGCTTACCCTCGCCACAACGCGGGCACCGGCAAGTCAGGGCAGCCTGAGCGACGCTAACCTCTCCCCCCGGAGCAGCATCCACCTATTCGATGGCCGTGGGCCCGGCGGCCCAGACATAAATGAATACGAACAGGAACAGCCAGACCACATCCACGAAATGCCAATACCAGGCAGCGGCCTCGAACCCGAAATGCTGCTTCGATGTAAACCCGCCATCCTTCGCCCGCAGCCAGCACACCCCCAGGAAAGTTGTGCCGACGATCACGTGAAACCCGTGGAACCCGGTCGCCAGAAAAAACACAGAAGGATAAATCCCGCCGCCCACCAAATGGAACGGCGCCTCGGAATATTCGGTATACTGTAGAAAGGTGAAGGCCATGCCCAGCAGGATCGAAATACCAAGACCCATGATCAGCCCGCGCCGGTCGTTCTCGATCAGCGCATGATGCGCCCACGTCACGGTGCAGCCGGAGAGCAGCAGGATCATGGTGTTCAAGAACGGGATGCGGAACGCGTCGAATGTATGAACGCCCGGCGGCGGCCAAGTCGGGTTCGCCACATCCAGCACGTGATCCGGATACAGCGCGAAATGGAAAAACGCCCAGAAGAAGGCGACGAAGAACATCACCTCCGAGGCGATGAACAGGGTCATTCCATAGCGCAGCCCAATCCGGACCACGGCGGAATGCAGGCCCGGCGTGCCGCTCTCCCGCAGCACGTCCCGCCACCACATCACCATGGTCAAAGCGACCAGCGCCCCGCCTGCGCCAAGCATCAGGTAATTGCCGTAATGCGCAGCCAGCACGATCCCGGCCAGCAGCAGGCCACCGCCGGCGGCGCCCAGGATCGGCCAGGGGCTCGGATCGACCAGATGATACGGTTGTTTCAACCCCGTGGAGGAGGCTGATGAAACCTGCAGTGTGGTGTCGTTGGCCGCTGTATCCATCGTCCGATCCATTTCCTAAGGGCGCGCGCGCGAGCCGGTTCTAGGCCGCATCGCCCCAAAAATCATCCCATATGGCCGAGCTTGACCATGGTGATGGCAAAAAACAGCACCGCGAGCGAAGAAAGCACCACCAGCAGCGCGATATTGCGGCCGCGCTGCCGGCGCATCATTTCTGCGGCCTCGATGGGCGTTGGCCGCGGCGGAAACTCGTTCATCCGTGCCAGGCAACGATCTTGTCGGCCGCCAACGCCACGAAAATCCCCGCAAGATAGAGCAGCGAGTAGCGAAAATTCAGCCTGGCCGGAACATCGCCGTTACAACTCGTGCCGGCCGTATCCGCCTGGTCCCGCAACACGCACCAGGAACAGCCAACAAAACCCAGGCTCAGCAAAGAGGCGGCCACACCGTAAACCAGGCCTGCATACCCAAGCACCCAAGGCAGCACCGACACCACACCGAGCAACAGCGTGTAGCCGAAAATCTGCCGCCGTGTTTCGCGTGCCCCCGCCACCACCGGCAGCATCGGCACGCCCGCCCGGCCATAATCCTTGCAGGCGTACAGCGAGAGCGCCCAGAAATGCGGCGGCGTCCAGAAAAACACGATGCCGAACAGCAAAAGCGGCAGCACATCCACACTGCCGGTCACCGCGGCCCACCCGATCAGCGGCGGAAACGCCCCTGCCGCCCCGCCGATGACGATATTTTGGGGCGTCCGCCGCTTCAGCCACACCGTGTAGACCAGCACATAGAAAGCGATCGAAATGCCCAAAATGGTCGCGGCACACACATTCGTGGCCAGCCCCATCACCAATACGGAGGCGACCGACAGCGCGACACCAAAAGCCAAAGCTGCCCCAGGCTCGATCCGCCCGGCCGGGATCGGCCGCCGGCGCGTGCGCTGCATCAACGCGTCGATATCCCGCTCGTACCACATATTAAGGGCGCCGGCCGCCCCCGCCGCCACCGCGATGCAGAGAATGGCGGTAAAGGCCAGCACCGGGTGCAAATGGCCCGGCGCCAAGAACATCCCGATGAAGCCGGTAAATACCACCAGCGAAACCACGCGCGGCTTCAGCAGCAGAAACCAGTCCTGCCACCGATCCGACCCGGCAAGGTAAGCCGGGGCCGCACCGCCTGCTCGCTCGACCCGTACCGAAGCAGACATCAACGGAACCGCGGCAGCTCTTCAAAAGTGTGGAATGGCGGCGGCGAGCTGACGGTCCATTCAAGCGTGGTGGCGCCCTCTCCCCAGTAATTGTCCGCCACCGCCTCTTTCGAACTAAAGGTGCGATACACGACATAGAGGAAAATCAGCACCGATGACCCGCTGATGAACGCCCCGATCGAAGACACATAGTTCCAGCCCGCAAACGCATCCGGATAGTCCGGATACCGGCGCGGCATCCCCGCCGCACCCAGAAAATGCTGCGGGAAGAAGGTCAGGTTAACGCCCACGAACGTCACCCAGAAATGCACCTTGCCCCAGAATTCCGGATATTGGTGGCCCGACATCTTGCCGATCCAGTAGTACCAGCCCGCGAAGATCGAGAAAACCGCGCCCAGCGACAGCACGTAGTGGAAATGCGCCACCACGTAGTAGGTATTGTGCAGCACTTCGTCGAGCCCGGCATTCGAGAGCACAACGCCGGTCACCCCGCCGACGGTGAACAGGAAGATGAACCCGATGGCCCACAGCATCGGCACCTTCATCTCGATCGAACCGCCCCACATGGTTGCGATCCACGAGAAGATTTTGATCCCCGTGGGCACGGCGATGATCATCGTCGCCGCCATGAAATAGGCACGGGTATCGACCGACATGCCGGAGACGAACATGTGGTGCGCCCACACCACGAAGCCCACCACACCGATCGCTACCATCGCATAGGCCATGCCCAGGTACCCGAACACCGGCTTCCTCGAGAAGGTCGAAACAATATGGCTGATGATCCCGAACCCCGGGAGGATCATGATGTAAACTTCCGGGTGGCCAAAAAACCAGAACAGATGCTGCCACAATACCGGGTCGCCACCGCCCTGCGGATCGAAGAACGATGTGCCGAAATTTCGATCAAAAATCAGCATCGTGATGGCCCCGGCCAGCACCGGGAGGCTCAGCAGCAGCAGGAACGCGGTCACCAGCATCGCCCAGATGAACAGCGGCATCTTGTGCAGCGTCATCCCCGGCGTGCGCATGTTGAAAATGGTCGTGATAAAGTTCAGCGCGCCGAGCAGCGAAGAGATGCCGGCCAGGTGCAGGGCGAAGAGGGTGAAATCCATCCCTGGCCCGGACTCGTACGTGGCGTTCGAAAGCGGCGGATACAGCGTCCAGCCCGATCCGCTTTCGCCCAGGAAAAGCCCTGTCATGATCAGGATGAAGGCCGGAACCAGCAGCCAGAAGCTGATATTGTTGAGCCGCGGAAACGCCATGTCCGGCGCCCCGATCATCAGCGGTATGAACCAGTTGCCGAAGCCGCCGATCAGCGCGGGCATCACCGTGAAGAAAATCATGATCAACCCGTGTGCGGTGATGATCGTGTTCCACTCCTGGCCCGAGGTTACCCACGTATTGCCAGGATGCATCAGCTGCAACCGCATGATCATCGAAAGCGCGCCGCCGACGAGCCCGGCGCAAACCGCAAAGATCAGATACAGCGTACCTATATCTTTATGATTGGTTGAAAACAGCCAGCGCTGCGCGAAAGTCGGCGCGTGCCCATGGTCGTGATGCAGATCGTGCGTGGTTACTGACATGTCCTAGTGCTCCGATGCCATGGCGAGGCGGGTGGGCACATCAAGCCCGGCGCTGCTGAATTTTGCGGGTGCGGCTGCGAGCCAGGTTTTGAAATCCGCCTCGCTGACGGCATGGACAGAGATCGGCATCACGCTGTGGTTCGTGCCGCAGATCTGGTTGCACTCTCCATAGTAGTCACCGGGCTGATCGACACGAAACCAGGTTTCGATGGTTCGGCCCGGGATCGCGTAACGTTGAACGCCGAGGCTCGGCACAAAAAAACTATGGATCACGTCCGCGCTGGTTGTCAGCACGCGGATATTCTTGCCCGCTGGCACCACGAGCTGGTTATCAACCGCAAGATGGCGCAGCTTGAGTTGCTCGCCCTTCAGGTCGGAGTCGGCCACCATGTAGCTGTCGAAATGCAGGCCCTTGGCGTCCGGGTATGTGTATTCCCAATACCATTGATGGCCGGTCACCTTCACAGTCATGTAGGCATCGTTCGTCCGGTCCTCGAAATAGACCAGCCGGAACGAGGGGATGGCGATCGCCGCCAGGATCAGAACCGGAATCGCTGTCCATGCAACCTCGAGCAGCGAGTTATGGCTGAGCTTGCCGGCCACCGGGTTGCGCTTATGGTCATAGCGCCAGGCAACATAGCCAAGCAGCCCCGCCACGAAGGTGGTGATGACCACGATGATCCATAGAACGAGCGTGTTGAGTTTTTGGATCCCGAGTTCCACCGGGCTATGGGCGACTTGCATGCCCATCTGCCAGGGGTGCGGCACCTGTGCCAAGGCAGGAAGTGCCAGCACGCAGGCCGCCAGGACCAGCATGCCGGCACCATACCATCTGGTTATTGTCTGTCTGGTTTCGGGCATGTGTTCGATGCGTCCCGCTTTATGGAGGGCCGGCCCGCGCCGGCTCAACTTCAGGTCAACTCCGATATCGGAGCGTATGGCACATATCAAGGTGCAGTGCGGCATGAATGTCCGAAAGGCTTGGTTACCTAATCCAAAGGCAGCAGTTCTTTTCTGAAGAAAAGAACCAAAAGACTTTTCTCCCTGTGCTGGCGGCACGATCCATTCCTTGGCCACTCAATGGCAACGTGCTGAAATGTGGAAGTCTTTGGCTTCGCGCCAGGGTGGCTGCCGCCTTTTTCGACAGGAAAGAACACACTTCCTTCCCTCAGCGCCGCAGATGCACCAGGGTAAACAGGCCGAAAGGTGGCATCGGCGTGAACATCGCCTGTCGCTCATCCGTTTCATCGAAAAGATCGGACTTGGCGAAATCCGGGTGCCACCCCAGCGCGCGGGAAAACGGAATCATCGCACGCTCAACAGCCAGCCGAATGCCGCCATCGGCAATGAAGTGATTGACAAACAGGATGTCGCCCCCGGGCCGCACCACCCGGCGCAGTTCAGCGAGCAACGCGCGCGGATGCGGCACGACGGAGGCAACGAACATCACCGCGGCGATGTCGAACTGCCCCTCCGGCAACCTGGTATCTTCCGCGTCCAGCTCCAGCAAGGCCTCGACATGCAGCAAGCCTTCATCCGCAACGCGCGCCCGAGCGCGGTTCAGCATATCGGCAGATAGATCGATGCCCGTCACCCGCTTGTCCGAGGTGTAATGCGGCAAGGCCAGGCCAGTGCCCACACCGACCTCCAGCACCTTGCGGCCGGGCAGCGCATTCACCGCCGCAACGGCAGCCAACCGGGCCCGGCGCGAAACCCGGCCAAACAGCCCGTCATATACCGCCGCCTGACGGCGATACGCGGTACGCACCGCCTGAGCATCAAGCCTCGTCATGGGGAGACATCAGTCGTTTGAAGTTAGGTCTTCAACAACCTAATAACCCATAAGCTACCCTTGGCAATCCGACGACCGGTAACGAAGCCAACCCACCTATTCCACCGGCGAAAGATTGACCGCGGCGGAACGTCCATTCTGTTGCTGTTCCACTTCAAAGCCAACCTTTTGGCCCTCGTTCAGATTCCTCAGGCCGGCCTTTTGTACGGCGCTGATGTGAACAAAAACGTCCTTGCCGCCGGTCTCAGGCTCAATGAAGCCGTAGCCTTTCGTAGGATTGAACCATTTCACGATGCCGTTCGTCATCCGTAGTCACTCCCTGCTCGGTGCCGGGATTCTACCAACGGATCGGTTTTACACCCTTCGGAGAGGAGAGCGCTTACCCGTGGTGGCCCGGCTTATCCGATGCTATAATAGCAAAGTCTCCGCGCTGCTGCAACGAAACTGTAAGATGGGATAAAAAGCTCTCAGGATAGTGTGCAAGCGCGGTATGACAAGATGAGGCGGGTGAGGGTTTTCCTGACCCGCGGCGGATTGGGCGAAACAACGGTAGGAACTGCGGCATGTATGGGTTTTTGATCGTGTGGGAGCAAACCCACCGCGTCTTGATCTGGGGGGTCATCGCCGTCGGCCTTTGGGTCGCCACCTACCTCATCTATCTGCGCCAAGACATCAGCATCTATCTGAGGAACCGGCGCGCCCAGCGCTGGGGAGTGGACATGTCCACCCGCACCGTGACATCCGGCCGCAAGCCAATCGTGTGACCCGTCCCCGATAAACCCACCTGCCGGGAGCGTGTCGTGAACGGCCCGCATCGCGCAAGCGCGATGCGGGCTACGAAGCGAAGCTGCGCATCAACGAGGCTGGGATGCGTGCAGCAACATTGGCAATCACCTCGGACACGCCGCTCGACGGGCGCGGCGGACTGAATAAATGCCCTTGTACCTCGGTGCATCCCTCCACGCGCAACCAGCTCAACTGCTCCTCGGTCTCCACGCCCTCCACCAGGCTATCGAGATGCAGATGCCCGCAAAGCCCCAGAACCGCGCGGATGATGGTGCCGCCATCCCCATGCAGATCGGCAAGGAAGCTCGCATCGATCTTCACCTTGTCGAACGGGAATGACCGCAAATAGCTCAGCGATGAATAGCCGGTGCCGAAATCGTCCAAGGCGAGCCGCACGCCCAGAGCCTGCAGCCGGCGCATGGTGCTCAGCACGTCGCCCACGTCGCGCATCACCACACCTTCGGTGATCTCAAGCTCCAGGCGCCGTGGCTCCAGCCGGCTTTCCCGCAGGGCGCTGGCCACGATATCCACCATGTCCGACCGCTCGAACTGGATCGGCGACAAATTGACGGCCAGGCGCGTGCCCGGCGGCCAGTTCGTTGCCTGCAGGCAAGCCTGCCGCAGCACCCACTCGCCGATCGAGGCAATCAGCCCGGTTTCTTCGGCAATCGGAATGAAACGATTCGGCATCACCATGCCAAGCACCGGGTGATGCCAGCGGAGCAGCGCCTCGAACCCGCTCACCCGGCGCGGCTCCAATTGCACCAGCGGCTGGTAATATACCTCCAACTGACCCCTATTGAGCGCCTCGCGCAAATCCACTTCCAGGGCACGCCGCGTACGAACGGTCTCTTCCATGGCAGGATCGAAAATCCGGTAGGCGTCGCCGCCATCGGCCTTCACGAAGTAAAGTGCAATGTCAGCGGTGCGCAGCATGTCGTGCAGACGCTCACCGCCGGCCGGGTAAAGCGACACGCCCACGCTGGCGCTGATCCGCAAATGGTAGCCGTCCACCTCGATGGTGCGCGCCAGTTCTCCGACAATATAACGCGCCAGCGACGTCGCATCCCGGCGCTGCTGACGGCATAGCCGAACCACGGCAAACTCATCGCCGCCCAGACGCATCACCACATCGTCCGGGCCACAGCACAGCAGCAGCCTTGCGGCAATCTGCACCAGCAAGGCGTCGCCGACCGGATGCCCGCGTGTATCGTTCACCTGCTTGAAGCCATCCAGATCGATCAGCAGCACCGCCGCCGAGAGTCCCTGGTGGCGCGCCTGCTCGAAGCGTTGCACCATCACGTCGGTGAAGAAGCGGCGATTGTGCAGGCCGGTCAGCGGATCCAACAGCGCCTGCTCGCCCAGCCGCTCCCGCAACAGATAGTTCGAAAGGATAAGCCGCGTGGCGGTGAATGCGCCGGCCACCAACGCCAATATGACAGAAAGCACGATGCGTCGCAGCCGGAAGAAATCCGCCAGTTCCACATCGGTCGCAAAACGCTGGGTAACAACGATCGGAATAGCAGCCGGTGACCGGTAGCCGACAAGCCGGTCCGCCCCGTATGACATGTCGTGCAGCGACCCGCTGCCGTTGTGAAGGGCGAGTTGAAAGGCGGGGTCATTCGCCGAGGCATGTTGCTGCATAGCCGAATAAGGCGCCTGGCTGCGGGCGAGGAACGCGCCGTCGCTGCGCCGCTGCACGGTACTCACAACCGCCTCGCCCAAAGTCTGCAGCCGGATCATGTCTGAAAGCGCGATCGGATCCAGCCAGACAAGCAGCTGGCCAACAAGCGACCCGGACGCATTGCGCAGCGGCCAGACAGTCCTGAAAGACCAACGCTGACGCAATGGATCGAACACGGGTGCATCAAGCACGGGCGCATCCGAAAACGGCTGATCCCAGGCTGGCGGCGGCCCCGGAGTGCTGCTGCTCCGCTCCTCTATGGAGGCATCGCGCGGCTCCAGGCTTGTCCAGATAACCTCGCCCTGGCGGATCACCGCGGCATCAAGAATGCCTAGGCGATGGGCCGCCACAATGTCGTGCAACTGCCGGTCGATCAGCGCATGGTCATCGCCGTTGGCTGTCTGCGCCATGAGAATCCGGCTTTGCGCAAGTCCCTGGATCGACTCGACGCCGTCGAACAGCCGAAGCACGGTTTGCTCGATCGCCGCGGCGCCAGCCTCCGCTCGGGCCAGAACAGCCTGAACCTGCGTGTGTTCGGCCTCACTGAGCGAACCTATGGTGCCGCCGATCAGTGCAAGGCTCAGCAACACCCACCCGCCGTAAGCGATGAGAGCGGCGCGGCTAAAACGGCTTAATAATTTGCCCAGCATAGTCCCAACGATGACGCCCGGGCCAAACTCGGGAGCGCGCGATCCACTATAACGAGAGGCCGTGACGAAATAAAGAAACGAATTGGCCCAACTTGCGCATTTTAGGAACCGGCCCGCGAATTTTCTGCCTGAAACGGCCCGCCTGATAGGTGGGTTTGGAACAGGACAGAAGGAAGGGCTGCTTCTCCGAAGAGAAGAGGCGAATGAATTTCATTCAACTTTGGGTTGGGCGTGGCTGTGCGCCTGTGGCCGCAAGCCGACGCCGCTGGTTCTTTTTTCAAGAAAGATGGCGCTTGCTTGCTTCAAAAGGGCTTCAGCAGGCGCCCGATATAATCCAGTTCTTCCCGCCGGCGCTGACGATCGGCCCCGCGCCGGCGCAACTCTTCCTGAATCGCGCGGCTCCGCCCCTGCTCCATCTCGTCAGGAACGCGCAGGCTGGGGTCGTCCGCAATCGTGCCGTTGCCGTCGACCTGGCGGCCAAACGGGTCCTTCCTGCGTCCACCCTGGCCGTCATCCGGATCGTCCTCGCCCTCCTGGCCACTGCCATTCTCGCCCATCCGGCCACCGGGCTGCAGCGAAAGCTGCATCTGGCCGCCCGATGAGGAGGACATCTGGCGCGCCATGTCCTGCCCACCCTGTTGCAGGGCGGCGATTGCACGGCCGATGGCATCACGTGCCAGCGGGTCGTCGTGTTGCGCGAGCGACCCGGCGGCATCCGTCATGGCATGGCCGGCATCGTCCAGAGCGCGCGGCGTCTTGCCGCCCGATTCGGCAAAGCTCTGCGACATCGCATCGAGCGCACGATGCAGCGCCCGCTGCGTGCGCGCATCCACATCCTGTTCCTGCTCCGCGGGCCCCGTCGGCGGCGCGGGCTGACGGGGTTGGGCCTGTTCAGGTGGCGGCGCATCCCTGGGCGCCAACTCACCTTGCGGTAAGTCACCGGCCTGCGGGGGCGGCTCATCCTGCGGCGGCTCATCCTGCATAGTCGGCGGCGGCAACAGACTAAAACCATGGAACGGCTGCAGCCCCGGCATCTGCTGCGGCATCCGGGTTTGCGCGTGATCGAGCAGAGCCGTCTCACGCCGGACGAGGTCCTGCACCGCACCCATCATCTGCCGGCCGCGCCGCGCCTGCTCCTGCTGCGCCTGCATTTCTTCACGCGACATGATATGCGCGCTCTTCAACTGATCGAGCATTTTTTGCAGCTCGGCCAGTTTCTGCTGGGCCTCCTGCATGCGGCCTTCATGCACCGCCTGCTCCATTTTGCGGATCAGCCGGTCCATCGCACCCGATGACAAATGCTGCGAGCGCGGATCGAATTTTTCGATGGCACCCTTCTGCATCGCCTGTTTGGCGATCTCCGCCAGCCGCTTGTCCAGCGCCTCACGCAGCGCATCCAGCCGTTTGCCCAACTCCTTGTCCGACATCTGCCCGCGGGCGTGGTCTTCCAGCCCCTCGCGCAGCCGCTGTTGTGCTTCGGCCAGGGCGCGGGCCGCGGCATCGGGCAGCGCACCATCGAGCGCCAACGCCAATGTCCAGAGCCGCGCCTGCACCTCCGCGACCGAGCCGACGCCAGGATGCGCCAGGAGGGCTGCATCGGCCGCCAAATTCAGCACAATCCCCGAAGGCGTCAGCCCCGATCGATCGTCCGGCGGCAGCTTTGCCTCCGCCAGCGCCGCCAGATCCGCCGCCGCTTCACCGGTCTCCCTTGGATGCAACGCCAGGCGCCGCCGCAAATCGGCAATGGCGCGGGCCAGCGGATGATGGAAACTGCGCGCCGGCAATATGAAATCGACGCCTTCACTGGTGCCGATCTGTCCCGAAACGTCGCGCGCGACGAGGCGGCCGGTCATCAGAACCCCGGCATAGGGATTGTCGGCAAGGTCGGTGGTCGCGGCGCCAGTCGCCTGCTTGGGCGTGCCCGGCAAAGGTAAAGGCACAACCAGGCTTGGTAAGTCCGGCTGGCCGGAGGGCCGCAACTCCACCTGCAAGGCCGCGACACCCCAGCGCTGGCTGACTTTCCAGGGGAATTTTGTCGAAAGCGAGGCCCCCGCCCGTTGCGGCGGAGCGGTCCATGCCACGACCGGCGCCTCGTTCGGCAAAACGTTCAGATCCCAGCCGGCCAGGCCGGAGAACATCGTGCCAACGCGCAGCCTGCCACTCTCAGTGAGCGGGAAGGCGGACTGGAAACTATCGCTGCCGAGCACATCCATACGATGGGCGGTGCCGCCCATGCTGAGATTGGGCCGCGCACCGATGCCGGTTATGCTCACGGTGAGACGGGAGTCCCGCGGCACCGCGATCGGCGTGGCGGATGATCCGTTTTGCGGCAGAAAAATAGGCGGTAAGCCGGTATAGGATGGCGGCATGATCCAGGCCTGAACCAAGGGCGCCGCCGCGCCACGCCATGCGGAAAAACCAGGCGCGAACAGTCCGGCGATGCGGCCGGCCGCTTGCGGCCCGGCCACCACGACACTCGCCGCAAGCAGAACCGTGGCGGCGGCCCGAAGCGCGAGTGGATCGCTGGCGGCAAGCAACGCATCAGGCCCGCGCAGGCGAAGCCGGGCAACCGATGCCATCGCGCGGGAACGATGCAGGTGCCAAAGCGCTTGCTCCGCATCGCTGCCACCCGCCGGGCGATCGCGCAGCACGGCAAGCGGCCGATGTCGCAAACCGGAATCCCGTTCGAGCCTTCGCTCAATCGCCGCAGCACGCCACACCGGCAGGCGGCGCCAGCCCCTGATGCCGAGCACGGCGATTGCGGCCAGCGCCGCCGCCAGCAGGGCCAGATGCAGCCAGGCGGGCAACGCGGCCGGCAAACCCAGCAGCGCGAGCCCGATGACGAAAGCTGACGCGGTGATGGAAGGCCATAATGCGACACCGAGCCGCTCGACCCATAAAACGGCTGCGGCTGACCAATGCCACCAGCGCAGGCCCCGCACCCGATCGTGTTCAACGCGCGGCGTCAAAAGCCTGGGCGCTCCGGCACAGCTTCGCCGCGCCATAATGACTCCAGATCCTGCCGGGCGCGGATCAACCGAAAGCCCGAAGCCCCTGCGAGACCGCGATCCACCAGCACCTGCGGTGCCAAAGCACGCGCATTGTATGTCGAACTCATGACAGCACCATATGCACCTGTATCGAGGATCGCCACCACCGCGTGGCAGTCCATTGCCGGTATTTCTCTCGCCCGCCCAAAAATATCGGCACTTTCGCACACCGGGCCGGCGATATCGGCCATTTCGCAGGGCGCCGCGAGATCGGACGCGGCCACGGGAACGATGCCATGCCAGGCACCATACATGGCCGGCCTCGCCAAATCGTTCATTGCCGCATCCAGCACCACGATGGGCCGCGCCATACCTTCGCGTTTGGTGCGCACCACCGAAGCAAGCAATACACCGGCTGGCCCGACAAGCCAGCGTCCAGGCTCGATGGCGAGGTCCAGATCGAGCCCGGCAAATGCCGCCCGAATCGTGCCGGCCCAGGCTTCCGGCACCAGTTCCGGCTCGTCGTGATAGGTGATCCCTAAACCGCCGCCGCAATCCACCATGCTAACGCCCATTCCGGCGGATCGAAGATCGCGCACCAGCGTGGCCAGCTTGCCGTACGCCGCCGCATAGCCAGTAACACCCATGATCTGGCTGCCGATATGCACGGCCAGACCAACCGGGGCGATGCCAGGCAGCCGCGCCGCCTCCGCATACAGATCGGCGATCAGCGGCAACGCTATGCCGAATTTGTCGCCAGCCCGGCCGGTGGAGATCTTATAATGTGTGCCGGCATCGACATCCGGGTTCACCCGCAAGGCAACCCGCGCCACCGCATTGCGCGCGGCGGCCAGGGCGGAAAGCTCCCGCAACTCCTCGGCACTCTCCACATTGAACTGCGCAATGCCGGAGTCGAGCGCCAACACAAGCTCGGCCGTGGTCTTCCCGACGCCTGAAAAAACAATCTGGTCCGGTGATATGCCGGCCGCGCGCGCACGCAAAAATTCCCCGGCGCTGACCACATCGGCGCCCGCCCCTTCGGCCGCCAGGATGGACATAATGGCCAGATGATCGTTCGCCTTCACCGCGTAATGGATGGCCATATCGGGCATCGCCTCCCGCAGCCGCCGAAAGCGCCGCCTGATGGTTCCAGCGCCATAGACCCAGCAGGGCGTTCCCTCCCGCGCGGCAATAGCGGCGAGCGGCAGGCCTTCCAGCAGCAACCCGTCCATCGCATCGGCACGCAACGCAGGGCGTGCAGCCAGGAGAGCAGCGACGGAGGGATGCATGCGAGACACGTGACCATAAAAGTTAAAAAACGAGTCTAGCGAGTCCGGCTCCAGACAGCCAGCGAACAAAAATGAAAGTCTTTTGCTGCTTTTCTTCAGAAAAGAAGAATCTTCTTTCTTGAAAGAAAGAAGCAAAGAACTTTTGATATTGTGGTTGGCCGCTCTATGAAGCGCCGCATGACCTTCGACCGGCAAACGACCATTCTGCAAGTTCTCCCCGCCCTGGAAAGCGGGGGCGTGGAACGGGGCACGATAGAGATGGTGCAGGCGATCGTCGCGGGCGGGGGGCGGGCCCTCGTGGCCAGCGCCGGCGGCCGTATGGTTGTGCAGGTAGAGCGCGCGGGCGGCCAACATATCGGCATGCCGCTCATGACAAAGGATCCGCTGAACATTTGGATCAATGCGAGAAAGCTGGCACGCCTCATTCGCGCCGAGGGTGTGGACCTTGTGCATGCTCGATCGCGCGGGCCAGGCTGGTCGGCCTGGATGGCGGCACGCCGAACACACATCCCGTTTGTCACAACGTGGCATGGCATTTATGGCGAGGATTTCCCGGGCAAGCGCGCCTATAACAGCGTCATGGCGCGCGGCGATCGGGTGATCGCCGCAAGCCGCACCATCGCCTCCCGTGTGGTGGCAACCTATGGCGTGGATAGCGCCCGCCTCAGGGTGATCGCTCGCGGCGTCGACACGCAGATTTTCAATCCCGATGCGGTTAACGGCGACCGCGTGCATCGCCTGGCGCAGGCATGGCGGCTGCCCACAGAGGCCCGGGTCGTCATGCTGCCTGCAAGATTGACGCGCTGGAAGGGCGCCGAAGCCTTAATCGATGCGGCCGGACTTCTGGCCCGACCGCATGTTTACTGGGTACTCGTGGGAGACGTTCGCGGAAATGGCCGCTTTGCAAGTCACCTTCTGCGCCGGGCGAAGCGGCGTCGCGTCGTGGATAATCTGCGCATGCTTGGCCATTGCGACGATATGCCAGCGGCGCTGCTCTTGGCCGATGTCGTGGTCAACACAAGTCTGAAACCCGAGCCATTCGGTCGCAGCGTCATTGAAGCACAAGCGATGGGTTGCCCCGTGGTCGCCTTCAACCACGGGGGCGCTGCCGAGACAGTGATCGATCAGAAGACGGGCTTTTTGGTACCTCCGAAGGATACCGTCGCTCTGGCCGCGGCCATCGCGCACGCTTTGGATATGCCCGAAGACGAGCTGGCCTGGCTCGGCTGGCGCGCCCGCGAAGCGATCGAAGCCGGCTATACCGTCACAGCCATGCAGCAGGCCACGCTCAGGGTGTATGCTGAGGTGTTACAGCGCAGCCATAGTCTGCCCGGCACCTCTGCCTATGCGCCATTGCACTCTTAGAAATGCGGACGTGATAAACCCGCAATCGCGAAATATCCTTGTCATCCGCCTCGGTGCGCTCGGAGATTTCGTCCTCTCGTTTCCCGCCTTCGCCGCGCTGCGCGCCCACCATGTGCAAGATCGGGTCGTGCTCCTAACGACCTCGCCCTTTGCTGGTCTCGCCGCGGCAAGCCCGTGGTTCGACGAAATCCGGATCGATACGCGGCCGGCTTGGCTGAACCTGCCCGGATTGTATCGTTTGCGCCGCCAACTTCGTGGCTTCGACTTTGTTTATGATTTACAAACTTCGCAGCGCAGCTCACGCTATTTCTGGATTGCCGGGTGTCCGCCATGGTCCGGCATTGCCCGCTTCTGCTCACACCCAGATCGCAATCCCGATCGGGACCGGGTGCACAGCATTGATCGGCAAAGGAGCCAGTTGGAGGTAGCGGGCGTGCAACCGGCGGAAGTGGATTTGTCCTGGCTAGCCGGCCGGGGTCCGCTGGTTGATGGGCGTTACGCGCTCCTGGTACCGGCCACATCCGGCTCGCATGGTGGAGCGAAAACCTGGCCGATTGCCAGGTTTGCGGCACTGGCCGAAATCTTGGCATCGCGAGGTTTGCGGCCGGTCGTGGTCGGCACAGCGGCGGAGGCGGGGCTGGCCGCGGTGATCCGGCAAGCGGCCCCTGATGCGCTCGATATGACGGGCAAGACATCCATTCTCGACTTGGCAGGCCTTGCACATCGTGCCGCGCTCACCGTAGGCGGCGATACCGGCCCCGTGCATCTGGCGGCGATGATGGGCAGCCCGACCATCGCTTTGTTCTCCAACTATAGCGATCCCGTTCATGCGACGCCGGTCGGAAACGTGCGGCTGCTGCGGGCGGACAAGCTGGAAGATCTGCCGCTTGAGAGGGTTGCGGCTGTGCTGCCCTGAGACCATAGACATTTTCTCGTTTTCTTGGAGTTTGACCATGCCTGCCATGACGCTTCCCGACGGCTCCGTGCGCCGCTTCGAGAGCGCAGTGACCGGCACCGAGATCGCTGCCGCGATCGGGCCCGGCCTTGCGCGCGCCGCACTTGCGATGAAAGTCGATGGCCAGCCGATGGACCTGTCGCGAAAGATCGCGTCGGATTCGAAGGTTGTTTTCATCACGCGGCGTGATCCGGAAGCGCTTGAGATGATCCGCCACGATGCGGCCCATGTGCTGGCCGAGGCCGTGCAAGCGCTTTATCCCGGCACGCAGGTCACGATCGGCCCATCGATCGAAAACGGGTTCTACTATGATTTCGCCCGCAACGAGCCGTTCTCGCAGGCGGATTTCCCCGCCATCGAAGCCAAAATGCGCGAAATCGTGGCGCGCAACGCGCCATTCACCCGCGAGGAATGGGATCGCGAGGAGGCCATCGCATTCTTCGAGGCGCGTGGCGAACGCTACAAGGCACAGCTGATCCGCGATCTACCGGCAAGCGAAACGATCACCATTTATCGGCAGGGCGAGTGGCTTGATCTCTGCCGCGGGCCGCATATGCGGGGCACCGGCGATATCGGAACGGCCTTCAAGCTGATGAAGGTCGCCGGCGCCTATTGGCGCGGCGACCACCGCAACGCCATGCTGACGCGCATCTACGGGACTGCCTGGCGCGACCAGAAGGAGCTGGATGCCCATCTGCTGCAGTTGGAGGAGGCCGAGCGGCGCGACCACCGCCGGATCGGCAAGGAGATGGACCTTTTCCATCTCCAGGAAGAAGCTGTGGGCAGCGTGTTTTGGCACCCCAAAGGCTGGAAGCTCTATCGCACCGTTGAGAGCTATATGCGCCGGCGGCTCGACGAGGCCGGCTACCAGGAGGTGAAAACGCCCCAGCTGGTCGACCGCGCGCTGTGGGAAAGCTCCGGTCACTGGGAAAAATATCGCGAGCATATGTTCATCGCGACCGTAGAGGACGAGGAAAAGACGCTCGCCCTGAAGCCGATGAACTGCCCTTGCCACGTGCAAATTTTCAAGCACGGCCTGCGCAGCTACCGCGAACTGCCGTTGCGCATGGCAGAGTTTGGGGCATGCCACCGCTATGAGCCCTCCGGCGCGCTGCACGGCATCATGCGCGTCCGGGCGTTCACGCAAGACGACGCCCATATTTTTTGTACCGAAGATCAGGTACCGGCCGAGACGGCGCGTTTCGTGGAGCTTCTGCGCTCTGTCTATGCGGATTTCGGTTTTCCGGAATTCCGAATCAAGTTCGCCGACCGGCCGCCGGTGCGCGCCGGTGAGGATTGGACCTGGGACCGGGCCGAAGAGGCGTTGCGCGAGGCCTGCCGCCTGGCGGGCGTGGAGTACGAGCTGAACGCCGGCGAAGGCGCGTTCTACGGGCCAA
>Ga0116231_10008693_pt1 | contig 17661 bp, 12 predicted proteins | sample S1TSphgellanicum_2_FD_89695 | JGI IMG/M metagenome (GOLD analysis project Ga0116231, IMG submission 89695) | Host-associated microbial communities from peat moss isolated from Minnesota, USA - S1T2_Fd - Sphagnum magellanicum MG | ecosystem: Host-associated > Plants > Peat moss > Unclassified...
AAAAAAAAAAAACCAAAGCAAAGAAGAGATAAAATTGGGAAATATGGCCCAAAAAAAAATCCAGTAAGAAGAGGAAAAGAATAATATAAAAAAGGAGAGAAAAAGGAAACCCCCCCCCCCCCCTAAAAAAAAAAAAAAAAAAAAAAGGGGGGTAAATGGGAAAGGTGGGCCCAAACCCCCCCCCCCCCCAAAAAAAACCATAAACAAAAACAAAAGCTTGCACCACAATTTACTTATAATCCACACAATAGGTAGGTACCTTTCTTCAAAGCTCCAAGAAATTTTTTGCAGCTGAGAAAAATGGTACTAGAGGTACCTAGTTGTTTTGTTGTTGTTGTTGTAGTACTAAGGACTTAGTGTAAACAAAAAGACAAAATGGACGCCAACAATAACAACAAAAAGAGGTAAAAAAAGAGAAAAAAAAGAAAAGAAAAAACCTTTGCAGTTTGTATCAACGCCACCGACCCCTAAAGTAATTTTTTTTTTCCATTGCTTTGTTGTTGGTTTCCCCCCCCCCCCCCCCCCCCTTCCCCCCCTTCTTTCTCTTTTTTTTTTTTTTTTATCTCCTCTTTTTTCTTTTCTTTTTTTTTTTTTTTTTTTTCTCCCCCCCCCCCCCCCCCCCCCCACTTTCCCACACTTGCTTAACTTTTGTTACTTCATTTAACCCTCTTGGCTTCCTGGTTTATTTCTACTTTAGGTAAGCGTTTTTAATGGGCAAGTAAAGTTAGGTGGGTAACTAGTAAGTCACTAGTTCGGTCCATTAGTGAAGTACCGTTACCCTATCATGCAATAATTAATTATAGGAACTATAATAATAGTCTATTTGTAGGGAAGGGAAAGTAGCCTAGTTTGACAAACTACCATAGAGTAAATAAATAGAGGGTCCGTTTTGTTATTATTATCATTTATTATTGTTTATTATTATATTTCATTAATTACTATTATTGTTTAGGTGGCAATTCAAGAGGGGTTTTTAAAAATAAATAAATAATTTAACTCTTCCTCACTTGCCTCCTCTCCTCCCCCACCCTAACCCTTACCTAAGTTAATCTCAAAAAAGGAGCACCTACCAAAACACATTCCTTACAAAACACTTGGAATTTGATTGCTTCCATTTATAAAAAAAAGGAACTCAGTAGGAAATAGCGTTTGAAAGACCCATGAAGTTGTGAACCTCACACTCTTTGTCTAACATGCTTTCAAGCAACTTATAATTTCATAATAATTCATCATTCAATTGTGCAGAGTTTTGCTGTGAGGTCTTCAAATTCCCATTAAGTTAGGATTGAAGCATTTGGTGGTGGACTTATAAACCATCCTTTTTTGTGTACCTAATTAAGTGATCATTTTTCAACATGTTAACATGCACCTAACTTGTTTTCAATTCCCTCAAAAGAATTGAATCATGATGTGTCATCAGAGAAGCATGCTTTGAATGTTGATTTGACCTTTAGGTACTTAACCTTCATTGCACTAAGTGGTAAATCAATTCATTGGCTGCTCAGCAAATGAACTAGAACACACACAGATATCATAAATATGATTATAAGTATCATTCACATATTTGCTTTGGATTGTTTAACTGAAGTTTGGACTTGTGAAGAAATGAATTACCTGGATCTGCTATTTCTCTAGATGAAGGAAGGATTCATTAAATTGCTTCAAAAACGTCTCAAAGTATGTATCCATGAGAAAGGAAAATGTATTCCATAAAGCTTTTTAAGTTCCACAAAATAAATGGTACGGTGTCAATTACATTCCAAACATTCAACAAGTTGATGAATAAAAAATTGATTTCACAAAAGTGATATATATATTTCTCTTAAAACATATTTTTCCAAGGTTTTCCTCACAACCAACTGAAATTTCGAAAAGAGTTTTTGTTTCCAGTTTTCAATGAACTATATCAATGACACCAACCATGCAAGGGTACCCCATTTTACCACAACTCAAAAAGTTGTGTAGGTAGCCAAATCATCCTAGGAAATGCTCTAGGCAAACTTTGTGGGATAGTTTGGGCACCTCAAACATTGATGCTAGCATGACTAAAAAGCTCTTCCCTACACCGACAACACTAGCTCTTCAAGTGGACACTACATCTTGGACTTGAGTTCAATATGATTGTGGCACCATTGAGATTGCGGTTCCACCCAATCGCAACTCTCCTCCATGTCTATACTATCCACCCATTTAGAAGCCACCTTGTCACAATCTAGAGGATATAACTGACAACCCAAATGGCAAGAATGTATGAACCTTTGTCCATGAATTCAACGAAATTCCATGAATTACTTCCAAGCACCAACAATAAGCTAATAGAAATTAGTACAATGCCAAGGGGTCATTATGAACGTGAAATTCATGTGAGTTTTGAACCCAAGAAATAAAGGGGAACCCATAGGTATTTTTAGGTGTATAAAAGCAGTTGGAATTTGGGAGTAATACTTGGAGCAACTCATTCTCCATACAAAAATATGTGTTGAGCTCACTTCTTTAGATACCTACTTAATACTTAGGATGCAGAGCCACAATTATTCTTAAAGACGTCCATTGACTGTAGGGTAACTGCCCCCATATATAAGTATATTAGTTAATCTCAACCCCTAATGAATGAACTTAGTCCACTAAATTCTTGGAAACAGGAGCCTGTAACTACTAACTACCCAACACAATTCACCAAAACTTAAGTTTGTGTTTATGATGTAAGAAGAAAAAAATTTCTTTGACTAGGCTAGTGTCCTTCCAGACCTAAATGGGTTAAAATAAGTGCTGGAGAATGAAGAGAAGTGATTGCAGTTATTATTATAGTTGTATCAATTATATGTAACTTCCTGATTTGAAAAACATAGAGAAGGTTGATGTGAGCACCATCATTACCTTTGTGAGCTGCACTCCTTACCTAACCCTAAAACAATGTCCAAATTACTAAGGGAGAGGACCGGGGGGGGTGGGGTTGGTTGCCAGAGAGATGTGAGTTGTTGGGTCAGTTTGTGTGCAAAGTTGTGAAGTGATAATTAGCTGTGCAAATTGACTTAGGTTTCTTTCTCTTGATCTTTGGAAACCTGCAAACTGCCAACATCAAATTCCAACTGCAATATAAAAATAAACTTAATGAGTAATTAGCCACCACTGCTGCTAATGAATTGACATAAGACACTCAAACAAGGACATGTTAGTAAATGGCATGGTACCCCCCCATTTGCCTTGCTCCTGGAATGTGCATTTATTCCATGTTTATTTTTAAAGCCAGCAGAAGGAACTCACTGTATTTTAAGGGCAGACAATTTGAAGAATTTTCATACCATTTTTTTCAAAAAGAAAAATAATAATAGTAGGAGAAGGTAATGTAGATTGTGTGGGTTGGATTTATGAGAGGTCATGATATTAATTATTGTTAGTTGCGCTTGTTGCACCCCTCTATCACGATCCATTCATCCATCCACCCATCCACGAGGATTATCTCTTTTGTGTATTATAACATGGTTGCATGTTTTGTAGTTGTATGAGAGAAGGTGAGCATCTACTAGTCTTCATGGATATGGAATGGACAATGCACGTTTTGTTGGAATGCCTGATTGTGACAAATCCTTTCCAACCTGAATGAATAAAGCGATCAAATCTGAAAAGGGAGGCGAAGGGTTAAGCAAAGACACCTGGGAATATTTACCAGTTGCAAGAAGCATTCAACAAGCATGTTGGTGCCAAGGACTTGATGAAGAAGACTAGTTTGTATTTTGCTTTTTTCATTTGGCAAAAGGGGAAAATTTTCAAGAACTATTGTGGGTTCCCAAGCAAGTGAAAAAGTTTTGGAATATAAGAATTGGTGGGGTGTAACTAAAGAGGTAATGCTTCCATATGTGCCCCCATCATGTTCCCCAAGTAATCCAAATCAAAGTCACCTTAATGGTGTTCATGTATGCTATTGAAAGCATAGAAAACTTTTCATATTATTTGCCATGTAATCTACTCCCCTAAGTTATTCCAAGGTGGAAAAACCAACCTACATATCTACCTACCTTTGAAAGAAGTTCCAAAACTAGCTTTCATATAATTGACCAAGGAAATACCCTATCACACAAAATGTATGCAAACATTGATGCACACCTAGTGGAAAATAATGAAAAGTCTTGTGCAACATGTGATGCCTTTTCCATCTATTGCTTGTGACATTGGCTCACATAATTTGGGAATGAGTGAATGATGTGTTCATTTCATCCATTGTTCAATCCTCGCGTCGAACTGTTGGCATTGTCACCTCCACGGAAAGAGAGATTGCCCCTTTCTAAATATTGTCATTGCAAATCCCTTTTAAAGATGCATTCTTCCTTTGTGAATCTCAACTTAAAGCATTTCAACTTTGAAGGTGGCAAATTTTAAGTAAGAGATTGATCACAATTCAATTTGTTTCTTTTCATTGTAAGAAATCCTTAGTTTTTTGCAAAGACAAGTTGTTGACTTGTTGCATGCCAGTACCAAAAAACCCTAAAATGCCAAGAGTATGAACAATTTCCCTTCTTCAGTCATGGTCATTTTCTTTAGGTGACAGGTTTCCATGGTGCTTCAAAGAGGACAATCATTTTCCATTCTAAAGGTGTTGTAACATTGACGATCTGCACCTTCAACTTTAGAAATTTGATTTTCCCACTTTGATTTTAGATGTTCAAGATTTGCAATTTAGTTTTGCAGAACTTGCAAGCTAATCGCATAGCAGCACCTTCAGCATGGGCATTTAGTAATGCCAATGGAAGGGAATGCAAGCTCACACCTAGCTACACCTTCAGCTTGGTAAGGTCATGCTAATGGAAGGCAACTGCACCTTCCAAAGTTTGAAGGTGCGGGTCCTTAATGGAAGGGTAATCTAAGTCAAGCTACGTAAATTAGTGGCCCTTGGTACTTTTCAATTTCCCCTTCTCAACCGACCTGCCATTCTCACTTTTGATTTGTCAAGCACTAATGGTAATTGAATCGTTGTCTCAATAGTTGACATTTCTTAATAGAAATAGAAGTAGTGCATCAACCCCATAAGGTAAGGTTTTTTCATTAGGTCCTTATGTCTCTTCATTTTCCTCAATCCCTACTTCCTTGCTAAATAATGTTTTATTTGCTATACAGTTTGGTTCATTTATATATCCCCAACTTCTTGTTCTCTCTTTTATTGGTTTTTATCAATTGTGTGGGGAAAAAAATAAAAATCTTATAAAACATATCCCCGCCCCCTCCCTCCCCTGTCCCATTACAACCACACTCTTTTACCAAAAAAATCAATTTATTTTATAACTCAGCAGTGAAACCTTGTCAAATTACTTTAAAGAGTTTCAAAGTATAACAACCAATTATTGCAATTAAGCAACAAAATTAGTTTTCCTTCCATTTAAGCCCCCAAAAACAAAAGCTTCATGATCTAAATGTACATGGAGGAAGATAGTTGTTTTGGAAAACAAAGACCACTAAAGGTACCTACCTTTTTCTCTTCAATTTATCAATCAAGTAAAAAAATTTGAAAAACACCTAGATTTTTCTCCCCTTCTTAAACCCTAGCGCAGAAATTGCTGAAAAAGGGTATATTTAGGAAAGATATACTTAGGAAAGAGCATCATTCCTTGAGGTAGGAGCTCTAGCATTTACAATTATCTATAATATTGTGAGTGTGTTCTTTTTTTGGTGAATTTTCACTACTTGGTGACAAAAATAAACCTATACAAAATTGATGTTTGTACAGAGGATTGTGAAAAAAATTCGCCAAAGTTGACTAATTTTGAGGGAAAAAAAATTCCGAAATCTCCATATTTAGCCATCGGGTTCCAGCAGGTCACCAAAATATATCAGGGATCTTAAATTTGTCTATTTTCCTCGCCGATCTGTAGCCAAATTTGGCTAATTCCTCTTAGAGATGATCACCAGTGTGACTATATCACATAATTGGACTGGGAAAAAAAAACAAAAAAAAGAAGAAGCCCTAATTGTGTCATGTAAAAAACTCACTCAGGTAAATAAGAAGGAGTTCCTACTTGGGGTAGGCAGAAAAAGGCCGTAGGTAGTAGGGCCCAACTGGTATTGTGGCTACAGTAACCACAACGGCTAGGTACCGTAAAACAGTAACGGTGGGGCCTATGGCCTGTGTGGCCTTTGGACTAAGTGCCTACTTTAGTTCGCAACGGTCCGCATGTCCAATAGGGGGCCTAGATCCCCTATTGCCACGCGTTGTTGCCGTTTGGACTGAATTTCTTCTTCTTTTCTTCTTTTTTTTTGCCTTTTTATTTCTTGTTTTCCCCTTTTTTTTAATACCAGTTTTCGAAATTTTATTACAGATACAAAAGGCATTCCGAGATTTAATGTTTGAGTTTTGGGGAGTTTACATCTTGGATTCCTCAAATATTCCATGGTGAACTTAGAGGCCCTACCCGTTCCCAACGAAAACAAATAATAGTTTTAAATTATTAAAGTTTTGTCAATATATGTACAAATAGTATGAGAGAACCGTTCTCTCCACTCCGTCTTTTGTATTTTTCTATGGGACTAGGGTTTTCTTTTTCAATTTTGTGAGGTAGGTGGACTGGCTATCATTCCAGAAGAGCACTTAGCCAAATTTGGCTACAGGTCAGAGAGAAAAGTAGACATCTTTTGAAACCCTGAGTTGACATGCAAGAACCTAAGGTCTAAATCTGGCTATTTCAACCTTTTTTTTTCCTTGAAAACATGACCACTTTGGGGGAATTTTTTGGATTTTCCAAAAAAAAAACCCTTTGTACAAGTTGCAATTACTCCTCCCCGCCGTTTTTTTGTCACCAAGTGGTGAAATTTCGCCACAAAACAAAACCCAGTAAAACCCAATTCACACTGAGACCCATGAAATAGAAAGACTATGCAAAGCTAACTATCTACCAACTACCATATTTTTGAATATCTTGCCTGCTTTCAATAATTGGTTTTTTTCAAAGGTGGCTGCAAAAAGCCGGCCCCCGCCCACTACCCCCCCTAGAATTTGTAATATGTTTTCCACATAAAGGCTAAGTAGTACCTAACTCTCTATTGGTCACTTCTCCACTAGGTAATATTTTTAATAAAAAAAATTGTAAGTCAATTAAATGAAAATTCCTTAACTCCAAAACAACAATTAGAACTAATTAAATAGACACATGGGGTGACCCTTCCTCCCTTAATGTGAAAGTTGGCACTAAAAGAACACAAAAGTCCCATCTGTTATTACTACCTTAGGGTAATTTTTAGCACCTTCTGGAATGGAATTTGACTTTGCATATTATTGTGAAATCCACCTGGGAAAATGGGGATGATGGGTCCAATGGTGAACATTGGCAAACAAACCATGTTCAATGAATTGTGCATATTGTCAGAATATAGTGTTGAAATTGTTCAATCAATTGGTGGAAAATAGTGTTGAAATAGTCGTGTGGAATAGGAAAACCCAATACAGTAGTAGTCAAGTAATGGCCAGTCCTTTTATAAACAGTAAAATAGAAAGTTTGTGGAAACCTGGAGAGGCCTCCAAAGAGACCCGTCGTGGAAGAATTGGGCAATCATATGCTGTTGTTCTGTGGTTTCTCACCTACTTACCATGTGATATCTATGCTCACCTCGTGAAGAGAGCGTGTTCCGTGATAACCTAGAACTGCTCACTCATATTTGTTTGGGAGAGAAACACGCACGGCAAAGTGGGGGATGATGGGGAATTATTGGTGCTAACTTAATTGTGGATAGGTAGTCATTGTTGAGTGATAATAATACTAATAATAATAATAATAATTGTGTGTCTTTGTTTTGGCACAAATAAATAAAGTTTTTGGGTGATGTGAAAAACCCCAAAAAAAAAGAATTGATAAGTATATCTAAGGCGGGTGGCAAGAAGATTTTGAGAGAATCCCCCACTACCCACATTCAATAATACGGCTCCTCATTTGGCAGCTTTTCTGTAACCTACAGCACTACTAGGTACGCATTCAGATTGTCCATATTATTCAAGCAACTGATGCACCTTATGAGCTTGTATAATTTGGCGAATATAATCTCGTGGGCAAAAAGACAAAGGCAGATTTTTTAGGCACAACAAATATTCTAACACAACAGTCCATTTTAGGTCAACTAATAGTTATTTGTTTTCCATGGCACCAACCACAAAAAAGAACACCCCCATGTCAGCATTGCCATGCAAATCAAAACACATAATATTCCCAAAAAAACACACACACATACATGCATATATACACGCATGTATGTGTGCACAATAGAAGTGTTCATAATATAAGGATATATAAAACTACTTTTCTAGCAAAATACATGTGTTTTTGTATAGCACTTTGTCATAAGTTGTGAGTAAGAAATTTCAGCACTATGTTTTGGGAAAAATTTAAATAAAAATGTGAAAAAGTAGTTTTGGGGGTCTTTAGTTGCCAGAATTCGAATTTTCTATACTGGGTTGCCCGGAGGTAGTGAAAAATGCTTTAATTTATTTTTCTTTCATTTCTTGCTTCTAACCAAATTTGGCTAAACTTTTTATGAACGATCTAGCTTTGGCCACATCACAAAAATTGAAACCCCCAAAAAATGGGACTTTATTGCTATTGGAGACAAACGGTGGAATTCAAAAATTTGTAGCATAATGCGGTCTGCAGATGACCATCAAGTGGAACTAAAAAGGAAAAGGGATCAAAAATTACACTAGGGTTGGGAGTTCCCTCTGGTTTTTTCCTTTCTCCAAAGGTGAATATTGCCAATGGCTCCTCACAATGGATTTTCCATTTTTTTTCCAAACAAAAAATATACAAATCCCATTTCTCCCTTCTTTTTTCTTTCCCTTGTAGAACTCAAAAACAAGGGAAAACATATTGATGCAGGTGGTTTGTAGTTTGTAAAGACATGCAAAAAGACTGAAAATCTGAATGTGAGAGTTGTGGGGCAGCAATAGTTGTAGGCCACTGCTGGAAATTTAGTAAATCAATCCTCCCCCTCTCTCTTTTCATTATGCAAACTTGACCCTTCATTCCGTGTCATTCTCTGACTCTTACTTATGATGGTTCCCATGGCTAGTTCCCTACCTTTTACCACCACAATTCCCTCTAATTCCTTGGATCCAGTTTATATATATATTGTCTAAATCCCATGTTATTGTGCACGGATTCAGTAATTCTTAAATTGGAATGAGATGTTGCAATGAATTATTTTCATTTGTGGCCTCAAAAGAGAGAGAGAGAGAGAATGATGTGTATGTTGTATGTTTGCCCTTTTGTTAATTTCTACTTATCCCACTCAAAGTAAGTGAAATAGGAGTAGAACTTCATTATTATTGCCTCTGTAAGTTTGTTTGAGCTGAATGTTCCTGTTAAGATTGCAAAAAGACACCAAGTTGAGCTCAATAATTACCATTGTGTATAATACTCACATTATGAAAGAAACCCTCAGTGTCTTTTTCCATGAATATAGAGGTATATTGGCATAAGCCAAAGTGTTGTAGTTTTAACATCAACTCAATTGGGTAGTAGACAGCAGAGATTTTATTTTATTTTTCTCGCTGTGTGAAATTTTGCAAATTCTCAATCTCAAAAAGTATTAAGAAATATTGTATCACAAATTCTCTGTTTTTGTCAGAGCATTTTTCAAATTTTTGAAGGAAGAATTTTTGGGGAAACTTCTTCCATGTTTCTACCCAGCACGTATTAGTTGTGGGACTTTTTTTTTGCCAACTTTTTACATTTTCAACAGTTTCAAAACAAATTTTTTTATGGATTCAAAATATTTGTTTGGGATGATTGCGGATGATGCTAATCAATTCATCAAAGTGCTGTGGAAAGAAATGTAATTTATCATTGGCTTCAATGCCCTCCTCTCTACTGAAATTTTGTACTCATATTCTTGGGCTCCTGGCCTTTAGAAATCCATTGCACAAAAGAGTTGGTGGTGGAAGGTTTGCGGCTCTGCAGAAGAAGGGGGCCAAAACTAGCTCTTGAGAATCCCATGATTTAAGGGGAAGCTTAAATCATGCTACATAAGTGTCCCAGCAATTGAATCCATTTTTTACAAAAAAAAATTAAAGAAAAGTAAAGTTATCATAGAATTTGTCAAAAAAATCCTGCTGGTTTGTACAGAAAAAATGAATAATTGAAATCCAATGAATAATAAACTCAATAATATATATTTGCAGACCAAGTTTGACAATAGGTCTACACTACTGTTTTGTTTTCTTTTGTTTTTCCTCTTGCAGGTGAGAATAAACAAATAACCTCTATTATCATTCAAATAAGGTCAATAGCAATTATTTTTCCTGTCAGAAACCTACAACTACTCCATTTTCCACACAATCCAATTATATGACAAAACAAAATTATAATAAAATTGGGTCCACCAATGCATGTACCATATTCTCAAACCTAGTAACAATGGGATATATGATCACCTACTTAGACCACCTGCAAAACATTTATTCTCAACACCTTGTGTATGGCTTCCTTCACTTTGAGCACAACCCCACCCCCCTGCCATCAATAATTTTGTTGATGCCAGATGTTCGGTGGTCTCAGTTAAACCTCTCCAAAAAAGAAGGCGGGGTTAGAACACAACATTCCCACAAAACTCATTTTTCTACAAGTTCAAACTTGCAAAAAGTTAAATACTAATTTTCTGCAAAGTCAGTCATTTTTCTACCAGATGAAACTAAAGCTAAATTATTTTTTTTTAATTCTGCAAACTCATTTTCTACATTTTCAAACTAAAAGTTAAAGTACAGAATTTCTGCACATTTGTAAAAGTACTTGCAAAAGGGGCTTTCACACTCATAAACTGTTAATAGTGTTATTAGCAATAGGTTTTTTCTTTTCTTCTTTGTTTATTCCAATTTTGTGATGTAGCCACACTGGCAATCATCCATCCATCCACAAGAGGAACTAGCCAAATTTGGGTACAGGTCAAAGAGGAAAGTAGAAAAATTTAAAGAATCTAACTATATTTTGGCGACCAGGAACCTATTGTCTAAATATGGCAATTTCAGGAAATTTTTTCCATGAGATCTGCCAAGTTTGGCGCATTATTTTCATGACAATCCTTGTGCATGAGTGGCAGTGGATTTCTTTTGTCAACAAGTGTCAAAAATTCACCCCAAGAAAACCCTGATTAGGGTGACGGTCAATTTGATTTGTTCCAATTATGCCATGAATTACAGGAATATGCATGACACCAAGTTTATCTGGTGGTGCATGTTCCAATTCTCCGACTTATATTTATCCTCACTCTGCAAAGAGACTCAACAAGCAAGCACATTAAGTGTAAGGTAAAGCACAAGGGCAAGGGCATTACCAATACAAAGCAGCAGCCGAGTGCTGTGCTGCTCAAATTCGGTAATGCCTTGGCCCGAGTGCTTCACCAAGTGTTAAGAGCAACCCCATATTGTTTTTTTTTCCATGACACCCGGCAGGTACCCAATAGGAGTTATGGGGAAAATGATAATAATAATAATTATTATTGGGCTTTACAAAAACAGAATGCTTGCAGGGGCAGAACATTCCATTTTTGAAAAGCTTGGCAATATTTTACCCTTTGCAAGGCACTCTCTGAATACACTAGAGAAATCAGAGGAGGTCATTACAGTACTTAGCATGTAACTTAAGTTACTTATGTTCAATAAATATCACTTATCTTTCATCACATCCTTCAAGAACAAAGATGACGGATGTCTGGCATTACTATGCTACCCATGAAGAGAATATAATCTTGGTAGGGAATTTATAGTTTAGGGCACCTCCCCTTGCTGGCTGCCAATGTACCCAACATCACACAATTCATGCCCCTGCATTAGCCTAGGCCAAATATGGTGACCAATACAGTTACAAATAAGAATACTTCCTTCGGTATGGAATACAAAAAGAGCCATAATGGAGACCACTCTAGGACTACACCAAAGTCATCTACCTTAGGCCAAGATGCCAAAAATTTATTCTAACCCTAAGCCAAGATGCCATAAATGATTTTAATTCTAAGTCAAGATGCCAAAAATTATTCAAACCCTAAGTCAATATGCTTGAAAATATTTTAACACTAGACCAACATGCCCAAGCCAAAGTGTGCTTTGGCTTTGGGTTAAACTTTCACAGTTTAAAATCAAACACTACGCCAAAATACATTGAATTTACCTCATTTTAAAAATTCTATGGCCTAGGGTTATTTCGTATTGGTTCCAAGGACATTGGGCTTACTATGTTTGCAAGACATTTGTCTTAGGATGTTCATAGGACTTTGGGCCTATGGCCTAAGGTTCCTTGCTTAGGGTGTTCATAACATTTTTGGTTTTACATTGTTCATTGGACTTTTGGCTTAAACATTTTTACAAGACATTTGGCTTAAGGCACTCATGGGATTTTTGGCTTAAAGTCTTTACAATAGAAATTTGGGTTTAGGTTCTTGCAGCCAAGGAATGGCTTAGGACAATTGGCTTCAGGTGTTATTGTGCACTTTTTGTGAATGGCCAAGGACATTTGGCTTAGGGCTTAATACTTGTGGCTTAAGGCCTAAGACATTTGGCTTAAGGTTTGGGACTTGTACCTTAGGGTTTTGGACATTTGGCGTAAGGCCTAAAACTTGTGGCTTTCAGTGTACAATGTTTGGTTTAGGGATTGAAACTTGTGGTTTAAGGCGTAGGACATTCGACGTAGGGCCTTTGACTTGTGACTCAAGGCATGTGAACTAGGACATAGGACATTTGGCTTTAGGCTTGGGACTTGTGGCTTAGGGCCTAGAATGTTTGGCTTAACCAAAACTAATTGACTACTATCAAATGTGGCTTCACCCATAAATTGCAACATTACAACTGCATCTCCAATGTCGCATTGAAAAATCAATGTTCATTCAATCAAAAGAAAAGGGATTTGAACCTTTAACCTATGGTTGTGGAGAACATTTTTCTACTATTAAAATTATTTTCTTAAGAAAAACCTACTAAAATAACACAGTTCCAAATTAGGTTGGCTAATATGTGCGCCATGAACATTAAATGAAAATGGGATTACCTCATATTCCAATACAACTTGTCACTACCATGAATCTCCATAAGAAAAAACCCAATTCTAAAAAGCATGCTAAGATTTCCTTCATAAAAGAGAATGTTTCATAAGGTAGATACGCCTATCACCAAACATTTTGGTAGATCTTTTTCAAATTTTCTCCATTTTGAATGTTTTAAAATGTTATATAAATGCCTTTTCAATCTCTACAATTCATCTTTGAAATGCAAAGCCAAAGGAGCAGTAAAAAAAATTGAAAAAAATACGTTTTTTTCAATTGCTAAACACTTTTTTTTTCATTTTTGTTCATTTTGACCTTTCCTACTTCATCAATGCATAACTTTTTCATGTTTTGTTCAAATTGAACAATTTAAATTATTTTGAAATATCCATCTTAAGCTCTACAAATCATCTTGCAACTCTAAAGGTAAAAAAATAATATTTAAGGATTTTTTAAGTGGTTTGGAAATAGGCTATGAGCTATTTGATTGAAAATGCTTTGTAAAAATGACCCCCCCTACTTTAGGGAGCCATAATTTTTTCAATTCTAATCCGTTTTTGTTGATTTCTAGTGCAACAGATGTGCCAAGAGAAGGATTCCATCTATTTTTAAAACACCATAAACAATGGGGCCCTCCTACAAAAATGGCAAACAAATTGTACCTTAAATGTTTGAATAACAACATGCCTACCCTACTTTTAACATTAAAATTTTAGCAATGATCATATGTTAAAACATGTTTACATGCCCTTTTATGTCTTTGAAACTACAATGTTTAATGTTAATGTCCTTTAGCGTACAAATGTTAAGCCCACTATATCTTTCAAGTCCTATGCCTTAATGTCTTAAGATTGGAAAAACTTCAAAGACTAGGCCTTAAAATCCTCTTGTCCTAGCCCCTCAAACCTTATGAACCTAGGGTTTTAAAGACATTTTGTCTTAGGACTCCAAATCCTAGGGTGTGCATGCTAGTTTAAGACTCTAGTTTTACTTTTTGCCCTCTACAAGCTTGACTATTTGCAATTTTTCCTTAAGGTGAATGGGAGTTGGGTCTCCAAGTGTTGGGCCAATCAATAATGGGATTTGATTGTAGCAACAATGTTGAAGTTTTTAGTCTTAAGTTTTAATGGTTAATCTCAATTCTATTATATCACTAACTCATTAATGTGCACATTGCATAAGCTTTTAGGTTGTAGATTTCACAATTGTGTGTTCATTAAGCTTATACTAATTGTAATTGTGTGTCAAGTGTGATTGGAATTTGTTAACACCATCAAGTTCCTAGGACTTACATTGTGGATTCTCAATGGCATGTGCCTTAATAAAGTGTTTTTGTCATTGAGTTCTATTGCTTGTTTTTTATCACTTGTGCATCATTTACATCAATGGTTATTTATGTTGACACTTTTGTGCAATTGTTTGCAAATCTCGAGTTTTAAAAGTTTCCAACTAACAACCAAACAATACCTCTATTGAAAGCACCTCCTAACTTTTGCTACAACTATTTCTTTAGTGATAGACTACCACCACAAGACCCTGCCAATGTTGGCAATCAAACCCAAGGTACATTGCTTTAAACCCTTATGTCCTTGATGTTTCTTTAATGAGCTTTCAATTTTTTGTTAGATTGTATTGCATTGTGTAATAATAGTGTTCCTAAAACTATAGATCCAATTGGAATATCTAACATTCAAAACAAAAAAAAAACTACATATGATTTCCATTGAAAATTTTAGAACTTATAGGTAACCAAATATACATGGGAAATATTTATTGTTGAAGATGGTGGCTTGATTCATGTTATGAGGTGTGAAATGTTTTCCAAGGTCGAACGTAAGGAAAATTTGTTTGTTTTTGAACTTGACACCTTGTCTAAACATGTTGGAAAAAAGAAGGCAAAGAGGTCAAAACATGTTAATAAGAGCCATGGGATCATTCTATAAAATGATTAGGAGTTTTTTTTAGTCTTTTTCATTTTTTCATATGATTTTTTTTAAATGAAATCTTTCACAATTTTTTATTATAAATACATATAGTTGCCTCAATATATCATAGGTTTTGTGTTAGTCATCGTTAAAAAAAATGAAAATTTCAAGTGTGTAGATTTGACCAAATTTTCCATTTTGTTTTGAAAAATCATCATAATTTCAAATCCTACCAAAATATGATAACTACTTTAGGTTTTACTTTCTTGTATCAGAAGTTAAAACTTTGTTTAATATTTCCTATATATTCCACCCCACTTACATGTGGTAAAGGACTTTTGAGATTTTGAAACATACTTTGATTTTTTTTTTAAATTCACATTCCATAACTTTTAAATTGTGAATGTTCTTTGAGTGTGGATAATAAGTTATTATTGTTTAAATTTGGTATCATCAATTTTTTATATTAAAAGACTTCTTTACCCTAGTCCTTTCAAAAATTGATTACTTTTAATGCAACAATTGTTCAAGTTAAAAACTCTTTTACTAAAGCCAAAACCCAAATTTTAATTTAATAAAATTTGAATTTGAATTCCTCCACACTCATAGTCATTTAGCACAACTTGGAATGATTAACAAAACTTTAAAGTGTTAAAACAAAAACATATCTATCATGCTTTGAAAATTTGAAAAACTCCCAACACCTGTTTCTTATTAAAGTGCTTTGACCTAAAGGCCGAAATGAAAGAAGTTAAGCATGTAAGTTTTTTTCTAAAAACTCCCAACATGTTCAAAACAAGGCTACCTATGCAAGTATGGCGAAGGAAAATGTTTTGCATCGTCTAATGAAAAAGGACGACTATGATGATAGCCAAAAGCTTGTCCAATTCACCACTATTTTGATAACTAAAACCAATGACTAACTTTGAAGGTTTGAAGTTTTTGTTCAAGCAATGTTATTTTGAGTTGTGATGAAATCACAAACTTGAACAACCAATCTTGAGCTAGTATGCATTTTTATGTTGTTTAAAACTAAAGGAAGGTACTTATCTTCTTGTCTTTGGAACGTTTGGTTAATGGTGCAAGTGCAAACAACATGAGGCCCTAATCACATGGGATGCATTGACCAAGGAAATGTGGCCAAAAATATTGTTTCATTTGAAGCTAATGGGGTGGTTGTGTTTAAGGCATTTGCATTAATGTGATAATGTAAATATTTAAGAGAGGTATGTTGCACCCCACATGATGAAGGTGCATTGTATGGCAAATTGCATAAATTTGGTAGTGCAAACTTTGAGCCACAATTGTCCTTTATTCAAGGCAAGAATGTTTCCTTTGACAACTAAATGCATATTTTGCCCATAGCCCTAAATGTTAATTCAAATTTCAAAAACTTGTAGAATTGATTGGGACAAAAGAGAACAAAATTTTGAAGAATGTGTGCACTAGGTGGATCAATATGCTAGTTCCAACAAAACAAATGATGGAGGAGTATCACACATTGATGTTGAAGACAAGGTTTGATACACCAATAAAGGTTAAGATTGTTTTTAACTTGAAACATTTAGTGGATGTGGAAGTTTTGCTAGGTTTGTCATGCGTGTTTTCATTGTTGGAAGTAGTGGATAACCTTATCAAATTTGATAGATGCAAGACATCTTTGTGTGTGATTTCATTGCTACAATAAAAAAATGCCAAAACAATGTTTATATTATGTATTCTAACCCAACCATGGTTTTCAAGTCCTATGTTTCACAAATTCAATTCTTGAATAGAGGTTAATCACAATGGCATCATGATGGAGTCGATTATGGATCCAACCACAAACACTAATCACTTACTTTTTGATTGCTCAAGGTAACACATCTGGGCTAGGCATAAGGATATGACATTTTACTTATATGTGTTTCATATATGTTTTAGATGCACAAAACTAAACAATACGGACCAATATAAAACAATTTCACATCTCTACTAGTACCAAATTGTGGCTTATGAAGTTTGTGACAATCCCGAATTCTAGAGTATATCAAAGCAGCAAAACATTTTGTTGTTCAAATGATTAAAAGTGTGGAAGATGAAAGTTGTTTTTTCCATTATCCTTCATGAAAAATAAGTTATGTAATAAGCTTACTAACCACTTAGATTTAGTAATGCACGTGTTTGTTAAAAAAAATTCATATCATAACACTTCCTTTACAATGATGCCATTTTTGTTTGGAAAAAGGCCAAGAAATGATATGGTTATAACATATAAAGGTTTGTGTTTAACTTTTACAAGATGCTTGATGGTTTTTGTGTGCTTAAGTTTGCTATTACAATTTGGATTTTGTTCAAATTCTTCAACCTTAGAGGTTCAACATTTATATTTTTACAAAGGAACAAATTTGAAACATGTCTATTGGGGTGAACGGGTGGTTGGTTACAATTTCTTTTGTTATGTTTTTTGGTACATGTTAATGTGTTTGGGTGGGTTGCATGGGTTGTGGATGTAAGCACACACCCATTGCAAAAGGAAAAGGCTATGGTTTAATTCCCATGGGTGTTGCATTGACATTGTGCATGAGCCTTGTAGATTTGTAGTGACCAATTAAATGGGGTTAGGAATCCAAAAATTGGGGGGGGGGGGGGGGGGTTTTTTCCAAAGGGGGGTTTTCAAACAAGGAAAAAAATTAACAAAACCTTGTCTGCGGGTTTTTTTAAAAAAAAAATCCACACCCAAAAAATAAACCAA
>Ga0116231_10008694_pt1 | contig 17661 bp, 4 predicted proteins | sample S1TSphgellanicum_2_FD_89695 | JGI IMG/M metagenome (GOLD analysis project Ga0116231, IMG submission 89695) | Host-associated microbial communities from peat moss isolated from Minnesota, USA - S1T2_Fd - Sphagnum magellanicum MG | ecosystem: Host-associated > Plants > Peat moss > Unclassified...
GCGGCCGTGAGGCCGGAGCGTCAACTCAAAACGCCCACCACCGCGCCGCTGCAACAGGTCGCCAGCGTGCCCGACAGGAGAGACCGCAACCCGAGTCCAACGATTTCGTGCCGCCGTTCCGGCACCATGGCGCCAAGCCCGCCCACCAGAATGCCGAGGCTGCCGAAATTGGCGAAGCCGCACAGCGCGTAGGTCACGATCAGCCGGCCATGCGGCGAGATCGCCTCCGGCGGCAAATGCACGAAATCGAGATAGGCGACGAACTCGTTCAGCACCGTCTTGGTGCCCATCAGCCCGGCCGCGACGCCCGCCTCGTCCCACTCCATGCCGATGAGCCACATCACCGGCCGGAACGGCAGCGCGAAGATGCGCTGCAAGGTCAGCGGTCCGCCTCCCGCCGGCATCCAGGCTTCCGGCAGCAGTGCGAGGGCCATGTTGATCAACGTCACGAACGTCACCGCCACAATCAGCACGGTGGCGATCCCCACCAGGGGCCGCACCCCATCGGCCACGCCGGTGACGATCGCGTCCAGGGTTCCCAGCGGCCGATGCTCCCGCGAGATCGCGGCCGCCTCCGCCGCATCGTCCCGGCCTGCGTCAAACGGCACCATCAGCGCGGAGATCGCGAGCGCAGCCGGCGTGCTGATCACCGAGGCGATCAGGATCTGGCCGAGCGCGTCGGGGATCACCGGGCCGAGGATGGCCGCGTAGATCACCATCACCGTGCCCGCGATGCCGGCCATGCCGCAGGTCATCAGCGCGAAGATCTCGCCCCGGCTCATCCGCGCGAGCCACGGACGCACCAGCAGCGGCGCCTCGATCATGCCGACGAACACATGCACGGCGGCGCCGATCGCCAGTGCCCCGCTGATGCCTAACGACCGCCGCAGCAGCCAGGCGAAGCCACGCGCGAGAAATTGCAGCACGCCCCAGTGGAACAGCATCGCGGACAGCGCGCTGATGACAAGAACCAGCGGCAACGCCTTGAAGGCAAGAATGAAGCTAGCCCCTGGATGCGTCTCGACGAAGGGCAGCGGCGGCCCGGCGAGATAGCCGAACACGAACGCGGTGCCCGCGTCGGTCGCCCGCTGTAAGGCATCCGCGGCGTCGTTGAGCAGAAAGAACACATGCGTGGCCGGCGGAAACCGGATCAACACGATACCCATCAGCGCCTGCAGCGCCATCCCGCCCGCCACCGTCCGCCAGCGCACCACGCCGCGCGCCTCGCTCACCGCCCAGGCGAGCGCCAGCAGCGCGGCGATGCCGAGAAGGCCGCGCGGGCTAATAGGTCTCGACCGGCAGGTTCAGATGCGGGAACGCGCTATGGACATGCGGCGGCACCACCGGCGTGGCCGGATGCAGATAGCTGCCGTCCAGCCCGGCAAAACTGGTGACGCCGCACAGCCCGAGACATTCCTCGATCTCCGCCTCCAGCAATTCCAGCACCCGCACCACGCCCTCCACGCCCGCCGCCGCGAGGCCATAGCAGTAGAGCCGGCCGATGCCGACGGTATCGGCACCGAGCGCGATCGCCTTGAGGATGTCGCTGCCGCGGCTGAACCCGCCATCGACGATCACCTTGGCCTGTCCGCCAACCGCCGCGACGATCTCCGGCAATATGTCCAGCGTTCCCCGGCCATGATCGAGTTGCCGGCCGCCGTGATTGGAGACGTAAATTCCCTCCACCCCGATGGCGACCGCGCGGCTCGCGTCCTCGGCGGTGGCGATTCCTTTCAAGATCAGCGGGATGCGATGATTTGCCTTGAACCGCTCGATATGGCCCCAGTTCAAACCAGCCTGAAAGCGCATCGACTCCGCCTGGTGGGCGCGCCAGTTCTTGCGGAATCGCTTTGCGATGTCGCGTTCGCGGCGGCTATAGAACGCCGTGTCCACCGTGATGCAGAACGCATCGTAGCCCGCATCGACGGCGCGCTTCGCATGATCGTCGATGAAGCCGTCGTCGCCCCGGACATAGAGTTGGAAGACCTTCGGCCCGGTCCCTGCCGCCGCCACGGCTTCGAGACCCGGTTGGGTGACCGAACTCGCCATCATCGCCACGCCGAACCGCCCCGCCGCTTCCGCCACCGAGGCGCCGCCGCCGGCCTCGAAGGATTCGAGCGAACCGACCGGCGCCAGCAGCACCGGCAGCCGCGTGGTTCGTCCGAAGAAGCTCGCCCGCGCATCGACGGACTGTACATCGACGAGCACACGCGGCCGGAACGCCACGCTGTCCAGCGCGAGGCGGTTGCGCCGCACCGTCGTCTCGGTCTCCGTGCCGCCGATCAGGTAGTCCCAGATGTTACGGTTGAGGTTGTTGCGCGCCTTGGCGATGAACTCATGGAGAACGAGGTACTCCTCGGGCTCGGCGTTGGTGGTGGGCGACGGCGCCACGGGATGAGTAAAGGTCAAAGCAGGCCTCTCTGCGAAAGATTGCGCATCAGCGCCGCCGCGCCGAACTCCCAGCGCGCGCATTGGTCGGTCGGACGGATCCGGTTGACCAGCCGCCCGAGCATGGGAGTCGAGATGGTGACGATGTCGTCTGTCTTGTGGGTGAAACCCTTGCCGGGCGCGTCGCGATCCTCGATGGGGGCGAACATCGTCCCGAGATACAGCACCGCGCCGTCGGGGAAGGCGTGGTGTGCGTTCAGCATCTGCGCCACGAGATCCGCGGGGTCGCGGCTGATGCGCGACATGGCGGAATGCCCGGACAGCACGAAGCCGTCCGCGCCCTCCACCGTCAGCGTGACCTCGGCGCGCCTGACGTCGTCCAGCGTGAACGCGGCATCGAAGAAGCGGATGAACGGGCCGATGGCGGCGGAGGCGTTGTTGTCCTTCGCCTTTGACAGCAGCAGCGCCGATCTTCCCTCGACATCGCGCAGATTGACGTCGTTGCCGAGTGTCGCGCCGACGATCCTGCCGGCGGAGGACACGACGAGCACGATCTCGGGCTCGGGGTTGTTCCAGCTCGACGCGGGATGGACCCCGGCATCCATGCCGCAGCCGACGGCCGAGAGCGGCTGGGACTTGGTGAAGATTTCCGCGTCCGGGCCGATGCCCACCTCCAGATACTGACTCCAGGCGCCCCGGGCGACCAACGCGTCCTTCAACGCCATCGCCTGGGGAGACCCCGGCTTCAGGGTCGCGAGATCGCCGCCGACCAGGGCCTGCACCTCCGTCCGCATCCCCGCCGCCGCCGCGAGATCGCCCCGCGCCCGCTCCTCGATCACCCGCTCCAGCATGGAGATCGGGAAGGTGACGCCGGCCGCCTTGATGGCCTGGAGGTCGATCGGGGCCAGCAGAAACGGCGCGGCGGGGTCGCGCCGGTCCGACGGGGTGTTCGCGAGGATCACGTCGAGCGGACCGAGATGCGTGCCGGGTACCGCGCGCAGCGCGGCGGCCGGGTCGTCCAGTTCGCAGAGATCGCGCATGGTCGGGAACACCCCCGACACATCGAAAACGCCCTCGGCGCGGATCGCCACAACGGCCGGTCCCTCGGCGGATGGCAACCACACCCGAGCCCCAAGCGCGCCACCCGTGCCGTCCTGAGGCAGGACGGACAGCAGCGCGACAGACAAATCAGCCATTAGACGTTTCCCCGGCGGACGCGGCGCGAGGGTAATCGGACGGGTCTTTGGCGGCGAGTGGTTTCTTTGGACCGATGGGTTGGCAGCTCACGCCGCGCGCAAATCCTCGATCTTGGTCTTGGTGTCGGCCACCACCTGGGCGATCTGTGTCGAGAGGACCGCCGAGCGTTCCGCCAGAAGCTTGACCTCCGACGCGACGACGCTGAAGCCCTTCCCCGCCTCGCCCGCGCGCGCCGCCTCGATCGTGGCGTTGAGCGAAAGCAGATTGGTCTGTGCGGAGACCTCAGAGATGCTGTGGGCGGTCCGGTTGATTTGGTCCAGCACGCCGGACATCATGTGCGAAATGGCATTGCTGCGGGCGGTCATGTCCACCGCATAGACCACCGTGCGGGACAGCCGGCCCTCCACATCGCGCAACGGCTGAACGGTCGCCGCCAGCACGATGTCCTTGCCGTTTTCCAGACGCAGGGACAGGTTGCGTGTCAGCGACTCCCCTTCCTGTAATCGGCGCTGATCGTCCGCCGTGAACAGGGATTCGTACTGCAAGGCGCGCGACGCGCGCGCCGCCGCTTCATCGGCATGGCCGGTCACCGAGAGCCCGAGTTCGTTCGCCTTGATCAACCGGCGGTTTTCGTTCCACTCGAAAACGATGTTGGAATGCTCGATCGCATCGATGCGCACGTTGAAATCCAACGCCTGAAGCTTTGTCGATGTGATATTCGCCTGCACCGATATGAAACGCTCCAGTCTGCCCTCGGCATCCAGCACCGGATTGATCGACAGGGAGATCCAGTAAGGCTCGCCGCTTTTGGTGTAGTTCAGAATTTCCTCGTAGAACGGCTCCCGCCGCCGGATTTTCTCCCGCAGCCGCGCGACGGTCGCCGGATCGGTGTGGGCGCCCTGAAGCAGCTTTCCGGGCTTTTTGCCGATCGCGTCGGCCGCCGAAAAACCGGTCATTCGGGTGAAGCCGGGATTGACATAGTGAATCAATCCATCGGGGTCCGTGATGATCACGCTGTTATCCGTGTTGTCGGCCACCAGCGAGACGATACTGAACCGTTCCTGCTGGCGGACCTTCTCGCTCACGTCGGTCGCGAATTTCACGATTTTGAACGGATTGCCGTTGATGTCGAGGATCGGATTGTAGTTCGCCTCGATCCAAACCTGGCGCCCGTTCTTGCCGAAACGCAGATAGCGCGCGGTTTGGTATTCGCCACGCTTGAGCCGCGACCAGAAGTCCCGATACGGGGCGCTATCCTTCTCCGCGGGATCGACGAACATGGCATGGTGGCGCCCCTGAATTTCCGCCAGCTTGTATCCCATCAGCGCAAGAAAATTCTCGTTCGCGTCCAGCACATGGCCATCGAGATCGAACTCGATGACGGCCTGGGACTTGTTGATCGCGGCGATCTGGCCCTCGTAATCGGCGTTGCGGCGCTTGATGGCGGAAATGTCGGTGGCGTATTTGACGACCTTGAACGGTTTGCCGTTCATATCGAGGATGGGATTGTAGGATGCCTCGATCCAGACCTCCCGGCCATCCTTGCCGAACCGCCGGAACTGGGAGGCCCTGAATTCGCCCCGGGCGAGATCGGCCCAGAATTTGCGGTATTCCTCGCTCTCCCTTGTCGCGGGATCGACGAATATCGCGTGATGGCGCCCTTTGATCTCTTCCAGCGTATAGCCCATCACCGCGAGAAAATTGGCGTTCGCATCGATGATGGTGCCATCGAGATCGAACGAGACGACGGCGAGGGATTTGCCGATCGCGTCGATCTGGCCGGAATGATCGGCATTCCATCGCTTCACGTCGGTGATGTCGGTCGCGAGTTTGATGACCTTCTTCACCCTGCCGCCACGCCCCCTGATGGGATTGTAGGTTGCCTGCAGCCAGACCTCCCGCCCGTTCTTGGCGATGCGCTTGAACTCGGCCTGCTTGAACGCGCCTTGGGCAAGTTGCTGCCAAAACGCCGCATAATCCGGGTGCGTCCGGTCGGCGGGTGCGAGGAACATGCCGTGGTGCCGGCCGACGATTTCGCGGGCCTCGTATCCCATCGTGTCGAGGAAATTGCGGTTGGCACGCAGAATCCGCCCATCGGGCGCGAATTCGATGATCGCCTGCGACCGATCCAGCGCCTCGATGACCGCGCGACCGGGCACAGCTAGGCGAGACAACCAGGACATGGGCCCTCTCCCGAAGCGCGCCCGAATGGCGGAAAGGGGAGACGATGCGGGCAACGGGTTTACGATCCATGAAACCCGTTGCCCCGCCTGGGCCGGCGCGCCTTACCCGAACGTTCCCCCTGGCAGGGCGGTGACGCCGGCGAATGTGATGCGGGTGCCATCGGACAGCGTCACGCTGGCGTTGCCGCCTGAGACACTCAGACCCTGCATCGCCGCCGTCGCGGCGCCCGCCCCGTAGCCAACCAGCAGTACCTTGTCCGTCCCGGCCACGAAGCCGCTGATCGTCGTGCTCCCGGCCCCGCCGGCGAGGAAGGTGAACACCTCCGCCCCGCCGCCGGCCGTCACGGCCGCGCTGCCGCCGCCGGCGACGAAGATGTCCGGCCCCGCGCCCAGCACCACTTGATCCGCGCCGGACCCGCCGAACACCGCCACCGCGCCGCTGCTCCCGGCGGCGTTCAGCGTCTCGTTGCCCGCCCCGGCGACCAGCGCGTCGGAAGCGGCATTGGCGGCGGTCAGCACGTCGCCCGAGCCGCCACCCACCAGGGTCGCGGCGCCCGTCCCGGCGCTGAGAATATTGCCGCCAGCGCCGCCGCCGAAGAATACGCCGCCCCCCGCGCCGCCGAACACGGTGAGGCTGCCGGTTCCGCCCACCACCGTGCTGGCGGCCGAACCGCCGACGAACAATGTCGATGCGGCCCCGGTGAACACCAGCTCCCCCGCGCCGCCGGCAATGATGCTGTCGCTGCCGGTGGCGGCAACGATCGTGTCGGCCCCCTGGCTTTGCACCAGGTTTTGTCCGCCGCCGAGATAGAACAGGCTGCCACCGGACCCGCCGGTGACGGTGGTCGAGCCACCCTCCGTCACCACCGTATCGTGCCCCGCGCCGCCTTCGATCGACGTCGTGCCCGATCCGGCGCCGAACAGCACGTTGCCGGACGCGGAGGCGCCGCCATTCAGCGTCTCCCCGCCCGCGCCGGCCACCAGCACATCGCCGCCCGAAGCCGCCGCGACGATGCTGTCGCCTGCCCCGCCGCCCAGCAGCGTGGTTCCCGCGGCCATGGCGGTGAGCATGTTCTGCCCCGCCGTGCCGCCGACGAAGACGCCGCCGCCCGCGCCGGCCTGGATCGTCACGCTGCCGGCGCCGCCCACCAGCGTGGCCGCGGCCGTTCCGGTGCTCAGCACCGCCTGCGGATCGGCACTGAACGTCACGCCGCCCGACAGCGCGCCGCGCACCGCCGGGGTGCGGTTGGAAGTCGGGCTTGCCGGGGTGAACAACACGCCCGCTAGCGCGGCATCCACCGCCGCCGTGGGACCGGTGACCGTATAGGTCGAGCCGTCCGCGCTCAGCGTGCCGATGCCCAGATCATAGAACGTGCCGGCCACGGCGGTGAGCAGCCCGATCGTGACCGTCACCGACCCGCTGGCACCAGCGGCCACGTTGTCGAGATAGGCGAAGGGCGTGCTGCTCTGCGGCGCGGCGAGGTTCACGGTGGAGTTGGTCGTGGCGATGCCGTCGCTCACCGCCAGGGTCGCGGTCGCGGTCAGCGTGGTGCCGGGCTCGCCGATGCCCTGGGCCGGGGTGAAGACGAGACCCCGCAGCGCCGCCGCGACGGCCGCCGGGCTGCCGCTGACACTGTAACTCTGTCCGCCGGGCGGCACCGTGCCGGTCGCGTCCGAGAGGGTCCCGATCGCCGCGCTGAGCGTGACCGTCGCCGTCTCGGTCTGGCCGGTGTCGGGGTCGGCGATGGTGACGCCCGGGAACACCGGATACGACACCTGGTTCGGTACCGACGGCGCGGCGTTGGGCACCGTGACCGCCGGAGGATCGTTCACCGCCGTGACGATCACCGACGCGGTGGCGCTGGCGGACTGACCGGCGGTGTCGGTCACCGCGAGGGCGAAACTGGTGGCGACCGTCTGGCCCGGCGCCACCTGATGCAGCGTCGGCGTGAACGTCAGCGCATCGAGCGCCGCGCTCACGGCGGCGGCGGAGCCCGAGACGCTGTACACCCCTGCCCCGCTCACCGCTCCGCCCACGCTGTCGGAGAACACGCCGTTCAACGTGAAGCTGGGCGTCACCGTCACCGTCTCGGTTTGGCCGATGCCGTTCGCGTCGGTGACGGTCACGCCGGCGAGCGGGTCGATCGGCGTCGTGTCCAGACCAGGCTGGCCGGTGGCTATGGCCGAAATGACGGGTGCCGCGGCGGCATTCGCGCCGCTGAGGGTCACCGTGGCGGCGATCGTGGTGCCGTGGTTGTCGCTGTCCGACAGGCTCAGCACCGTCGTCGCGTTGGTGTCCGGCGCCAGCGTGGAGGTGAAGGTCAACGCCGCGAGTGCCGCGCTCACCGCGGCGGGGCTGCCTGTCGCGAGCGTGTAGGTGCCCACGCCGGTCTTGGTCAGCCCCGCACCGGCGAGCGTGCCGTCCGCATCCGTCGCCACGCCGCCATCGGTGAGCGTGATCGTCACGGTTTCCTGCGCGCCGGCATCGGGGTCGATAATCGCGGCGGTGGCGAACGGGCTGACGGTGCCGTCGCCGGTCACGCTCTGGCTGCCCGAGAGCCCGGACACGGAAGGCGTGTCGCTGGCGGCGCTGGCGGTGCTCGAGGTCGTCGTGTCGGTGGCCGAGGTGGCGTGGTTGTCCGTGTCGGTGATGGTGATGCCGGTGATCACGCTGCCGCCCGGCGCCACCTGATGCGCCGTCGGCGTGAACACGACCGCATCGAGCGCCGCGCTGACCGCCGACGGCGCGCCCGCCGCCAGCGTGTAGGTGCCGGGCGCGACCAGGCTCAGCCCGTTGCCGGAGAGCGTGCCGTTCGCCGCCGCGCTCAGCGTCAGCGTGATGGTCTCTTGCGCGCCGAAATCGGGGTCGGTGATCGTCACGCCGCTGAACGGCCTGAAGCTGCCCTCGTCGGAGACGGTCTGCCCTCCGGCCGTCCCCGCGATGACGGGTGTATCGCTGACGGCGGTGGCGACCACGGAGGTGGTGCTATCGGTCGCGGTCTGGCCCTCGGAGTTCAGGTCGGTCAGCGTGAAGCCGGTGGTGACGCTGGCGCCCGGCGCGACCTCGTGCGCCACCGGCGTGAACACCAGCGCGTCGATGGCGGCTGTCACGTCGGTGGTTGACCCGGCGATGCTGAAGGTGCCGTTGTTGATCACCGCGCCATCGGTGGCGGCGTTCGGATCGGACAGCGTGCCGTTGGCCGTCGTGCTGGGCGCGATCGTCACCTTCTCCATCGCCGCATTGTCGAAAGTCGATGAAATTACCCCACCGGAATTGGGGTCGGTGATCGTGACGTTGCTGAATGGCGTGATCGGCGTCTCGTCATTCGTCGCCTGCCCGGCCACCGTGCCCGAGATGACCGAGGGTTGCGGGACGAACGACACCTCGACCGACACGGTCGCGGTGTTGGACGTATCGAACCCGTCGCTGTCGTCATACCTGAAGCTGTCGAAGCCGACGAAGCCCGCGTTCGGCGCGTAGGTGAACGACCCGTCGGCATTCAGGGTCACCGAACCGAAGGAGGGCCCATTCACCAGCGCCGCGCCGAGCGTGGTGTTTGCGTTGGGATCGACATCGTTGGCCAGAACGCCGGTGGCGGCACTGACGGTGAGGGTGCCGTTCTCCGCCGCATTGTAGCTGTCGTTGACGGCGGTTGGCGGTACCTCGCTCGCCAGCGTGATGTCGGTGCCCGCGGCGCCATCTCCGCCGGTGATGAACCGGTCCAGGCTGTAGTTCGCCGCCGGGTTCAGCTTAACCGTTTGACTGGACGCGCCGGCGTTCACGAGCAGCGTGTTGCCCGCCTCCAGCGTGACCGTCGCCGCGCCACCCGTATCGGCGAGCGATTGCAGATCGAGCGTGGTGCCGGGCGCGAAGCCGTAGACGGTCGCGGGATTGGACGACCCGAAGCCCAGCAACGCCCCGGCCCCCGCGAGATCGAGGGTCTCCCCCGCGCCGATCGAACCATCGAGGCGCAGCGTGCCGCCCGACTCAACCATGAGCGTGCCGCCACCGCTGACCCCGCCGGTCACGACCAGCACGCCCGCGACGGTTCCCAGTCCTCGCGTGATCAGCGCTCCGCCATTGGCCAGCGTGTTCGTCCCGGTGAAAGTCCAGCCCGCCCCGGTGTCGATCTCCACCGTCTGGAACCCGGTATACTGGGTGCCGAGCGACGAGATAGTGCCCGCGCCGGTCTCGGACGCGAGTTCGAGGGTGTTTTGCGCCCCCTCTCCGGTTGAGGTCACCTTGCCACTGATGACGGCGGTGCTGTCGAGGACAACGAGGTTCTCGCTCACGAAGCCGTTCAGCATGATAGCGGTCTCACCGCCGATGAAGCCGAGGTCGACGAGCTTGGCCGAGGAGCCCGTGGCGGTTCCCAAGGAAACCCCGACCGTGCCGCCGATGATCGACCCGGAGTTCATGATCGTGCCAGCGGCGGCGATCGCCGTGCTTCCGATGATCGTTCCGGTGTTGTTGACGAAGCTGTTGCTTGAATTGGCGAGCGGAAGCGCCGTGCCACCGGCACCTGTCTCGATGATGGTTCCGCTGTTTGAAATCGAGACGGCCCCACTGACGGAAAAATCTTGCGCCGGAGCGATGATACTGCCCGCGTTCGTGATCGTGATCGCCCCGGCGTAGATGCCCGTGCGCCCAACCCCAAGGATCAACGAGGCGCTGCCGACATTCGACACGACGACCGTGCCTGCCGCGGCGATCCCGAAACCGCCGATGATCGTGCCGGTGTTGACGACCGTTCCCGTGCTTCCCGTCACGGAAACTCCGGGCCCGGTGCCGAGATAGCCAATGATCGGGGAACCCAGGATCGTGCCGGAATTGCTGATGGTGTTGCCACCCGCGATGTGGACGGCCACACCCTTGCTGCTGCCGCCCGCGATCGTGCCCGCATTGGTGATCGTGGCGAGCGATGTGGCATCGACATAGCCGACGACCATCCCGCCCGAGGCAACCGTCAGCGCCGCGCCCGTCGCGTTGAGGAACAGGGCCGGCGTGGTGAGCGTGCCGCCGACGGTCAGGCTGCCGGTCTGGCCGCCGAACAAGCCGATATCGACCGACGATGTCGCGGATATGCCGCCGGACAGCGTCACGGTGTCGCCGATATCGATGGTCGCGACGCCGCCATTGCCCGATACCGCGTATGGCGTTGCCGTGCCGGTGGCGAAGACGGCGATGTCACCCGCGCCGGGCGCGGTGCCGCCCACCCAGTCGCCGCCGGTGCCGAATTGTCCGGACACGGGCGCGGCCCAGAAATACGGCCCGTGCGTGACGACGATGTCGGTTCCGGCGGCGGCGTCGCTGGAGGTGACGAAGGTGGATGTGCCGTAGGCGACGGAAGGATCCAGATCCAGCGTCACGGTCGTCGTGCCATTGCTGACCAGCAACGTGTTGCCGGCCTCCAGCATGGTCGTCACGGCGGTGTCGGCGAGCGCGGCGAGATCGATCGTGGTGCCGGGAACGAAGCCGACGATGGTGCCGGAGAGCCCGGCGGTGCCCTCGAATTGCAGCAGCGCGGCGGCGCCCGCGACATCGAGCGTCTGTGCCGCGCCGACTGTGCCGCCGATGGAGAGCGTGGCGCCCGAGCCCACCACGAGCGTGCCGGCGCCGCCGATGCCGCCGGCGACGTCGAGCAGCGAGCCGACGATGCCCGTGCCGGAATTGACCAGGGTGCCACCAGCCGCCAGCGTGTTCGCGCCGCCGAACAGCCAGTTCGCGCCGCTGTCGATCTGCAGCGTCTGGAACCCAGTGAACTGCGTGCCGAGCGACGAAATCGTGCCGGCGCCTGACGCGGCGGCGAGTTCCAACGTGTTGTGCGCGGCGGCGCCCGCAGTCACCGCGCCCACGAATGTCGCGCCGCCGTCGATGATCAGCAGATTCGCCGAGCCGCCACGGAAATAAACCGCCGTGGTCCCGATGATGGTTCCGGAATTGATCAGCGTGTTGTTGTTATCGAGCGTAACGCCGTATGATTTCCCGATGATCGTCCCTGAGTTCGTGATGGTTGTCGTGGAACCCAGCGCAATGAGCCCGTCTGATTTACCGATGATCGTGCCGGCGTTGGTGATGGTGTCTCCGCTAAATTGCAAGTAGACGCCAACCACTCCGGAGATCAGAGACTGGGATGCGTTATTCGAAACCGTTGCGGAAACATCGACGAAAATTGCATCGCCAGTGCCTGATGTGATGGTGCCGGCATTCGTGACGGAGCTGCCAGCCCCGTAGACCGCGACACCCCTGTACTCGCCATAGATCGTCGCCAACGAGCCGGTGTTGGCAACGGTGCCGTTCGAGAGAGAGACACCGATCGCCGGGAAGGGATCCTTCACTCCGGATGTGAGTTCGGCTGAGATGGTGCCGGTGTTGGTGACGACCTCAAAGCCAGTCTCGCGAATGCCATAGCCGGCGAAGCCCAGGATTGTGCCGGCATTAACGATGGTGCCCCCGCCAAACGTCGCGATACCGACTGTGCCCAAGATCAGCGAGAGCGACCCTGCATTGGTGATCGTGCCACCTTGGTCTAAAATCACACCATAGTAACCGCTGGAGCCGTTGGCTGATATCGTGCCCGCATTGAAGATTGTGCCGGTGCCATCGTCGATTTCCACGCTGGTGCGCTCGCCGTAGATCGAGGACATCGTGCCGGTGTTGGTGATAACGCCTTGGCCGACCCGCACGCCGTAGCTATCGTTGTAGCCGGCGGCGCGGATGGTGCCGCTGTTCGTGACTGTGACCTGGCCGTGGGCGTAGACGCCAACGGATGCCCCCAAGACGGTTGACCCGGTGCCACTGTTGATGACCGTTCCGCCGGCACCAAATTGAATCGCGTTGGCGCTTCCACTCTCGATCGTGCCGGCATTGGTGATCGTGGCGAGCGATGTGGCATCGACACGGCCAACGACCATCGCGCCCGATGCCACGGACAGGGCCGCGCCCGTCGCGTTCAGGATCAAGGCCGGCGCGGTGAGCGTGCCGCCGACGGTCAGCGTGCCTGTCTGGCTGTTGAACGCGCCGATATCAACCGAGCCTTTGGCGCCGACGGTGCCGGCGAAGCTGACGAGGTCGCCGATATCGATCGTGCCCACGGTGGCGGAGGCCGACGATGTCCCGGTGACGGTGTAGGCGGTGGAGGATCCGGTCTCGAACAGCGCGGTATCCAGCGTGCTGTTCGGCGCGGCCCCGCCGACCCAGTTGCCGCCGATGGAGAAGATGCCGGCGTTCGCGGTGGCCCAGGAGAAGACGGTGGACCCGGAGAGAAAGATATCGGTGCCGGTGCCGCTGTCCTGAGAGGTGCTGGCGATCGCGTTGCCGTAGGCGGTCGCCGGGTCCAGTGCCAGCGTGACCGTGCCGCCGGACGTGGTGACGGTGAGCGTGTGGGCGCCGGTGTCGATCGTGGCGGTCGCGCCCCCTCCGTAGGCGAGCGCGGACAGGTCGATCGTGTCACCGAGGGCGAGACCCGAGAGCGTCCCGGAGAGCCCGGACGTCGTGCCGAACCGCACCAGGTCGTTGGCGCCGGTGAAATCGATGGTCTGGCCGGCGGCAAGCGCGCCGCCGATCTCCAACGTGGCGGCGGAAGCAACGATCAGCGTGCCGCTGCCCCGCACCGCGCCGGTGATATCAAGCGTGTTGGCCACGATGCCGGTGCCGCTATTGATCAGCGTGCCGCCCGCGGCCAGCGTGTTCGCGCCGGAGAAGCTCCATTGCGCGGAGGGGTCGATCTCCAGCGTTTGGAACCCGGTGTATTGCGTGCCCAGAGACGCAATCGTGCCCGCGCCGGTCGCGGCGGCGAGATCGAGCGTGTTTTGCGCGGTGGCCGATCCGGTCACCGAACCACTCACGCGCGCCGTGCCATCCAGGGTCAGAATGTTGGCGCCATTGCCGCCGAACGCGATGGCGGTGGCGCTGGAGATGACGCCGGAATCGGTGAGCGTTCCGCCCCCGACGAGATCGACGCCGAACGTGCCGCCCTGGATCGTGCCGGCATTCGTAATGATGCCAGCTCCGCCGCGAACATAGACACCGTCATTCACGCCGGTGATGCCCGACGTGGTGCCGGTGTTGACGATCGTCCCGCCGGCCGAGGCACCGATCCCGAAACCGCCCGCCTCCGTCGCAACGATGGTCCCGCTGTTGGAAACCGTGCCATTCGCCGACAGATCGATTCCGAACAGGCCGCCGCCGATGGCGCCGGCATTGTTGACCGTTCCGGCGGCACCTTCGAGATGGATGCCCGCGACGGTGCCGGAGATCGACGACAGGGTGCCGACATTGGTGACTGTTCCGCCGTCGTAGCCGATAACGCCGCCGCCGCCGGATCCATCGGAAACGATGCTGCCGCTATTGGTGATCGATCCGCCGAAATTGAGAACGACGCCCCGCGATCCCCCCTCGATGGTGCCGGCGTTCGAGACGCCCGCCGGACCGCCGTAAATACCGATCGCGGTGCCCGATGTGCCGGCGTTGATCAGCGCGGCGGTGCCGGTGGTGGCCACGGTGTCGTTCGCCGTGGCCACCACTCCGCCGCTGAGCGAACCCGTGACATCAAGCGAGGCGCCGGCGCTGGTGAGGTCGATGGTCGGTGTGGTCAGGGCTCCAGAGACGATCAGCGTGCCGATTTGGCTGTTGAACGCGCCGATATCGACCGAGCCTGTCGCGCCGATGGTGCCGGCGAAGGTGACGATGTCCCCCACGTCGATGGTGGCGATGGTGGCCGAGGCCGACGAGGTGCCGGTGACGGTGTAGGGGCTGAGCGTGCCGGTCTCGAACAGGGCCGTGTTGCTTGGAACGAGCCCGCCGGTCCAGAAACTTCCGACGGAGAAGATTCCGCTCTGCGCCGTCAGCCACGTCGCGGTGGGTGTGGAGGTCGCCGCCGAGATGACGATATCGGTGCCGTTTGCCCCGTCGCCGGAGGGGGTGAAGAGGTCGTTCGTGTAAGCGCCGGAGGGGTCGAGGCTGAGGGTGACGCTGGTGGCGCCGGACTTCACCAGCAGCCTGTTGCCGCTCACTAGCGTGGCGGTGGCACCGGCGCTGGCCAGCGACGACAGGTCTACCGTGTCGCCAGCGACGAGGCCGGAGAGAACGCCGGACAGGCCGGCCGTAGTACCGAACTGGGCCACCTCGTTGGCGCCGGTGAAGTCGATCGTTTGCGCGGCGGCCAGAGCGCCGCCGATCTCCAACGTGGCGCCCGAGGCCACCACCAAGGTGCCGCTGCCCTGCACCGAGCCGGTGATATCGAGCGTGTTCGCGATGGTTCCTGTGCCGCTGTTGATCAACGTGCCGCCGCTCGCCAGCGTGTTCGTGCCACCGAACCGCCAGGTCGCGCCGCTGTCGATCTCCAATGTCTGGAAGCCGATGAACTGCGTGCCGAGCGACGAGATCGTGCCGCTATTGACACCGGCGGCGAGGTCCAGCGTGTTGCGCATGGTGGTGGCCCCGACCACGTAGCCCACGAAAACCGCGCCGGGATCGACGATCAACAGGTTCGCCGCACCTGAATCGCCGCCGAGTTCCAGCGCGTCGGGTGTGCCGATGCCGATGATCGAGCCGGAATTGATGACCGTCGCGCCGCCATAGGTATAGACCGCGATGTGACTTCCGGCGATCGTGCCGGAATTCGTAATGGTGCCGCCGCCATTCAAATTTATTCCAAAATTACCGGCGACTGTTCCCGCATTCGTTACGACTCCGTTAGCGGACGAGATTGCTATGCCGGTATCGGCCTGATCATTTCCGGCCAGAATCAGAGAGGTTGGTCCGGTGTTGGTAACCGTGCCACCATGCTCCAGCGAAATACCACTATCCCGGCCCTGGATCGTGCCCGCATTCGTTATGGTTCCGGCCGATGTGTAGGCAATGATCGCGTCGGCTCCGGACTCCATGGTCGCGGAAATCAGCGCTGTGCTTCCAACGTTGTTTACGATCCCGCCATTCTCTAGATCAATTCCTTGGTCTCCCGATTTCGTTGAAATCGTGCCCAGGTTGACGACCGATCCGGAGAAGCCAACCGTAACGGCCGCCAGGTAACCGGAACCGTAAATCGACGAAGTCGTGGTGGCGTTGGTCACGAGGCCACCGCCGTTGAGCAAAATGGCTTTGCCGCTACCCGTTATGGTTCCGGAATTGGTGACCGTGGCCGCGGTTTTCGCGTAGGTATTCGCCTGGAGAGTGCCGCCCACGCTGACCGTCAGCGCGGCGCCCGCTGTCGTGAGATCGACGGTTGGGCTGGTGACCAAGCCACCCACTGTCAGCGTGCCCGTACGTGCGCCGAAACCGCCGACATTGACGATGCCTGTCGCGCCAACGGTACCGGCGAAGGTGACGATGTCCCCCACGTCGATGGTGGCGACGGTGGCCGAGGCCGACGAGGTGCCGGTGACGGTGTAGGGGCTGAGCGTGCCGGTCTCGAACAGGGCGGTGTTGGTGGGAACAAGCCCGCCGGTCCAGAAACTTCCCACGGAGAAGACGCCGTTCTGCGCGGTGAGCCACGTCGCGGTGGGTGTGGAGGTCGCCGCCGAGATGACGATGTCGGTGCCGCTTGCCCCGTCGCTGGAGGGGGCGAACACGTCGCTCGCGTAGGAGCCTGACGGGTTGAGCGTGAGCGTCACGCTGGTGGCGCCGGATTTGACCAGCAGCGTGTTGCCGCTCTCCAGCGTGGCGGTGGCGCCGGCGCTGGCCAGCGACGACAGGTCGATCGTGTCGCCGGGGACGAGGCCGGAGAGGATGCCGGACAGGCCGGCGGTGGCGCCGAATTGGGCCACCCCGTTGGCGCCGGTGAAGTCGATCGTTTGCGCGGCGGCCAGAGCGCCGCCGATCTCCAACGTGGCGCCCGAGCCCACCACCAGCGTGCCGCTGCCCTGCACCGCGCCGGTGATATCGAGCGTGTTCGCGATTATTCCCGTGCCGCTGTTGATCAGCGTGCCGCCCGCCGCCAGCGTGTTCGCCCCACTGAACAGCCAGCGCGCGGCGCCGTCGATCTCCAGTTTCTGGAAGCCGGTGAATTGCGTGCCGAGGCCGGTCAGCAGACCCTGTCCGCCCGACCCGACGCCGAGTTCCAGCATGTTGCTGTCGGTGCCAGGCGCGGTGACGTCACCGACGAACGCGGCGCCGGGATCGACGACAAGGAGGTTGGAGGTGACGGAGGTTCCGCCGAAGTATACCGCGTACTCCGACCCGGCGATCGTTCCGGCGTTCGCGACGACGCCGTTCCCACCCTCGATGTAGACGCCGACGCCTGTCGCGGCTCCGCCGACGACGGCGTTGGCCGCGAGATTGGTCACCGAGCCACCATCGACCAGCGCGATCGCGATCGCGGTCCCGGTCGCCAGGATCGTTCCGGAGTTCTTGATCGTGCCCGGGTCACCCGACACGAAGATCGCCTCTCCGGCGGTGCCACCGGAAATGACGGCGAGGCTGCCGACATTCAAGATCGTTCCGCCGGCGTCCAACTCGACCCCCGCGCCCGTGGTGGACGCGCTGATGATCGTCCCGTCGTTCGTGAGGAGGCCGGACGCGCCGCCAATGAGAACCGCGCTGACGAACGTTCCGCCGCTGATCACCGACGTGGTGGACGCATTGGTGATGGTGCCGCCATCCGTCAGCGAGATGGCGAAAGACTCGCCCATACCCAGGATCGAACCGAAATTGCTGACGAACCCGGCCGCCCCGTAGACGCCGACACCGACCCCGTTCGCGCCGCCCTCGATGAGCGATGCGCTCCCGAGATTGAAGACCGTACCGCCGTTTTCGAGATCGACCCCCTGGTATTGGGCGGTTCCCCTGATCGTTCCGGCATTCGAGATGGTCCCGGCGCCAATGAGATCCACGCCGACCGTGCTGCCGGGGCTGGTGGCGGTGGCTGTCGTGTTGCTGGCGAGGCCGCCCGCC
>Ga0116231_10008695_pt1 | contig 17657 bp, 19 predicted proteins | sample S1TSphgellanicum_2_FD_89695 | JGI IMG/M metagenome (GOLD analysis project Ga0116231, IMG submission 89695) | Host-associated microbial communities from peat moss isolated from Minnesota, USA - S1T2_Fd - Sphagnum magellanicum MG | ecosystem: Host-associated > Plants > Peat moss > Unclassified...
CCCACCACCACGCCCGACTCGATCGCCCCCAGGATCGAGTCTCTGCTCAAAGCATGACCGCCCATCTGCGCATCGACCTCGATGCCATCGCCGCCAACTGGCGCACTCTGGCCGATCTGCATGGCGCGGACACCGCCGCCGTCGTCAAAGCCAACGCCTACGGCCTCGGCGCCGAGCGCGTCGCCCAACGACTCTACGATGCCGGTGCCAGGCATTTCTTCGTCGCCCACCCCGAAGAGGGCGTAAAAATCCGCGCCCTGCTCCCCGGCGCCATGATCGCCATCCTTAACGGATTTTTGCCCCAGAAAGCTGAGCTGTACGGCAACGATCTTGTCCCCGTCCTCGGCTCCTTGCGCGACATTCAAAACTTCACATCCTACGCCGCCACACGCGGGGCCAAGCCCGAGGCCCTGCTCCATATCGACACCGGCATGAACCGCCTCGGCCTGGATCCCACCGACCTGGCCGAGCTTGCAGCAAACCCAACTCTTCTCGACCCCATCACCATCCGCTATGTCATGACCCACCTGGTCGATGCCGAGCAGCAGGACGACCCCGGCAACCAGGTCCAGCTCGCCCGTTTCGAACGTGCCTGCGCCCGCCTGCCACCTTACAGACGCAGCATCGCCAATTCCTCCGGCATCTTCCTCGGCCCCGCCTTCCGCGCCGACCTCGCCCGCCCCGGCGCGGCCCTCTACGGCATCAACCCCACGCCCGGCCGCCCAAACCCCATGCGTCCCACCCTGCGCCTGACCGCCGAAATCCTCCAACTCCGCACCGTCGAGCCAGGCGAGCGCGTCGGCTACAACGGCATCTGGACCGCCACCCGCCGCACTCAGGTCGCCACCGTCGCCGCCGGCTACGCCGACGGCTACCACCGCGCCCTCTCCAACCGCGCCCACGCCGCCTTTGACGGCAGGCGGGTGCCGCTGATAGGGCGTGTCTCCATGGATTTGATCACCTTCGACACCACCGGCCACGACATCACCCAAGGCGACATGCTGGAACTCATCGGCCCCGCCGTGCCGCCCGACGAGGTCGCCGGCTGGGCCGGCACCAACGGCTACGAAATCCTCACCTCCCTGGGCGCCCGCCTCGCCAGAACCTACGGACCGCTTTGACTCCCCTCAATTTCCTCGGCGCCGTCGGCAGAGCCACCCTCTCCACCCTGGGTGCTGCCGGCGCTCTCGCCATCTTCGCGCTCACCGGCCTGAGCCACGTGGTGCGCCCGCCGTTCTATTTTCGCCTGTTCTGGCGCGCCTTCATCAATTTCGCCTATTTCAGCCTGCCGGTCGTCGCCCTCACCGCCATCTTCTCCGGCATGGTCATCGCCCTGCAATCCTACACCGGCTTCGCCCGCTACGGCGCCACCAGCGCCATTGCCAATATCGTGCTCATCTCCGTCGTCCGTGAACTCGCCCCCGTGCTCGCCGGCCTCATGGTCGCCGGCCGCGTCGGTGCCGCCATGTCCGCCGAACTCGGCACCATGCGCGTCACCGACCAGATCGACGCACTGCGCACCCTCTCCACCGACCCCATGAAATACCTCGTCGCCCCGCGCCTCCTCGCCGGCCTTCTGGCCCTCCCTCTCTTAGTGCTGGTCGCCGACGTGCTCGGCGTCATGGGTGGTTTTATCGTGGCAACGTTAAAACTTGGTTTCAATCCGCACACGTACATTGCCAATTCGCTGAATTTTCTGCAATGGAACGACGTCGCCCTGAGCCTGGCCAAAGCCTGCGTCTTCGGCTTCATCGTCTCCCTCATGGGCTGCTACTACGGCTACAACAGCCGCGGCGGCGCAGAAGGTGTGGGCTCGGCAACCACATCCGCGGTCGTGTCAGCCTCCATCCTCATCCTCTCCTTCGACTACGTCCTCACCGAACTCTTCTTCGCCCGATGACCGACGCCCCGAAAATCCGCGTCCGCGGTTTGGTCAAAAATTTCGGCGACAAGCGGGTCCTCGCCGGCGTCGATCTCGATGTCATGCACGGCACCTCCATGGTCATCATCGGCGGCTCCGGCAGCGGCAAATCCGTTCTGCTCAAATGCATCCTGGGTCTCGTCGAACCCGATGCCGGTACTATAGAGATAGACGGCGAGGATCTGGCCCGCCTCTCCTCGCGCGCCCGCCGTGCGAAACGCGCGGAGATCGGCATGCTGTTCCAGAACGCCGCCCTCTTCGACAGCATGCCGGTGTGGGAAAACGTCGCCTTCGGCCTCCTCGCCGAACACCGCGTCACCCGCACGGAAGCGCGCGTGACAGCGGCCGAAGTGCTCGCGCAAGTCGGCCTCGCCGCCAGCGTCGGCGACCTCTCGCCCTCCGAACTCTCCGGCGGCATGCAGAAGCGCGTCGGCCTCGCCCGCGCCATTGCCGCTAAACCTTCGATTCTGTTCTTCGATGAACCGACCACGGGCCTGGACCCGATCATGGGCGCCGTCATCGACGGGCTCATCGTCGATTGCGTCAAGCGCCTCGGCAGCACCGCGATCGCCATCACCCACGACATGGCCAGCGCGCGCCGCATCGGCGACCAGGCCGCCATGCTCTCCGGCGGCCGCATCGTCTGGCAGGGAGCGGCCGAGCGGCTGATGGACAGCGGCAATGCGATGGTCGATCAATTCACCCACGGCAGGCGCGAGGGCCCGATCCAGATGGAGCTGCGCCGTTAGAAGTAGGCTGGGCTTCGGCCAACAGGCCCTTTTTGGGCGAGGCAGTGTGTTTGAGTAAGCAAGAAAGAATTTAAAACACGAAGCGCACGAAGCGCACGAAGAAGAAAGCGGACATCATAAAATGAGTCATGCCTATGGTGGATTCACAATTCTATCGACCACGAGGCCCAATCTCCTTTCTTCTTCGTGCGCTTTGTGCGCTTCGTGTTTGAATGTCTTTCTTGCTTCTCTACCTCTATCCAAGCTGCAATGCCCCTCGCATCTGTCGCGATCTCGCTGCACCGAACCATCCAACACCGCGCGCCGTACTCGAACAGATACCAGCCCCGTGCATCCCAACTGCCTCTGGGGCTTTATAGCCGCGCCAGCGAGGCCTAAACCCTCGCCAAACGGAGTGCCCAAAATGCGTCTCACCGCCGCCCTGCTAGCCGCCACGATCGCCACGCCCGCACTCGCCCAGCCGGCCTCCTCCCAATCCAGCGCCGCCGCGGTGAACGGCGCCGACCAGGTCGTCGGCCTCTTCGGCGCCGCCTGCCTGCAATTCGCCGGCGACGCCGCCGGCACCCGCCAGTTCCTCGCCAGCCAGCACGCCCCGCAAATGCCCGCCGCCGCCCGCGACGCCTTCCTCGCCGGCCGCCCCGGCCAAGTCTTCGACACCAGCTACGAAAACGTCAAACTCGCCCTCGTCTCGCTGGACGACGGCGCCTGCGAAGCCGTGGTCGATCAGGCCAACCCCGCCGAAGTCCTCGCCACCCTCCAGCAGGCCGCCACCGAAAACCACGTGCCCCTCACCCCGCTCGGCACCCAGGCTGACAAGAAGCGCCAGGGCGTGCAGCATGCCGCCTACAGCCTCATGCTCGGCGACAAAACCATGCACGTCCTGGTCTCCACCGCCGCCGCCCCGCCGCAAGCCGTCCTCACCCTGGTCCCCCGGTAACAACAGGAGCCATCATGAGCCTGGCCGTCGAACTCATCTGTTCCGGCTTCGCCCGCTCGTTGCGGTTCTATACCGACGTCATGGGTTTCACCACCATGCGCTACCTCCCCGAGCAGCGCCGCGCCGAACTCGAACGCGACGGTGTGGCCATCGAAATCATCGAACGCGCCACCCCAGGCGTCGCCCCGCTGGAATACCCCTACGGCCGCGGCATCACCCTGGTCGTCTGGACGCTGGACGTGGACGCCGTCTATTCCACCGCCCAAGCCTACGGCGCCAGGCTGCACAAACCACTCGAACAAATCCTCACGGAGGAGGATGGCGTGCGCACCGGGCACCTCGCTTTCGAGGTTCTGGATCCTGATGGGTATGCGCTGCGATTCTGTCAGGCGTTGCCGCCGCCACGAAGCAAGTAAGAAAGCAGTTCTTTTTTGAAAAAAAGAACCAAAAAACTTTTGCGACTTGGCGGTGGCTAAACCGCAGCCAAAATTTGTTTGCCAGAGCTGCGGCACCGTTACCTCTAAATGGGTCGGCCGCTGCGAAGGCTGCGGTGAATGGAATACGAGCGTCGAGGAGACACCGACACAAACTCGCAAGCCTGGACGCAGCCTTGCTTTCGTCGGCCTTGCCGGCACCACTGAACCGCCGCCACGCCTGCTCAGCGGCATTGCGGAACTCGACCGCGTGCTCGGCGGCGGGCTGGTCGCCGCCTCCGCCGCCCTTGTCGGCGGCGACCCAGGTATCGGCAAATCCACCCTGCTTCTGCAAGCCGCCGCTGCCGTCTCCAAATCCGGCAAGCGCGTACTCTATATCTCCGGCGAAGAATCCATCGAGCAAATCCGCCTGCGCGCCCGCCGCCTCGGCCTCGACGCCGCCCCCCTCGAACTTGCCGCCACCATCAGCGTGCGCGACATATCCGGCACCCTGGAGGCAGAACGCGGCCTCGCCATGGTCGTCATCGATTCGATACAAACCATGTGGCTCGACAGCATCGAAAGCGCCCCAGGCAGCGTCACCCAGGTTCGCGCCTGCGGTTTCGAACTCATCCGCCTGGCGAAAAGCCGCGGCTTTGCCCTCGTCCTCGTCGGCCACGTGACGAAAGACGGCTCGCTCGCCGGCCCCCGCGTGCTCGAACATATGGTCGATGCGGTACTGCATTTCGAAGGCGACCGCGGCCACCAGTTTCGCATCCTGCGCGGCACCAAAAACCGCTTCGGCGCCACTGATGAAATCGGCGTGTTCGAGATGACCGACAGAGGCCTGGCCGAAGTCGCCAACCCGTCGGCATTATTTCTTGCCGAGCGACGCGGCCACATCGCCGGCAGCGCGGTATTCGCAGGCTTGGAGGGCACGCGGCCCGTACTATTAGAAGTACAGGCGCTGCTCGCCCCCAACGCCGGCGGCTCGCCACGCCGCTCCGTCGTAGGCTGGGACAGCGGACGCCTGGCCATGTTGCTCGCGGTTCTGGAAACCCGCTGCGGCCTGCGCCTGTCCAATACCGACGTGTTCCTCAACGTCGCCGGCGGCCTGCGTATTACCGAACCCGCGGCCGACCTCGCCGTCGCTGCCGCATTGGCATCGGCCGCGATGGAAACACCCACCGATGCCGGCTCGGTCTATTTCGGCGAAATCGGACTTTCGGGCGAAGTGCGCCAGGTTGCGCAAGCCGATTCGCGCCTGAAGGAAGCGCAGAAACTCGGTTTTGCCCGCGCCGTGCTTCCTCGCCGCATCGCCCGCGGCGCCCGCCCCGCCGCCGCCGCCGACGGCATGGTGCTGGAAGAAATCGGCCATCTGGCTGATCTGGTCGAGCAATTTTCCGGCAAACCAAAACCCAAGTCCCCGTAACCCGTAGGGCGGAAAAGCGAAGCGCCTTCCGCCACTCCCGCCTCTCGACAACATGATTGTAGCCGAGCCCGCGGGAAGCTCGTCATGGCAGAAGGCGCTTCGCTTTTCCGCCTGACACCTGAGACCAACGCCCCAAACCGATGACCCGCAGGAATTTCGCGCTGGCATCTTGGTAGGGTGGGCTTCAGCCCACCGTCGCCCACGCCGCCCTTGTGTGGTGGGCTGAAGCCCACCCTACGGCGGCTATCTGCGGAACCGTAGTATCTACAACTCTGGAAACTGAAAACTGGCAACTGACAAGCCGCGCCATTCTCAAAACCGGTAATGCCGGCGCTATTCACCACAACATCCAGCCTGCCATGCGCCGCGACGCAGGTAGCGCCGTCAGCATCAATACCGGTCACCCAAACATGCGCGCCCTCAGCAGCGAATCGTTCGGCAATTGCCGCCCGCCAACCGCCACAAACCATCCCTTACCTTGTCTGGTATTATGACAAACTTAATAGCATGCGGAACTCAACCGTCATTGCCGGGCAACCTTAGAGTCGCCAGGCAATGCCGCCAACCCCCGGCCTGTCATGCATAAAGCCCTGCTAAATTGGCGTCAGCGATAAGCCCAACGCTGCAAAACTGAAGCGCAGGCGCTTCACCGGCGGTAAATTCCGTAGGGATGAAAGAAAAATCGCGTTCTGCGACGAATTATGTCACTAGACTATTTTATTTCAGCGGTCGCATATATATTGAGGGAGATCAATTTTGGTCACCACTGGAGTCCATACCTCATCATGGTCCTAGCAGACGATAAACGCTCCCGCGCACCGCGGGGCAGCCGGCCTGTGACACAGGCTTTTCTCACCGCTCTCGAAGCCGTCCCGGAAACCTCGCGCGCGTCCGTTGCCAAAGCCGCTATGGCGATGATTCGTGACGTCCTCAAGACAAGCAAACCCGCCCGCGCGCCGGCTGCAAAAGCCAAGAAGGCCAAAGCAAAGTCGGGCGCGGCCAGGAAGGTGCGCAAAACCCGCGCTGCCAAAGTCGTCGCCGCGCCGGAACCGCCGGCCATCAAGAAGCGCCGCGGCCGCAAGCCCGCCGACACCAGCCCCGTTGCCTGACCACGGCGCGTGCCGGCGCATCATGCAGCCGGCACGCATCGTACAAAAACGATAGCGCCCCGCAACGTCATCGCGCCTATGTCTTATCCGTACCGTAGGGTGGGCTTCAGCCCACCAGCTCGCCCCAACATCAACCACTCGCCGCAACCGATAAGCCTGCTGACCTAACCTCGCGTCTTCGCGAGATATCTCCCCAAACCGTCAGGCTCAGCGGCCGAAACAAATATCTTGCGCCGCGCCACAATTTATGTTCTTGTTCCGTTCGAACCCGAGCGGGACGCAAAACCGTGGACATCACCCAAGAGCCAGAGCCGGAAGGTCCGCCCGAAACCGCGGAACAGCGCACAGCGCGCCAACTGGCGATGTGCCGCCGCCTGGCCGACCTTGGCATGCAAATGGCCGAAGCCGCCGCCGAACAAGCCCTCGCAGAGGCCGAAAACCCGGACGCTCCCAAGCGCAAAGGCCCCGACCCGGCGCTGACCTACATCCGCCTCTGCGCCAGCGTCCGCCAGTCCATCGCCCTGGAGGCCAAAATCCTCGCAGGCCCGGCGAAATCCCGCAAAACCCAAAAACGCTACGACCCCAGGCGGCCAATTCTCAAACGTCTGTTCAAGGAGGGTACGGAGCGCCACCACGACCCGGCCGGCGCCGCAGCGGCGCTGATGGACCACGCCGAGGAAGCGCTGGACGCCGACCCCGACGCGAAGCGCGAACTTTGCGAATTCGTCTTTGATGCGTCGGACGCCACCGGCATCCCGATCCTCAAGCGCACGCTGAGCGACGAGATGCTGAACATCATCGAAAAAGACCCTGGCGGGGTCGAGAACAACACGCTTCTCAAGCCGGTCCCGGCCTGGCTCATCCCCTACATGCCCAAAGGCCCGGGCCCTCCCAAGCCGCCCGGCCACCCGCCGGAATATGCGTAGGGCGGATTTTTTATCCGCCCCGTGCCGGCCTCATCCAGCCCTCGTGGCGGCGGGTGGAAGACATGCAAAAGCGCGGCACCTCGCAAGCGAGGTGCCGGCAAAACGGTCGATGTGTGGCGAAACCGCAGGGTGGGCTGCGCCGCAGCCCACCAAAAGCGGTGAGGTGATGGGGGAGGGCGAGCGCGTTACAAAGCCCGCAGCCGCTTGGCGTTGGCGGTTGCCCGCTTATGGAACGGGCGCAGCACCGCTTCGGTGCTGCGCCCTTCCATCAGCGCCTGGCCGGACTGCTGCAATGCCCGCATCTTCTCATGCACCATGCGCCCATACTCATCCTGCGAGCAGGCGCCGGTGAGCATGAGTGTACTGCGGTGCCAGATCGTCTCCCAACTCGCCATGGCCAGTTCGGTCATCATGATCGGCAAGGCGAAAGGCGAGGTGAAGTCGGTCATGGGCAGGATCCTAGGGTCAGGCGTGCAGCTGGGCTTCGGCAAACTCGTAGTTGGCGAGCTTGTCCAGGTAGTTTGACACATAATCCGGCCGGCGGTTACGAAAATCGAGGTAGTAACTGTGTTCCCAGACATCGAGAGCTAACAAAACCTTACCCTCGCCGGTCGCCAGCGGGTTGGACCCGTTCGGCGTTTTGGTCACTTTCAGCTTTCCGTCCGTGCCCAGCACCAGCCAGGCCCAGCCGGAGCCGAACTGAGTGGCCGCGGCCGCCTTAAAAGCTTCGCGGAATTTCTCCACGCCGCCGAGATCCTCATCGATCTTGGAAGCGAGTTTGGGCGGAATGGTTCCGCCCGTGGGCGAGAGATTCTGCCAGAACAATATATGGTTCCAATGCTGGCCGGCATTGTTGAACACCGGGCCGGGCGTGGTCGCCAGCGCGGTCACGATTTCGTCCAGCGACTTGCCCTGGAGCGACGCATCCTTTTCGACAAAACCATTCAGCGCCGTAACATAGGCCTGATGGTGCTTGCCATGATGCAGTTCCAGCGTTTCCTGGCACATGCCCCGCCCGGCGAGCGCGCTGGTGGAGAAGGGCAGGGGGGGAAGTTCGAAAGCCATGGGCAAGTCTCCCTAATGGTGGGCGTGTCGCGCGGGGTCACGCGCACTTCAATAACGCCGCTTTGAGCTATTGTTCCCATACCATCACGTCAAGCCAGCATCCCATGTCCCCCGCCTCTTTGCACGAGCTTGAATCGCTCGTCCGCCGCCACGACCCCGACCGTTTCCTGACCACCCTGTTCGCGCCGGCCGCCGGGCGCAGTGCGCTGCTGGCCCTCTACGCCTTCAACCACGAGCTGGCCCGCGCCCACGAAGTCGCGCGCGAGCGGGCGATGGCGCTGATCCGCCTGCAATGGTGGCGCGAATTGGTGGAAGGCGAGGGCAGGGCACATGAAATCGCCACCCCGCTGGCCAAAACCCTGGCCGCCGGCCTTCTGCCACGCGCCGATCTGCTGGCCATGATCGAGGCCCGCGAATCCGACATCGACCCCGCTCCCACGCTCGACGCCCTGCTCGACCGCCTGGCCCTCGGCCCCGGATCGCTCGCCGCCGCCGCCGGCACCGCGCTCGGCGCCACGCCGGGCGAGCGCCAAATTCTGCGCCGGCTCGGCGCCGGCATCGGCCTCAGCGGCCTGCTGCGCAATGTCGGCGCCCATGCGCGCCTGGGCCGCTGCCAGATTCCCCCCGAGATTCTGGCAAGGCACGGGCTGACATCGGACCGGATCATCGCCGACCCGCAAGCCGCCACCCCGGCGCGCGACGAGCTGGCGCGGGAGGCCCAGGCGCTTCTCGGAACACCCCAGCATGTCAGGCGGCCGATCCTGGCGGCCGCCCTTCCTGCTGTGCTCGCCAGGCGCGACCTGCAAACCCCGCCACGCGAACCCAGAGGTCTGGGCGACAAACTGGCAGTCCTGCGCGCCGCAACCCTGTGCCTTGCTTAAATCACCCCGGCCCGCTCCAGCGCCGCCACCGCATCCGCCACCGCAATGCTCGCCATCCCCGCCCGCGCGCCGGCAGCCGAGACCACCGGCACGATCCGCGCGCTATGCGTCAGCGGCCCGGACACGCCGAACAGCCCGAACGCCACACGGCCGACGGCCACGCGCAAATTCAGCATGCCGCTGTCATTGCCCACGAAAAGCCCGGCGCAGGTCAGCAGCGCCATCACCTCGCCCAACGGCCACCCCACCGCCAGCCGGATCGGCCCCGCATCCCCCGCCGCCGCCAGCACCGCCTCTGCCAGCGGCGCCTCGGCCGAGGACGCCAGCAGCATCACCCCCGCATACCCCCGCGCCAGCAGCACCCCGGCGAGCTGCGCGAACCGCGCCGGCGCCCAGCACCGCGCCGCCTCGGTGCTGCCAACGCCCAGCACCGCCCACCGGCCGAGCGCACCCTCCCGCGCCAGCAGCGATTCCACGGCGCCCGGCGCGGGCCAGATCTCCTGACGGTCAGGCAAGGGCGGCAGACCCGCCGCCGCCGCATAAGCCGCCGCCTGCTCCGTCGGATGCCTATGAGCATACGCAGCCGGCAGATAAGGACCGTCATTGAGCCAAAGCCGCTGCATGCCATAGCCATAGCCGCGCCGGTCGGGAATGCCGGCCGAGGCCACAGAAGCGGCCAGGCTCATACTTTGGTGCAGCATCACGGCGGAGGTGGCGCCGCTCCTGCGCAGCATGGACGCCAGTCGCAGCAAGCCCAAAGGCCCATCATGACTCCCGCGCCCGCCGGGCGGATTCCGATCGAGGAAAAGACAGTCTATGGCAGGATCGTTCGCCAGCAGCGCCCCGGCCGCCGTGCTCGGCTTGGTCAGCAGCAGCGCCCGCCCGCCCGCGGCCTCCGCCAGGGCATGGATGAGCGGCAGGTGCCAGATCAGGTCGCCGATGCCAGGCCGCGGCTGGACGATGAGCAGAGTCACAAGGCGGCCAGGCGCTCAGCGATATGGCGGAACACCTCCGCATCCTTCTCCATCAGCACATGCGGGCAGGCGACCTCGATGTTGCTCTCCGGCGTGGCCGGATCGCGGCAGCTCTCCCAGGCAACGATGCCGTCGCGCCTGCTGAACAGGCTGGTGGCGGGGACGGGCAGGGGGCCTTCAATATCCGCCGCCATAGCGCCGAGATTCTGGCCGCGGTAGGCGGTCTTGATGAACGGCGCCGGCACGCAGGCGCTGTGCACGGCCGCGCGCCACGGGCTGCCGACGGTAATCACCTGCCGCACCAGCGCCGGGGCCTGCACCGCCAGCCAGCGCGCAAACAGCCCGCCCATGCTGAACCCGACGACGGAAACCTGTCCGTGCGCCGCCGCCAGCGCCTTCAACCGATCGAGCGCGCCTTGCATCAGCCCGTGCGTCGGCCCGAAATTCCGCCCAAGTTCCCAGCCATAGGCCAGGTAGCCCAGAGCAGTGAGCAGCCGGCGCAGGTCGGCCGTCTGCGCATCGGTGCGGAACACGCCAGGCAGGGCCAGGATAGCCGACCCGTCGCCGCGCGGCGCCCGCGCCGCAATCGCGTCCGTTGCCACCGGCGCCCGGCGCGCGATCGCGGTCATTTCCGCGCACGTCCGAACCAGCGCCGGGCGGCGCGGCGCATAGGGCAGCGATGCTGGCATGCAGACTCCATTCTTCACCCGTCCGATCCACGGCGGCACCCTACCGTCCCCCACAAATCGGTGGTCTAACAAGCCGCATCATGACAAGGGGAGAGACCATGGTCCGGGAGCTCACGCATTTTATTGGCGGCCGGCACATAAAAGGCCAGTCGGGCCGGTTTGCCGATGTGTTCGACCCCAACATCGGCCGTGTGCAGGCCCGGGTGCCGCTCGCAACCGTCGCCGAAGTGGCCGCCGCGGTGGATGATGCCCAGGCCGCGCAGCCGGGCTGGGCGGCGACCAACCCGCAGCGCCGGGCCCGGGTGCTGATGCGCTTTGTCGAGCTGCTCCACCAGAACATGGCCGAGCTGGCGCGGCTGCTCTCCTCCGAACACGGCAAGACCATCCCCGATTCCAAGGGCGACATTCAGCGCGGCCTGGAAGTGGCGGAATTCGCCATCGGCATTCCGCATCTGCTCAAGGGCGAATACACGGAGAGTGCGGGCACCGGCATTGACGTCTATTCCATGCGCCAGCCGCTGGGCGTGGTGGCGGGCATCACGCCCTTCAATTTCCCGGCCATGATCCCGCTGTGGAAAGCCGCCCCTGCGATTGCCTGCGGCAACGCCTTCGTGCTCAAGCCCTCCGAGCGCGACCCCTCGGTGCCGCTGCGCCTGGCCGAACTTTTCATCGAAGCCGGCCTGCCGCCGGGCATTTTCAATGTGGTGAACGGCGACAGAATTGCGGTGGACGCTCTGCTGGAAGAACCCCGCGTCAAGGCGGTCGGCTTCGTCGGCTCCACGCCGGTTGCCGCCTATATTTATGAGCAGGCGGCGAAATACGGCAAGCGCGCGCAATGTTTCGGCGGTGCCAAGAACCACATGATCATCATGCCGGACGCTGATCTGGACCTCGCCACCGAAGCGCTGATCGGCGCCGGTTTCGGCTCCGCCGGCGAGCGGTGCATGGCGGTTTCGGTCGCCGTGCCGGTGGGCGAGGCGACGGCCAATGCGCTGATCGAGCGGCTGGTGCCGCGGGTGGAGGCGCTGCGCGTCGGCACGTCTGACGACGAGACCGCCGATTACGGGCCGATGGTGACGCGCGAGGCGAAGCAGCGCGCCATCGACTATATCGGCATCGGCGAGAAGGAAGGCGCGAAACTTCTGGTCGATGGCCGTGGCTATAAACTCCAAGGCTATGAGGACGGGTATTTTCTCGGCGGCAGCCTGTTCGACCATGTGACGCCGGAGATGCGTATATATAAGGACGAGATTTTCGGCCCCGTCCTGTCCGTCGTGCGCGCGCCGGGCTACGAGCATGCGCTGGCTTTGTGCAACGATCATGAATATGGCAATGGCGTTGCGATCTTTACGCGCGACGGCGATGCGGCGCGGGATTTCGCCGCGCGGGTGCAGGTGGGCATGGTGGGGGTGAACGTGCCGATCCCGGTGCCGCTCGCTTACTATACGTTCGGCGGCTGGAAACGGTCCGGCTTCGGCGATTTGAATCAGCATGGGCCGGATGGGGTGCGGTTTTACACCAAGACCAAGACGGTGACGCAGCGCTGGACGCCGGCCAAGGACGGCGGCGTTAAGGCGGGGGCGAGTTTCGTCATTCCCACCATGGCGTGAGCTGCAGGAAAGCAGTTCTTTTTTGAAAAAAAGAACCAAAAAACTTTTGCATCCTGGGCCGGGCCTTTCCGGAGAGGCCGACGCCGAAACAGATAAAGGTTTTTTGCTTCTTTTTTGCAAAAAAGAAGGCCGTTCTTCGGGAGTGTGATGACCATCATGCAAAATGCGCAATTCGCGCTGACCGCGGACCAGCGCGCCATACAGGATATGGCGCGTGGTTTTGCCGCGAAGCACATCGCGCCCTACGCACTGGATTGGGACCGCACGCATCATTTTGCAGTTGATGTGGTGCGGCGTGCGGCCGAGCTTGGCCTGTGCGGCATTTATGTGCGTGAGGATGCAGGCGGCAGCGGCCTGTCACGCCTCGATGCGGTGCTGATCATGGAGGAGCTGGCCGCGGCCTGCCCCGGAACGGCCGCGTATATTTCGATCCATAACATGGTCGCCGGCATGATCGACCGGCATGGCGACGCGCGTCAGCGGTCCGCGGTCTTGCCACGCCTGTGCAGCGGGGAGCTATTAGGCAGCTATTGTTTGACCGAGCCTGGGTCCGGATCGGATGCGGCGGCATTGCGCACGCGCGCCGTGCTCGATGGCGATGCGTATGTGCTGGATGGGACAAAGCAGTTTATTTCCGGCGCCGGTGCTACGCAGCTTTATATCGTCATGGCGCGCAGCGGCGGGCCGGGTGCCGCGGGCATTTCGGCGTTTCTGGTGGAGGCGGGAACGGCCGGGCTGTCGTTCGGCGCGGAGGAGCGCAAGATGGGCTGGCATACGCAGCCGACGCGCCAGGTGATTTTGCAGAATTGCCGGATTCCTCGGGCGAATCTCTTGGGCGCCGAAGGTTCCGGGTTCAGGATTGCGATGGCGGGGCTGGATGGCGGGCGGCTGAATATTGCGGCCTGTTCGCTGGGTGGGGCGCAGGCGGCTCTGGCCAAATCCTTGTCCTACATGGCGGAGCGGCGCGCGTTCGGCCGCCGGCTCGATGAGTTCCAGGCGCTGCAATTCCGGCTTGCCGACATGGCAACGTCGCTGGAGGTGGCGCGCACATTTTTGTGGCGTGCGGCTTCCGCGCTCGATTCCGCCGATCCTTCGGCGACGCGGCTTTGCGCTATGGCGAAACGGTTTGTGACCGATGCGTGCTTCGAGGTTGCCAACCAGGCGTTGCAGTTGCATGGCGGGTATGGGTATCTCGCGGAATATGGGGTGGAAAAGATTGTGCGCGATTTGCGGGTGCATCAGATTCTGGAGGGCACGAATGAAATCATGCGGGTCATTATAGCGCGTGATCTGACAAGCGATCCGTAGGGTGCGCGTCCGCCCGCCACGGGCTCGCGCGGCGACAGTCAGCGGTGGGCTGGAGCGTGATCGTTTGAGGTTGACGCGGGTGGAATTTCATTTGATCGGCGCCGGCCGTGGCCCGTCATGAAGCGAAGCGGAATGCGGGGTCGCCACGTCGGCTCGGGGGCAGGAATGCCCGTCCGGCCCGGCCCGGCCCCCGCATTGCGCTTCGCTTCATGCGGGCTACGCGGCGCCGGTGGCGGGTTGCATCGGGGGGGCGCCGCTGCCGTACAAGTAACATCGCTGATACGAAGCGTGTGCGCAGCAACAATACGATGCACGGGCTGTTGTTGTATGGGATAAGCGCCCGCCCTACCTCTGATCGGGCAAATCAAGGGATTTAGTTATGAGAAGTTTTCGTTTTGAACGCCTGCTCGTGCCCGTGCTGGCAACCGGCCTGATCGCAGCCCCGCTCGCCGTATTGCCGGCGTCGCCCGCGGCCGCGCAGATCGCCATCGTGAGCATACGCATCGCACCGCCGGAATTGCCGGTGTATGTGCAGCCGCCGCTGCCCGCACCCGGCTATATCTTTACGCCCGGCTACTGGGCCTATGGTGATGCAGGATATTACTGGGTTCCGGGCACCTGGGTGCGGCCGCCGTCCATCGGCCTGCTCTGGACGCCGGCTTACTGGGGCTGGAACAATGGCGTGTATGTGTTCAACGCCGGCTACTGGGGGCCGCATGTCGGGTTTTACGGCGGCATCAATTACGGGTTTGGCTACGGCGGCGTCGGGTTCGAGGGTGGATTCTGGCGCGGCGGGGCGTTCTCCTACAACGCCGCGGTGAACAACTTTGGTGGTGTGCACGTGACCAACGTCTATACCAAGACGGTGGTGAACGTGACGAACGTCCACGCCAGTTTCAACGGCCCGGGTGGTGTGGCGGCGCGGCCGACTCCGGAGGAAGTCAGCTACATGCATGAACAGCATGTGCCGCCGACGGCCGAGCAGCAGCAGCATTTCCACGCGGCGGCGCAGAACCGCGCGCTGCTGGCCTCGGCCAACCATGGGCGTCCGGCCATCACGGCCACGGCACGGCCGGGCGAGTTCCATGCGACCCCGGCGGTCGCCCATCCGGGGATGGCGGCACACCCGGGCCTGGCGGCGCATCCGGGCCTGGCGGCGGCGCATCCGGCTGTGCGGCCGGCGGCACTGACGCATGGCGTACCGCCGGCGCGTCCGATGGCGATGCATGGGCCGGCGATGGCACCCCACGCGGCGCCGCATCCGGCGGCTCGGCCGGCACCGGCGGCACGCAAGGAGGAGAGGAAGTAGGTCTGTTTTCTCGCTCGGCTGGCGTCAGGCTCCAGCGATATTGCACCAGGGCCGGCGCCGGCTAATCCTCTGCTTCCGCCCTTAAGCGGCGGAAGCTTCTGACACTGAACGGCAGCATGAGTATGTAAAATACGCCTGCTGCCGCCAGCGCCAGCCAGGGGTCGGCGACCAGCAAGGCGGCGAAGAAGCCGGTTCCCAGAAACAGGAACAGCACATACTCGGCCGGGACCTTGAAATTCTTGAAACTCCAGACCGGGAGGGTGGAGACCAGCAGCACTGATGTGCCGATCAGGGCCGGTGCGACCAGCCAGGGTGATTGCGCCAGTGCCGCCAGCCGGGGCCAGCCCTGGTTGCCGGCTTCCAGACCCAGGAACAGCGGGAACAGTACCACCCCCGCACCGGCTGGCGCCGGCACGCCGGTAAAGAAACTTTGCGCATAGGCCGGCTTGGGCGCCGTCTCCAGCGCCGCGTTGAAGCGGGCCAGGCGCAGCGCCATGCACACGCCGAACATCAGGCAGGGCATGAAATCGAACCGCCCCGATCCGTGCAGCGACCATAAATACAGGATCAGCGCCGGCGCCACGCCGAAGCTGGCGAAATCCGACAGCGAGTCGAACTCGGCGCCGAACCTCGATGTCGCTTTCAGCAGCCTGGCAATACGCCCGTCCAGCCCGTCGATGATGCCGGCGACCAGGGTCGCCACTGCGGCATCGCCCCAGCGCCCATCGAGCGCATAGCGGATGGAGGTCAGGCCGGCGCACAGGCCGAGCATGGTCAGCAGGTTCGGCATCACCCGGTTGAACGACGGACCCTTGTAGCGCGGCCGGCGGCGCAGGCGGCGCGCGCGGCGGCCCGGCGGGCGGGGCGTCAGACCGTCCATCAGAGGGGGCCATCCATCAGAGGGGGCCGTCCATCATTGGGGTGGCTGATCCTGGCAAGCACCGTCTCGCCGCCGATCATGGTCTGGCCGACGCTGACCAGCGGCACCGTGCCGGGCGGGAGATAGACATCGGTGCGGCTGCCGAAGCGGATGATGCCGAGCCGCTGGCCGGTGGCGACCGTATCGCCGGGGCGCAGCTCGCACAGGATGCGCCGCGCCACCAGGCCTGCGATCTGAACCACGGCAATGTCGCCGCCGGTGGGCAGGCGGATGGCGATGGCGTTGCGTTCATTCTCCTCGCTCGCCTTGTCCAGGCTGGCGTTGAGGAATTTGCCGGCGCGGTAGGCAATGGCGGTGACCGAGCCTGCCGCCGGCACGCGGTTCACATGCACGTTGAGGATGGAGAGGAAGGTTGCCACGCGCCAGCGCGCCTGCGGCCCCAGCCCGAGTTCGGCGGGTGGCGCAGCCTCGGTGACGGAGACGACGATGCCATCGGCGCCGGCGACGATGGCGCCGGGATCGGGCGGCGGCACCCGCTTCGGGTCGCGGAAGAAATAGGCGCAGAAGGCGGCGAACACCACGCCGGCTGCGCTCAGCGCCGGATGGACGGCAGCGCCGAACACGGCCAGGGCCAGGCCGGCGGCGATAAAGGGCTGGCCGGCACGGTGCGGCGGGGCCAGCACCAGCCGCAGTGTCTCGAGCAAGGCCATGTGACGAGGTTCATCCGGCTTTTACCTGTGCCGGTCAAGCTACGGGGGCGAGGTGAACAATGAACGACATGCCCCTGCCGCTTGGTCCTTTCATCATCGAGCCCGATGGGCGGCTGCAACTGCGCCGGGGCGACACCAGGCCGGCGTTCTGGTTTCTCTGGCAGGGCCGCCGGGTTGATGCCAGGATCGGTGCGGGCGGGGTAAAGCTCACCATGCAGATCGGCCGCATTCCCAGCTCGATCCGCCAGCCTGCGGTGCGCGAGCCGGCTTTCGCCCTGCTGCGCGCGCTGCCCGGCACCTTGCCCGAGGGCTGGACGATGCGGCTGACGCCCGAGCATACGATCTGGGTGCAGGCGTTCGACAAGGTGGCGCTGCCGGCGACGATCTCCGGCTTGATCGAGCCGCTGGTGCGCTTTCTGCTGCGCGTCTCCCCCTATCTGGATGTGATCGAGCAGGGTGGGCTGGGGGTGAAGAGCTGAGGTCGCCGGGCGGATTTTTGATCCGCCTCTGCCATGGCGGTAGGCGCCCCAGCGGGGGGATAAGATATCCGCCCCTGCGGCGCTATTTTTCCGGCAGCGGAGTCGGAGTGTTTGTTCGAGGTGACCGGGTGAGTGAGACGAGCCGGAGCCCGCAGGCTAACGCCGGGCCCACACGCCCGCGGCACCCCACGCGATGGCGACGCACGCGGCGGCGGCGAGGGCGCTGGCGCCGGCCGGACCCAGGCGGGTCAGGCGCGGGGCAAAA
>Ga0116231_10008696_pt1 | contig 17656 bp, 12 predicted proteins | sample S1TSphgellanicum_2_FD_89695 | JGI IMG/M metagenome (GOLD analysis project Ga0116231, IMG submission 89695) | Host-associated microbial communities from peat moss isolated from Minnesota, USA - S1T2_Fd - Sphagnum magellanicum MG | ecosystem: Host-associated > Plants > Peat moss > Unclassified...
AATAAAAACATTTAAAATCAAGTTGTTGATTTTTAGACTCAATAAAGTTTTTAAAACTGAAATGATAATTTAGAATTCAAATATCAATTTTTAGATCAAATAAGTTTTTTGAGTTTAAATAACAATTTTCAGACTTGAAGTTTTAATTTTGAAAATAAAAAATAAAAATTTGGAATTTAAATTTCAGGTTTGAATCAAATGATTATTTAAAATTTAAATGCAAAATTTTCAGCGCTGAAATATAAATTTTCATATTCATATAAAAATATTCAAAATCAGAATTATTATTTTTTAATCAATTAATAATTTTGTGAATTGAAATACTAATTTTTGGATTCGAAAATATTGATTTAAAATTCCAAAATCAATTTTTAGATCAAATAAGTTCTTTTAAATTTAAATTGAAAATATCATATTCAGATCAAAATTTTCAAATTCAAGTACTATTTTAAACAATTGAAATAATCATTTTCAGATTTGAATAAAAAATTCAAAGTTCAAATATCAATTTTGAGATTCATTATATGAACAATATACATACGTGTATATATATATATATATATATATATACATTAAAATACACCCCTATGTCATTGTAGAATATTTTTAGGATGCAACTAATTTGGTGAGTATTGCAACTAATGGGACATATCAACCTATTAATGGATGAAAATAAATGTAAAATTGATGCAACCAATAGGATGAAATTTTTAATAGTTGCATCATAGTTAAAAAAATGACCAAAATAGTTGAAAGTTGGTCATGTAGTTGCAAGTATTCACAAATCTAGTTGCAAACGACTACAAGTCGCATGTAGTGGTAAATGGAGTGGTTACATTTTGGCTGATTTCTACTAGTGAAGGTTTTATAATGATTAAGTAGTTTCTATTGTATTTTTGATTAATCATAAATTAATCAAACTTGATAAACTTGTGCTTTGTGTTTGGTATTTCACTTGGTTATTCATATTATGTTCATGCACTTTTTAATATTTAGTAGTGTGGTTGACCCTATGTTTGGGTTGTATCAATTACTAAATCAATTACTTTTTGCATCACAAAAAGATTCATTTGGTTTCTTATGGTTGAACATATGTAGGTTGATTTAAAATGGTATTATACCAAATGCAACTTTAGGTGTGACTAAAATAGACCCCCATTGTAGTTCATTATTAGGTCTCATTAAATTGTAGTTTCCCAAATGTTCAATGTATGACTTGAATATGATTTTTTACATACATATGGTTGACAATTGAAGTCATTTTAGATTTGAATTAAAAAGAAATCAATAATTATTGTTTTATTATCACAAGTACTAAAATGACTAAACAATGATTTTTCAATATATGGTTTAAAGATTTGGCACTTTTAAACCCATTAATCAATGACTACAACTTTAGCTTTCCCTTGAACACATGAACAAATACAATGATGCCATGTGTTTCAGTCCATTGAAGGCCAAGTGTTCAAATCATAAACTACCATGTGTCACAATCCACTATCACCATGTGTAATATTAGTAATAAATTATTATTATAAAAATATTACAATATCACTAATATATGATTGCAACTTTGGCTTCCCCTTCACACATACAAAACCTTGCCAACTCATGATCAAATATTCACACCTCAAATGGTCCATTCATCTATTACCATGTGAACGAATCCTTATTAGCCATGTGTACAATATGCTAGTCATATGTGAATCATATATGAGTCATTTATGACATGACACATGTAGTTAGCTGGTTCAAAAGGATTGCCATATGGACATCCACCTCTAGGTAGTTTCTTGCCATGTGTCATCTATGTCAGTAGTAATGACTCATGACACGTGGATCCTAGGTGGCATGAATGACTCCATCAATGTTCATTATGACTATTAGATGACATGTGCCATGTCATGTCCTTTACGACTAAGTGGTCTTTTTGATTCATCCAATATAACTTTGTAGTTGTCAATCATATGTGTCCTTTATGATTGTAAAACCAGTCATAAAGTGAGTCATAGATTTTCGATTTTTATCTAGTGCAATATGGCAAATCAAATAGAAGGCTTTTTTGTTTCACTCTAGTCTTTACACATGGATTATCATCCTCATTTGTGTTGTTTAATTTCCAACTTTCATAAGCATTAGCATGTTCGAGGAGGTCATGACCATTCATGATTGGTGGGGCACTCCTTTCAAATCTTCCATTAAAATCACATGCATTTGTTTAAAATCAATGATCAACTTGCAACCACCTATGATGCCCAATATAAATAGTTTTTCCAAGAAATTTGGAATGACAAGCACATGTGTTAGGCCCACATGTTGGACACCCTTTGTAACCCTTGGTCACTTGGCCAGAAAATAAGCCATATGTTGGCAAATCATGTATGGACCAAATAAGGATAGCCCGGAATGAAAAACTTTGAGAACCTCCATCTAGTTCTGCCAAATCCAAAGCACGTACCTTCTTCCACAACTCCTACAACTCCTCGATCAAAGGAACCATGTACACATCTATATTGGCATTTTCGTGGTTAGCCACGGAAGCAAGTTATAATTTAGAAGGAAAACTGGCCATGTAGACCAGTTGGTGGATTGATTCCCATATGGGTTTGTTCCATCTAAACAAGCCCAAACATCACATTGCGAGGTTCTGTTATAAAGTTTGGCCATGAAGAATCAATGTGAGCCCAAGTTTTCAAATCAATTACATGGCATACAAGTCCATTTGTGCTCTTGTTGTCATGATGCCACCACATCAATGTTGATAAGTTAGGAGTCATGAACATTTGTTTTAGCCTAGGAATTATTGGAAAATGCTTCAACACCTTCCTAGGCACAATGGGATGTCCTAAAACATATCAAAATTCACCACAAACATGGCATTATTCTGCTGCACTATGAAGGTTTTAGTATAATACACACCCATTTTCATATGCATGGATTGTGTTGTATCCAAGCCCCAAATGTTGGATCAAGCTTTTAGCTTCATAATGTGATTTAGGTAAGTTGTTAGGTTTTGGCGACAATGAATTCTACAATAGAAAAAATTATTCATCCATAAACCCATTTATGCATTGATGTGTTGCATAAGCATTTAGTAGCATCAATGTAAAAGTCAACCTATTAAGCTCATTACTAACATATAAAAAAACCTCAATTCTGCCACCAACCTTAATAAGTGTGGATCATTTATTGTGTGGGTTGGTACATCACCATTTGGGCAAGTTATCTCATTAGCACTAAGTTCCATCTCATTAGGGAAATTGAATACATCATCCTTATTGAAATCTGCCTCTTGTTGTAAGGTGGTGTCCATAATTGCCCTAGATGCCCCAAACGCGTTAGTTAGAGCCCCCATCATTTAAAACCCAAGTCCACTTCATCACTAATCCTATTATGATTGTTGAAATTAGGACTTAGTGCATCCACAGGTTGGCATGTTGCAACAAATTGGGAGCCATCACACCATTTCTCATCTAAATTGTCAGATGGAACATCCTACATTAATAATCACATAGTGCATAGAGTAAGATCTTCCATTTAAACTTGTTTATTTGTGGGGAAGTTGAGTAAGCATCATGAACCTGATGCATTTAACAAGTTGTCAACATGGCGTACATGTATAAAACATAGTAGAAAAATTATGATAGACAAGAATTCATCAAATCTTAAAGGTTAGATGGAAACATACGGGTGTAAACTTAAGGCAATGTAAAGTTGGATCATGCCCAAAAGTTAAAAGATGGTGTTGCACCACCTTCCTTGTCCAATTAGTCCTTCCATGGTAGATGTTACAATGGTATGGTAGTTTAACCACCTTCTTTTTAATGGCATAATGCCACAATTTCTCATCCTTAGCTCATAGTCATGTTTGTTGGTTTAGAGGGCCATGTATCTTATGCAAATTTAACCTGTTGAGACTCATGAAAATGGGTTGGCAAAATCTTTAAATCCAATCATAGTCCACAAGTTGACATATTTGAGTACAAAGTTGTGTATAAGGTTGAAGTCATATGTGCCTTGGACTTTTGCAAGAAAGTCATGCATTTCAAAGTTGTTTAGGTAACAAATAAGGCCCTACACATGACTTTGGGTTAGTACCTCATCACACTTAACAATCTTTCTCCCCCTTAGATGTCTAACCAAGTCAAATTAATCAATATCCGGCAAGGTGATAAATGTGTATGCATGTGTACATGCGATCCAAACCCTTCAACTAATAACCCAATCATGGGGGACTACTTGTATAATGCAAGGAAGCCATCAAAAGACCTTGGTCAAGTCTACAACAACTATGCATTCTTGAGCAACAACTTGCATAATGATAAATACATATAAGTCTATTGTAATACCAGATAAAGATTGTCAAACCAAATGATGATAGAATAATTTAAATGTAAACAACTTTGGGTTTCATGCGAACCTAATAGAGGTGATACAACCATGGAGAGATCCTTTTCCATAGAATTCAATCCTAAATAGCCATAAATAGTAGTAGCTAGAATGAAAACCTTGACCTCAAGTTGTAAACTTACCTAGGCTATGAGTGCTTGGAACTAAAATTTGAAGTTGTAACCTAGGACTACACACAAAACTTGGGCCATGTATCTCTTGGTTGCCACTTCACAACCATAACAACACTTGTTTCAAGTAGAAAGTGAAGGATAGTTTTTCATGCAAACCTTATAGCTAAAGGTGTAGAGGATTATATTAGTAATTTTGAACAACCATTTGAACCAAGGTCAGGTTGCAAAGAGACCTGCAATTTGCATAGTATAGTAGATATTGTAATGGTAGTCTTGCATGTGATGTTAACATGTCTAAAATGCAATAAGAAAAAGCCACACAATTGATGAAGGGCAAGGAGGCAAGACCAAAAAAACCTTTGTAGAAAATGGTTAAATGTAACCACATTTTTTCCAAAGAATCAAAACATTTGTTCAAAATCATTTGTGCACAAATGTAGGTTGAATCTAAGCTTAAAAAGTATGCAACCCCACCAATTTGCATTTAAACCTTGTTATCTAGAGGATTGAATTACAAGGCCAACTTAATTATCCATTAGAAAGATTTGTGAACTTGTTGCCCTATTAAGCCCATTGGTCATTGTTGATTTGGGATGTTGATATTGAGTAGATGTTACATTGCTACTTCATTATCAAATCCCTTACTATAATGACAATTCTTCAAGGTGTAAATAGAAAAATGATACATTATTATACCAAGCACCATTTGCCAACAATGTCATCTTTAGGTAATCTAATGGATCTTTTTTTTTCATGTTTAGAAGTATCCAAAAGAAACAACCTTTTGACCTTAAATGATTGAGTAAAAATGCATATTGACAATATAAAACCCAACAAGAATCATATTGACACAAACCAAATGCATTGTTTGGAACACAATCATTAAATCAAACGTTTTAGGTGCATTTTTTTGTAGAGGCTTCCACCTTTTACATCTCAGAGTTGGTCTCCTATAATCCTACTATCATTGAGACTTAAAGTGACCATAGACCAAAGGAGAAAAAAAATCAAAAACCATATTTCAAATATATTTCATTATTCATACCATATGCAATAAGGTATTATACTTGGAGATACATGGATGGTGTACTATCACAAATAGTGACAACATATCACACGGATACTTGCCCTAGACAACGTGGCTGGCCTAGGAGTATACCAACATTTTCGAAGATTTGCACTGCTATATTGCTTTTGTAAGCATCCATCCAACATCATTCACATTAGAAGGTTATACATTATTTCCAAGCTACATCAATCCACCTAATGTTGAACTTCTATGCACATGTGCCAACATCTCAACACATGTAGAAAGTGCACAAATGTTGCAAGCTACATTGCTATTCTTCCCATAAATAATGAAATAACATGCAACAACAAATGAAAGGTTTGGGAGAAAATAGAACATTTGACCTCATCTTTTTGACCAATTAGTTGAACCTTCATGGTTTATCTTCATGTTTTCTACTAGCAAATGTGCCAAAACTACATGGAAGTGGATTCCAAGTAGTTAGAAGTATTTGTATTATAAAGCAAGGGGTGCCAACTTGTGTACAATATGCATGTTTACAAACTTTCCAGTGGATCCAACATTGTTTAGGCAAGTGTACATGTAAAAGGGGGACATTTGCTATGGTTATAATATCGTATGTACATTTCAAAGGTGTGTAATATATCTACCAAGTTGTAGAAATAATGACTTCAATCATATTGCTTAGACCTCTTCAAGCCATTTCCAAAATTGCCACAACTTGGCTTTAAATTACATAATGATATACATAAAAATATGTGTTGTGTTTAGTTCCACAATGTTCATATGCACACATAACCCACAATAAAAAAAATTAAGCTATCAATAATTCGAGCTTCAAAAGATGGTAACTTGGAATCGAACTAGGACTTCATAGTGAATATTATTAGTTAGCTTATAACATTGGGTGTTTGACACAATTGCAATAAATAGGGTGCAATGTGAGTTCAACCTTAAGACATCTACAACTCCACCTTTTCCGCATGGCAAAATCCATGCCCAAGGAACATTTCAAGTCCAAGCGACAATTACACCAAGAGCAAGTCATACCCACCTCAAGATCAGACAAGTTGTACACCAACACCCTTCACACACATGTCCATGATAGCTCAAATCCTCCAAGAGTTTTTCAATAAGGATGAAACACCATGTGGTCATGGCTATTAAGTAAGATGTGATGGCCCTAAACCCAACAATAAGCTTGCACAACAGGGCTATTATGGCACTATTAGTTGGTGTGTATTATTTTGGCTTGCATCCAATGTGAGAAGAAGTTAGCACACAACACAAGCCTTATAAATATGGAAAAACCTGTTGCAAGTCATAGTTCAATTGAAACATTGTACTTCACCATTTTCATTGGCTAAAAACAAAATTGCAATGCATGTTCAATATTACTCATAAATGTAACAATCGATTTACCTCCAGGTGTGATAATTTGACACTACCTCCAAAAGTGTCCAATGGTCTGTGCAAAACTACTAAGCATGCATGCAAAGATTGAACACCTTGGCCTCCTAGTAGGATGAGGTTCAACATTCACCTTGGGATAGACATCAATGTTCACTAGGCTCCAGCAATTGGATGCACATAGGCTTTGGTGAACTTTGCCTCCAAAACGGCTACCATGGTGGGATGGCAACCCCAACCATGGATATTAACAACGCCTATAGGCACCTATGATACCAAGGTGTCGATTGGTGATCCACCCTATAGCCTCTTGCTTCATTGTGTTACACATTAGAGTATTTAGAACGTAATGAGTTTTTCAATTTTAGAAAAAACATTCTTGAAAAGAAAGTTAAGCAACTAACACTCTAAAGGAATGCATATATAACCTAAAAGCAACAAATTAAGGTTAATGTGACCTCCAACCCTAATGGATATTTTCTGGTGGATCATTACGTGCCCAAGCCATCATTTGCCACTTGCCAGTCAAATGCACAAAGTACTATTATGTTTATTTTTTCCTAGCCTAAAATATTTTAAAATAAATAATAAACCAATCAATGAATTTTAAAGAAAACTTAATTAGGTGTTTACATGAATTTTGTTGAATTTGTCTACAACATTATGGAGTAAATTAATATTAATAATAATATAAAATGAGTATTAAAATGCACACTAATTATAATTCTTTTACTATTAAGAGAAAAGGGAAAAAATTAAGGTGATAGGATTAATGAAATGTAATTAAAACCCAACTAAAAAGGTTACATCATACTTAAAACACATGTGTAATCATGTGGTTGGGTGGTCATGTAGTCACATTATAGTCATGATGATGACTGTGGATATATGACTACCCACATATGACTACATGACTAGAATTAGGACATAGTTGCAAACTGTTTTAGTCATGAAATATAGGAATTGGCATTGTGATATTCTTAGAATTTTTTTAATACATCGTTCAAAAAAACATTAAAATTTTTAATTTTTTTTTAATACTATTATGTTAAGGTGTATATTAAAAAATCCAAAAATATGTCATTAAAAATATTTTCAAATTGTGCTTTTAGTGTCAAAACTGCTTTAAAGCTGTTTTTATGCAACTTTTAAACAATGGTTACAAGAGGTTAAAAGTCTTTATACATATTTTTCATTCGTTAGATTAATTCCAAATTTTTATGATATGTACATAATGTATTCAAAATAAGATTTCATAAAACATTCTATTTATTAATGTTATTTTTTAAAAAACTCCAAAGTTCAAAAAATTAAATAGTGGTTATGACTATTTTTAGTACATGTTAGTATGATTGTTCTCGTACCAATTCCTTGAAATTACATTTTAATATCTTTGAAAGATCATAAGTGAAACATAATAATTTGCATTGTCATAATTATTTTTGGAATATTTTCCATTAATTGCAAATTTTACATTTTCAAAGTTTGACACAAATAAAAAATGTTTCTGCATGTACAAAACACTCAAACCTCGAGAGTGGACAATCCCTTTTTTTTAAAATGTCTTTTTTTTTAACAAATGTGCACTATTCATTCTGAAAATTAGAATGGATTTTAACATTGATGATTCGAAAGGCAAAAGGACTTGAATCGATGAAAATTGTTTTTATAACCGATTTGAGCACATTTGGTTCAAAAGTGCTTTTGATCATGAAAGCTATTAATTTTGAAAATGTGCATTTAACAAAAATTGTTCATGTTTATGTGATAGAGGGCATGAATGCATAATATATATGATATATAATCAAATTTTAATCAAAATGTGTTTAAATCTAAAATACAGTGTTAAAGGGGTACCTGAAATACAAAATTATAAATTATAAATCAACACAAAAATGACATGTGTCATGTATAATCCTTGGAAAATGACTTTGATCTTGGCACCCTTGGCTCCTTCAACCATGTTTTCACCCAAATGGTAAACGTAAATGGTAAATGAAAGACAAAAAGAAAATGGTAGATGGCGATGTCGGCATAGTGAAATGGCCTTTCATCTATGTCAATAGTAATGGCCTTAGGATATTCGTCTCAATAGTGATGGCTTCAATGAAAAGGTTCTAGCAGTGGCGTCTTGGGTACATAATGCACATAAACACTTAGTTTGTTGGAAAGGAACTTTGGCCAAGGAATTTGTTTGAAAGATTATTAGCTTGCAACGAAGGAACGTTGGGGATGAAAACCGTCAATGAAAGAGTGTTGAAGGTAAGTGCATGGTAGGGTGGAACAAAAAGTGACAAGGATTCACAAATTTGAAAGTCCATTTTGGGTCCATTTGCTTTGTATTTTTTTAGCCCCGAAATGGTTTTTGTAGTTAGGTAGCAACAATGCATTGATTTTAAGCAATTTTTTCCCATTGAATTTTTTTACCTTTTAGAATTCATTAATTAAGACATTTTTGCTAAGTTTCAAAATTATTTTTATTTTTTTCAAGATGTAATGGACTTTTGCAAAAAATGTGTTTGCTTTTCACTAAATAAAAGTCCATAGGTCATAAACTTTATTAGATATGAATCAAAACCTTTCAATCTTGATTTCATTATTACATATACGAACTAAAACCAAGTCCCTAAAAAGTTTTAAGGTCCATCATTGAACCAAACCAAAGTCCATTCACTTCATTGCTGCTAGTGTTACATACCCTAATTTTCAACTTCAAAAGTCCATAGCTCCTACAATTTTATGTATTTTTCATGTTAATCAATTTCATTATGTACATATTGAAGTCTATAACTTCAAAATGAGTCCCATTGAACAATTCTAATATGTACAAAAAAATGTGGTCATAAGATTCACATCTAGGTAGTAGAAAAATGGAATGTGTTACTCCAAAATTGGTCCACCCTACCATGTATCCACCCTTGACAAAGGAACATTGGTAGGTTCTAGTGATGGCATCCTAGGCATTCATAGACAGGTGTTGGCAAGAGACAATGCATAGACACACACAAAGAATCAACGATGGAACGTTGGTGATGGTGGCATTGATGTTATTTTCTTCGAGAGGTGCACAAAATGTAGGTGATGGTAACTGTTGTCTTCCTGGAAAGGCACACAAAGTGTAAGTGATGGTGTTGATGTTGTCTTCTTGGAAAGGCACACAAAGTGTAATTGATGGTGTTGATGTTGTCTTCCTGGAAAGGCATAGAAAATGTAAGCAATGGCATCTAAGAGGGACACACCAAGAGACTTAGAGATGGAACATCTTGGACTTCCTAGACCTGAACACACACAAACTTAGAAAAAGAGTGTTGCGACACTCCTTGACCTAGACACACATAGACTCAAAGAAAGAGAGTTGGCTTCTTATAGGAGACACAAACATTAAAGAAGGACTAGAAACAAAGAGAGAAAAAATGACAAAGAAGGAAAAATCGAAACAAACCTGAAGGAAAAATATGAGAGAAAGAGAGGCAAAGAGAGGTCGAGACTATGGAGAAAACTACAACAGGAACACCACAATGTTCTTCTCTCAAATCTAGGGAGAGAATTGCAAATTACCCTAAGGTTGTTGATATGAACGTATTAGGTTTATCGTCGCAACATTCTTCTATCAAATCTAGGGAGAGAATCATAAATTACCCAAAGTGGTGTCATTAGGGTCATCGATCTTAGGGTATTAGGTTATTGTTTAGAAGATCCCCAATTCAAAACCCTAAACACCCCCACGACTATTATTGCAAATATTTGGGCTTATTACAAATTTTTAAAAAAATTGAACAATAATAAAAAAGAGTCTCTATTTAATTAAATTATTAATCTCATGTTTATAGGAGGACAAGTGTCCTTGAATAAGGTTTCAAATGTTTGTTCATAGGTAGTAAAATGCATGAAAATAAGAGTTTAATGTGCTCTATCCAACTTTTTTCAAAGAACAAGATCCTCCTCACTTTGGGGGCTCACAACTTTCTCATTTGAATTCAGAATTAAGCGCTATAAAGGCCCAGTAATGCTATGGTTGAAGGGACATCTAAACTCTTTGAAGACCTATTGCAAAAAATGCACGGTTACTAAACTCCAGAAGATTTAGCTCATAAGTGTTCGCTCACGAGCCTTTCTACCCTATTTACTTTTTTGCAACCCACCCATAAACTGAAACTGGGACAGCAACTAGGTGGGAGACTACTAATAGCAAACCATCTGGACCAATCATTATGATAGGCCAATTAGAAACACTGAGCAGCAGTCAGATCATACACTATTTTGTGCAGGTGCACATCGGCGCTGCGACTTTTACCACCCACAGCAAAAGTTTGCAAGTATCCTAAGCCAAAACCATTTTCCTGAGCCAAACCGGTATATTTTGATTTTTCTTCATCCTTTCCTGTGCAGGATCACATAAGGAGCACCGCTGGACATGCTCTTATAAAACTGCCCACCCCAACCGCTGACACTGTACCGTGTGCTGCTGTCAGTTTCAGCACCCCAAGTTGTGGAAAGAATTATTTTTGGAGTGTCAAGGCATTTTCTCATCTCACTTTTTGTCTTCCAGTTTTTCCATGCACAGGAAGTGTAGGAATTTTGGACACTTTCAAGGCAAGTTAATGAAAAAGACGAGGCTTTGAGGTAAAGAAGGAAGGAGAGAACCAAGAATTTTGTTTTCATTACTAGGCAAAGTCAAAGCAGAATTATTTTGAAATTTCAGACATCAAAAGAGGAATATGTATCGAATCTGACGTCAACGTGTTGTATTAGACAAGTTGCTGATGTTCGTGGTATGCAGCACACGAGAGGCGACTGATCGATCGATCGGCGGCGATGATTACGCTAGCTTGCTACGTGGGTGGGTCGGTTTTTGGCCATGGAATATTCATCATCACTCACGCGCGGAGTGGAGGGTATAAGCGGCGGCGTCGTGGACAGATCGATGTCGTTAAGAGACTTAGCAAATTTCCTGCAACAAGATTGAAGCTCGAGAACAGCAATTTCCGGCCTGGATAACCGGAATGCAGCTGGTCATCGCGTCGACTAATTAATTCTAGACTTTTCGGGGGGGGGGGGGAAGAAATTAGTAGTCAAGGTAGAGTGGAAAGCACCGACCATGGAAAAAGATTTTATTGTCAAAGACAAGGACACTTTCTTCAGATTTTACAGAAAAAAGAAGGAAAACCCCCTGCGCCCCCCCCCCTTTCCGCTCCCAAGAAGAAAACAACTGCTGCAGCGACCGACCACGGAAAGTGCGTCCAATTTACAAACAAAACAACAAGCTACCACTTTTTAGTGATTCATTCAGTCCAAAGATAATATTGTGATCAGCACATCGTGTCACAGAACATAATTACTTTGAGAGGAAAAGAATTCTCGAACCAATCACTTGCCTACGAGAATGTGATTTCATTGTCTCTGCCATACAAGGCAGAGACGTCGTGATGAACCCAGAAACGGGCCCAGAGTTTGGTAATCCTACGTGATTTTATTGGCTTTGCCATTCAGGGTAGAGACATTGTGATGAATCCAGAATTTCGTATTCCTACGTTCTAGGGTCATGTGGAGTCCACTGTAGAAACATTTTTGGCATAACTGAAGTATGGTCTCCACTTGAGCTTCACAATGCTAACGCAGGACGCTTAAATCCCCCATACTAAACTTTGTGTCTGTGGCCCCATGTCAGTGCTAACCGCCATGTCCTTCCAAGGTAGTATGTTGAATTTTAATCATCCTTATGAATGTCATTTAAAGGGCAGAGCCATTCTGCGATGAACAGATTAACAAATAATCATCTAGTTTGTGATTGACCTTGAACTGTGTTCATCCTTTTTGGTAGCGTAGGGACAGTGATCATGATTCATGACAATTGTAGGACAAGTCGTGCCTGCAATGTTTAAGGATCATTTAGATTTGTACCGATCAGCTGTGGCGCCATTGAGCTGCACTCTTTTCTAGACAAGCAGCTTCAACTTGCAGGAAAAGTTTCGAGATCTCAGCTGTGCATGTGAATGAATGGGAGATTGGTTACTGTTGGGCCTGCAGACCTCATGCATAGCAGAAGAAGAACTAGTATCCACAATATTGTTGCCTGGGTCATTCACCATGGAGCCATGTACTGTATGTTGTCCATCACGCAAGGTCTGATGGCTCGACGTGTAAAGGCCATGCACCTGTCGACAGATTAGAAATCCACTTTCCAAGTTGCGATCATGCATCTGTCGACAAACAATGGTAGAGCGAGGTCGTACAAATTCATATGAATTTCTATAGCTAGCTAGCTGGAGCCTGGAACATGATGATCCGCGCAGGACTCGAGATGACCCTGTCAGCCGATATGCAGATCACTGCTGCAGAACTTTTCAACGAGCTGAAATAGTAATAGTTCGACTGATGCCATGGACATGGGATTGCGCATTTAACCCACTCAACGTGTTTCTTGCAGGCCCGGAACAACCCTGCGCCTGCACAGAGAAATAAAGAAGCCAATTTTTGTTGGGGGTGGAGGGGGGAATTTTCACCAGTCGAATTTGCTACCATAAGCTTAAGAAAGGGTGGGTTTGAATCAAATATTTCCAAATGAATTTAGGATGGAGCAGCTACTGTGCCAAGACTGATAACCATGTCCAGCATAATCCTGACTTCTGAAAAAACCTTTGCATCTTATAACCTTGGCGTCTAAAATCTCGTCTCGGAGTGAGTGGGTCATCACAGAATCGATTCAATCTTCTCGCCACTTTTGAGCGTCACGAGATAATTACTGTTGGGAAGATTAGAAAATTTGGATGCTGTTCTGAGCATCACTGGACTCCACCTACAAGCGGCTGCTGTTCTAGCTCTTAAGATACTCAGTTGCAGCTTGCACCTCATGAGACAGTAAAAGACGCTTCCGTGCAGCACCGCAAACATACACGTCCTAGCTACTGAGTAAGTACTCTCTCGCGAAGAAATACACTCTTCCAGCTCTAAGTACGGACCGCAACTGCAGCAACCAACAGGCTTGCTAATAGCTCCATAAGTCAGAGTCCCAGCCAGCTGATGCAGATTCTTCATCACTGCTCTGCGGGGTGTTGGCTGCTGCGTTGTGGCCAATGGAACGAGGAGGTGGGAGTCCCATGCCGTCATACATGCTGGATAGCACATTGAACATGTCGAACATGAGGTCTTCATCTACGTACTCATGCATTGAATATACCTGATCGCCTGCAGCGTCCTCGACCACCCCTGCCTGATGAGCTTGGGGCATGGATCCACTACTAGAGCTGCCTCCCCCAACTGTACAAGTATTTTCTTGACCGGCTTCAGTCCCGTGAACTGCATCACGCGAACTCATGTAGCTGGCCACAGTATTGTTCTCCGGTTGCGACGTTGCGTCAGACACTTGAGGTACTACGGTAGTGTCCAAGGAGAGTATTGGCGTCTGAGTCCAGGATCTCCCAGACGGCACGTCAGAAGCCTCAGCCGCAGCAGGCGTTGACCTGGAGCCTCGAGGAGAGCTTTTGGAGACTCGAATATTACGAGCTGGTTGTTTTCTTTCAACCCTCGAAGCATTACCAATTTCTGACATCGGCTGCAGCAGCTCCAATGAACCAGGCTCACCCGCTGTGCCACTTCTCTGAGCCTGTTGTGGGCTGACAGGCGGCGATGGAGGAATGTTGGCGGCAGCTGCTGCAGCAGCTTGGATGGCCTTATCTGAGAGATCGACCGGGCGGGGTAGTGAGTGTGCGGATTCCGGAAAATTGAGAAGAGCAGCTGAACCTCTGAGGGCCAAGGCAGCTGCGTCGTAAGCTCGGGCGGCCATGTCCGCTGTCGCAAAGGATCCAAGCCAGATTCGCGTCTTCTTCTTCGGACTTCGGATTTCTGTCACCCAAATACCCCAAGGCCTCTTCCGCACTCCTCTGTACAGTGGATGCCGAGTGTCCTTCGCGGCACTAACTTGTTTGGTGCGCTTTCGTGCACCCGTGAAGTTCTGTTGGGGTGAGCAGCTACTTGCCTCCATCTCGGCCTGCTTGCCAGAATTCAACTCATCTGATCTCGATGCCGGCGACTCTTCGTCTTTTGTCGAGCTGGGTTCTTGGGAGGAGCTGCCAGGATCCCAATCTTCTGAGCCCAAACGTGCTACTGATTCCTGCACGCAGCCTGCATCAACCCCAGAGTACGATAGTGGACTCGTGGCATCCTCCATCTCACTGTCAGAGTTCCCGGCTTGAAACTTCTGGCTCCTTCCCGGTGACGTTGAGAACGGCGAAAGTTTTCCGATTCCTGTTCTGGGACGCCATCTCCACCCCGTCCGTCAGCGTATGACAACTTCCCACCTCACCACGCAAGTGCAGCTTTCGATGTGCTGACGACGAAAGATTAACTGCTCCTGCAGCGACTATTCCTCCTCCTCCTGCTCATGACCCACACCGACTCCCTGTCCTCGACGGCACAGCAATCTGCGGCGACGATATCTTCTCCACCATCCCTCTAGCTCTGATCTTTCATCGGCCGGCGTCATTATTCAACGTCAGACTCTGCACTCTTCGCGGCGGCAACGGCGCCCGGTCAATAGCCTTAGCTTTTGGTCATTCAGTACTTTGGATTCTACGACAGCAAATGCAGGAGGTGTGACAGTATAGAACATGTCAAGCAGACGTAGACCGACGTGGAGGGGAAATCAGAATGGGGACGGACTATCGCGGTGACGTGAATCATGGCGATGCGGGAAGAAACAAGAACGAACCTCTGTGGGAAATCCTCGATCTAGAGGGAAGAACACTTAAAGAATGTGCTACTAGGAATTCCAAACCACAACTCGATGTTGCAAGGCTGCGGAATTCGGACTAAAGGCAGTAGTAACAAAAACCAATCGGCATGGACGAACTGACGAGAAGACCAGCTCCATGTACACACAAACACGAATAGCTGCTCAAGGCTTTCTGCAATCGGCTTTATGGTCCTGAATATTTCCTCGCGGAATTCTCAAGCATAGTCCGACGTTAGGTCTGTAAAACCGTGACCCTCGTCTAAGGGTAAACGGATTCGTGAAGTGCCCGAGATAAGGCAGTCGATCAATCATGCAATCCGCCACACGTACAACTTCGTATTGCTCAGTTTGGAGAGGGATGTCCGATCCAGATGGCACCTTTCAAGCACCCTCGACGACAAGGTTTCTTGATCGATCCGCAAATATAACATATGGTGCTTTTCAATGAAATCTCCGGCAGAAGTAGGGGTAGCAAGATATTCCAGAAGCTAGAGGATTTAACGTACCCCGCGAATGGCTTGGAACAGAAATCCTAGGCAAATCAGTGATCAGTTGATCTTCACCAAACAGGGAACAAGACGAGCCTAGCTAGCTGTACGAAGCTACTGCGAGAGCTCTCTGGATCAGCAGCAGTTGATGAACTCGTTACCAAGTTTGTTTGGCCGGAGACGCAGCTGATGAACGAGTAAGTAGTAATTTGTGGAAGTTGCAAAAGAACTCCAACGTCCGGAAAAGGTACTGGTGATATGATTCGGATGTCGCACTGAAAGGGTGAGTTAGCTGCCATGATCAGTCCCGTTGCACAGAGAGAGAGACAGAGGCACAGAGAGAGAGAGAGAGATAGAGAGAGATTGCGACCAAGACCGAGAAATAAAAGCTCATGAAAAATAGGACCCGTTTGTTGGATTATATTCTAGTGAGCTAGATAGTGAATATTCTAGCAGGTGGAGAGAATGAACAGAAATCGAAAACCCGCAGATTTTGCAATTTCACTTGACGACAGTTCACGACACTGACTGTGAGTGAGTGTGTACTGGAATTGACCGGATTTCAAGTGATCTCGACGAAGAGGCTGGACCACCTGATGAGTTTTTGTCCCGATCAAGTGTGGGAAGCGGCCTCCTAGGACTGAAAGATTAATCAGGATGTCGGAGGATAAGCTAGCTAGACGTGGGGGGGAATATGGTATGGGATCAGGGAACGTACAAGAGTGTACTCAAGAGCAGCTGCCGGAGATGACGAAGAATCTCTGTTACCCAAGAGGAGCAGCAGCTCCAACTGTCCGTCTGGTACCTTACTCTCCGCCTGTCTTTCTCAGTCCGTCCCATACTATCCTTGTTCCGCAAAATCCAAACCCCAGCTCGGGAAGTCAGGGAAGTCAGGCAAGTTGGCCACCAAAAAAACACCCCTTCCCCCACACACTTCCCCCCAACCCCAAAAGAAAAACCAGAAAAAAAAGCCACCTTCCAGCTCGATGTTAACGATGCTTGACTCAACACAACATCCAAGATTGCAGCTACTGCTATTCCTGGGCACTACGTTAAATAACAACATGCTCCGGACGCTTATAACTTAGTTCTCATCTTACAATTTCTAGAGCTAAGTTCGTCGACTACCCGGCCTGGAAGCATCCCAAAAAACAGATCAACCACGAGAGCTTCAAAGAGGTACCCAGAGACTAGTCTTCTTGCTCTAATCTCCACTAAATCGAGTACTACGTACTATGATTACTTTTCCAGTACAAGCCACCAAAGTAGTCGAGAAGGAAAAGACCCCCAAAAGAAGAAGAAGATGCACATCGCGGCCTCCCGGCGAAGACGTGTGCGACTTAAACGTCCCCCCCCCCCCCCCAAGCCAGGGAAAACCCAAAAACAAAAAGGGGGGAAAAAGAAAAAAAAAGGGGAAGAAAATTTCAAAAGTTCTCGCCGGGAAAAAGTTTAATTTTAGGACGGAATTTCCCAC
>Ga0116231_10008697_pt1 | contig 17656 bp, 16 predicted proteins | sample S1TSphgellanicum_2_FD_89695 | JGI IMG/M metagenome (GOLD analysis project Ga0116231, IMG submission 89695) | Host-associated microbial communities from peat moss isolated from Minnesota, USA - S1T2_Fd - Sphagnum magellanicum MG | ecosystem: Host-associated > Plants > Peat moss > Unclassified...
GGGCAGTGCTCGGAAACTGCCCGGACAGACGGACAGACAGACATGTAACTTTAATATATAGGATTATATAATGTAAAACAAACAAATTTAAAAGAACATAGGAAAAAAATTTAGAAACTAAAATTTAAAGCTTTTAAACTATAATATTTATTGACTAAAAGAAAATACCTTAATCTTAAAAAACAATCAAATATATTTCGTACAAAACCAAAAGAAATGATATGTCTCTTACATTTGTGTGATTTCTCCAACCTAATTTTTTCCACTCTCTTTGAAGAAGATATATAATGAAATTGTATTACTTCACATATGTGTAAACCCTAAAAGTTTCCTCCCAAATTTAACCTACTTTAAGTTAATTACTATACATTTGTGAAAAATTTACTAATTACTTTATGTGTCCCAACCCTATACTTAAACCATAATCCAATAGTACATACTTATAATAATTACATGAAAAGATGTATTGTAATGTCCATTCCATAATAAATTAGGTAAAAAAAAATTAGTAAAATATGCATTAACTAAACCAAAATGGCTACAATTATGACATTATGTCCACTATAAATTGTTTGTAATACTTACATATGGGGACTTATGTTCATCATCCATGAATTAGGGTGAACCTTAATAAATTGATAGGTAGGATTGGGGGGGGGCGGGGGTTGGAAAAAGTGAATAGGTAGTTAATTAGGCATTTGGCTATGTAAAAAACGTAAATCGGTAGGTAAGCATAATGGATAGGTAGGAAGGTGGGTGCATAGGTAGGTAAGTAGTTGTATAGATAGGTAGTTGGGTTAGTAAGTAGGTTAATAAGTAGAAAGGAAGTTCAAGGAACAAGGTAGATAGGTTACTAAGGTAGGTAAGCATGTAGGTAAACAAATTAGTAAGTAGGAAAAAAATTACATTAACAAGGTAGTTAGTACAATGGTTGAGTTAATAGGGTATGTAATTAATATGGTAGTTAAGTCAATAAGGGAGGTAGTTAATATAGTAGCTAAGTTAATAAGATAACTAGTTATTAAAGTAGTTATGTTAGTATGGGGTAATAAATAAGGTACCAAGGTTGGTGTAGTACTTATGAAGGTAGGAAGGTGAGTAAAGTAGCTATGTGTGAGGTCAGGTCTTGGGGAAAAATGACCAAGAACCAAAAACATAAATAAATAAATACAATGGTTAATAGTAAAAAAAAATGGATTGTGATGAATTCCATTTGATACCAAATGAGAAAAGATAGCCCATCCAATGGACAAAACGGCCAACTGGTGCACTGGTGGCTGTTGGTTCATTCTAGCCCAAGTATCATGCATTTTATGTATTTTGAAAACAAAAATACAATTGTCAAATGATATACAAAAATTCATATACATCAAAATATTATTATATCTTAATTTATGGTGGACATGGTTTGAACACTTATACAACACACATTTACATTCATATGACACAATAATGTGTAATGGATATGAATATATAACAATTACATTTCACATTAAAAATTCAAAGAGCAATTCATATCATGTGTTTATAAAAGTCATTATTGTTTAATTTTTATATTCCTCAACACATTAGAAGCCTTAGTTCAAAAATCCTCAAGTGATTGCCCACTCATTATCTTAATTTTTTATAATATCAACATATTAGATGACACTAATTGTAAGAATGATAAACAACAATCAATAGATTTTATAAATAAATTCAAATTCAAATCCCAATTCAAATGAACATAACAAAAGTTGGATCACAATTGGACCGCATATAAATACATCTGAAAATAAATGCAAATAAAATATATAAAAAACATATTGATCAATTTTTCACAAATCAATTTATATGGCATTCAAACTATTAAACACACTTCCAATCTATAATAATAAACTAATATCATCTCCATTCATTTAAAGCCATCTTACAAATCAAACATACTTCATAAAAAATTGAGCCTCTCATGTCAAAATTACTTGTTTTTTTTGCTTAAACACTAGAGAAAATTTCAAATGTACTTGGAGCATACATTCATATTAAAAATATGCTTCCTAGAAAAGAGAAACTATGGGTAGAGGAAATTCTCCAAGTGTGGTGCCCAATATGACCAGTATATCTCATCCCCCACCTTCGGACTTTACCCTACAGATTGTAATTTTCTTTACAGTTTGGAACATCATCTACCCTAAAATTTTGGAGGTTAGTGTTCTCCACTTCTTAAAAACCCTCCCCTTCTTTCTAAGAGGGGCTAATGGGAGAATGGTTCTACCTTTTGTCCCAAATAGGGGTTTTTTTTTCAATTTTTTGATATTGAAAATTCAGCAAATTTTTCCATAAAAATTAGCAAATTTAGTTGAATTTATACTAGAAAAAAGAATTCTAAAATTTTCCCCATTTTTTATTGGAAGAAACGACAAAATTTCTGGGGAAAAAAACACTGACGACAAGTTCAAACCAGCAACAAGTAAAAATAGGGAATGTGAACTCACAGTAATACCTGTTGAACGTTCGTCAATGTGGAGTCGTTCCGTAGTCTCTCGCAAAAGGGTGGGAAAAGAGATGGTGAGTATGAAGAAGGACATTACCTAAGTGTGTGTGTGTGTGCCAGGCCCCTCGATTTCAGGGGAGCGAGACGGGTACGACCGTGCTTGTCCTCCCGCCTTCCTTTCGCATGCTCTCCTTGCCTGTGGGCAACATCGAATTGCATCTGCAAAGGATGTAAAAAAATTCCAACGGCGATTCTGTTGATAGGATTTTCTTGTGTGTGTTTTTTTCCTAGGAGCTTCAAAATCATGAACAACGATCACACATATTAATCCTTTACTGCTGATCTGAGTAAATGCTGAGACTCTGGTTTTTTTTCAGAGCGGTGCATGATTTGCATCAGCAATGTATCTTGCACAATTATGGTGATTCAAAAACATGTAAACAAACGCAATCGACGTTTGAGCATAATGAGAAATTGATCTGCATTTTGAAGGAATTATACAGACCTGAGATACAACTCCCCGTGGGCCTTGAATTCGGTAGCAAAGGTCAAGCATCCCGAACTTGAGCGATGGAGTGCTGCTGGGTGGAAGAGATGAGATGGAAAAACGGTCAATAATTCTCCATTCAGCAACTGATAAATTTCCTTTCACGTACGCCTTCTTCAGTTCGATGGTGGGAAGGTGAATATCTCTACACCTCATATAGGATATGTTTCAAGATTCCAAGATGCCAGAAGGAGATGGATACATGTAAGGCCAACACTATTTGGTGGTGAATCTGGAATCAGAACATGAAGCACAAATTCCAAAGCAGCAATAGTCTCAACATGATTTCATATCCCGTTCAAGATTACTCTTCAAACGGACAAGGTCTTGTGGTACAGAGATTCAACTCACCAAATGATTGTAAACTGAATGCTGAAATTGGCGGATCCACGTGCAATTGTCGTCCCTGCTAGCGATTTGCGCGTGCATTTGTTTCGTCTACCCGAACTTGATTGTAAGCACCAGCATTATCCCCCTTCCCCTCCTAAAGCGTTTGTTCCCTCTCTCATGAGCCACTTCTCTCCCTCGACTTCCTCTCCCCTTATCATCTTGGTCTTGCTATCTCGTGCCTTGAAACTCAGATGTACATATTCCAAGCGCTTATACTCCCTTATGCGCTTGTAGCTATGAGGAGAGCTTTGGTGATAGCCATTCCGCTCCTTTTGGCATCTATTGGAGGCCTCGTGATCTTGGCGTGGACTTGCTTCAGACGCTCTCCAAATCGTCCACCCAAAAAATCCTCCCGCCGCGCAGTCTCAACCCGAGCGCAGTTAACTCGCCAAGTATGTTTCAACACCTCTGCTATGGCCAGACTTGATATCCCTCTTCCACCACTCTTGTAAGAAGCCGAATAGGTAGAATTGAGCTGAATGTCCATCGCCTGCACACGCTGACGTACCGTTTGCTGTGTGATCACATGACTCAGAACTCGTGGAGAGAGAAGCTGGTGGAAGAGATCATGGACAAAGTGGGAGTTCTTCTCTCCGAAGTCGTCCAGCAAGGAAGAGGAATTTGTTCAAGCAATAATAACGAGCCTGCTCGAGATCGACGAAATCAGCGTACTAGTGTAGAGGAACAGGACAACACTAGTAGTCATGGAGTCATTATTGAAACCGCAGAGACGTCCGGAACCACACTACCGCCCCCTAGGTGCTGCAACCCATTCACAGCACTCTCAATCGAACAGTTGCAACGAAACCTTGACACTACTACTTCTTCTTCCCAGAAAGTCACAGAAGCAAATCAGGAAATCTTGAAGAGTAACAGTTGTATCGTGAAGATGATGCCGGAGGAGCAAACAGTCGTCACGTGTTCCAACAACATGCAGCAGGAGGCGGCGAAAGGAGCAGACGAAATCGTCGTGTCTGCAACTACTACTACTGATACTAATAATGATGTACAAGATATCAACTCCGTAGAAGATTTGGAAGTACTCTTGCATTCAGCAGCAGGAAGACTTTGTCGCTCTATTCTGGCTTTGTCGTCCCTCGATCCTGCAAGTATGGAGACGTCATTCATTCTCCCCAAACTATCAGCGTCGTCGTCGTTTCCAGAACCACAACCTGTCAGGATCGATGCTGCTACTGCCGCTGCAGGAACGAGTACCGACGCTCCAGAGGTATTGAAAGGTGGAGGTGGATCCTCGTGTCTCCTCCATCAAGAGAGAGAACAAGATATTGATCACTTTGAGTTTCCAGATTGCAAAGTGACGAATACGGCACCCGAAATAGTGCCGTCTACAGCTTCCGATCGCAGCCTTCCGAAGGACCAGTCGCCCTTGGACCTCCGTGGCTATGGTTGGAGCACAGCTCCAGAATGGCAAAAGGAATTCGACAACGAAATCATCAAGAACCGAAGAGGTATTTCTGCTGCTAGTGCATTCCCAGAGATCCTCACTGTAATGTCCTGGTTTCCTGATCAGATTACTCTGGATAGCAGCAAGACTTGTGCGAAAAACTGATGTATCTTCGGGGTGTTCTTGCAGCACATAGCCGGTATCACCACCCTCGGAGGGAGGTAATACCGCTATACGAAGCCGTTCGGCAGTATTACAAAGAAGAGCAAGAAACTGTGAGAAGCAAATGGCTCGACATCCAGAAGCGATACTTGGCGACTAAAGAAATGCTCAAGCTCAAGCGACTGGCTGAGGACCAACAGCAACAACTCGATAAAGGCGCTGATGCACAAGTGAACACGAAAGGGCATAAGCTCTCATCATCGAGTTCCGATTTTGGAGACGAGAAAAGCAAGCAGGTGGTCAGGTCTATGTTGACATCGTCATCTGACACAACAGACGACGACGACGAAGACAAGAGTTCCGAGAACGCACCACGACAAACTTCCATCAAAGGAAAGTGCAAAAGGAAACATACACAGTGAGTGTCTCCGAGTGAAAAGCTCAGAGAATGAATACAGCTCTGTCTTCTTCTTCTTCTTTTTCTTCAAACTGCACGTATAATCCAAGAGCTTTGAAACAACAAATCAATCAGAATCCAAGAGCTTTCTTTGCATCATCATATCAGTCAGAAATCCAACAAGACTCTCCAATTCTGGCAACCAAAAGGAGCCAGGAAAGTTGTGAACAAAATGCATTGCTGTATGAATCAACCTTCATGATCAATAAAGAGACAAACATACTTCACCTTGATTTCCTCACAGACCTGACACTCTGAAGACTGCAAAATGCTCACTCTCTTTCCCGTAGATCTCACAACTAAAACTGTAAGCATTTCCAGGTCTACTTCAGAGCTCAATAAACAAGCATGCAATCACACAGATGGGAAGTGTGTTTTCTAAGCAGTGCTTAGTTTTTGGGCGAATTTTTGCACAGCTGTGGCAAAAAAAATCCAGTGCAAAGTGTACAAAGGGTTCTTTTGGGAAAAAGGTGCAAAAGTTGCCATATTTTGAGGGGAAAAACATCAGAAGTCACTACACTCAAACAATGAGTTCCTGGAGGTTGCCAGAACAAAGCAGGATCCCAAAACATTTCTACTTTGCTGGGTGACCTCTAGCCAAATTCAGCTCAGTCCTCTTGTGGACAATGGCCAGTCCACCTACTTGACAAATTTGAGAAAAAAAAACCGCTGGTTCTTAGTAAGGAACAAGAAACAGAACAGAATGCTACAGAAATTGACTAGTAAACAATAGAGAATTCAACGAAGAAATGACTCTACAAAACAGAGAGAAATCGTGATGAGATGAAAACATCAAGACGTGCATCTTCATACATATATATCTGTGAAAGTCCAATAAAAAACAGCAGTTGCAGGTACCAAGCATAAGCTTTGTTTGCACAAAGTCCAAAAAGACCAATGCAAGGGAAGAAGAATCCCTTGAACAATTCCTCATTGACAAAACAGGGGGAAAGAAGAACCAACTACCAATGGCAAAGTCCATGAGTGAGTTACAAATGCACATCGAATTTTGATTCGTGGCAAATCTAATATGAGCATTGATGCAGTTTGACATGCATTGCTAAATACTGCTGCTGTTGCCACTGATGCTACACATGCATATATGATCTATGATACTCCATAGATAAGCTTGCTGTCTACTTACTGATGCCATCACATAGTTCCACTGTGGGTTTCTTTGCAATCATGTGGGAAGAAAACCAAAGTGTGCTCCAAAGACTGCATCTCTTATGTTGAATCTTCATGACCTCTTTTCTAAAGAGAGAGAGATGCTGTGAGTGTTGACTCTAGATTTGAACCTGGTTCTCTTGTAGCCCAACCTTGTTGGCTGCTGCTCTGAGTAATAAGGTGCAGAGATAGTATGCTGTATTCAGCACCTCTGAAATTGTTCTATCATTGTTCTAAGGAGCTTCCTGGTTGACATTTGCTGTTGGTTCACCAGGTACAGGGGATGTCACCAAGGAGGATCCTGTCACTGGCAAGAACTGTCTGTCTCCTGTGACAATTTGAGTTTTTGAATTGTCTGCCGTTGTCTCATTGTTAATACTTCCATTACCATTTGTAACCTGGCCAACAAAAGTGCCCATTGCAAAGGTCATCAAAAGACCAAAGTAACAGATGAGAAAATTGAAGGGGACAAGACAAAACCAACAGTTTCTCAACAGTGCCAGAACTAATTCCACATTCACTAAAATGGACAGCTGGTTCACACTCATACAGAGCCAGCAGACAAGAGACATAACATGATTGTCAGTGAAGAATGTGGGATGTCAACAAAAGGAAAAAGCAACAACAGATGAAAGAAGACAAGGTGACAGACGGCCACGATGCAAGAATGAGAAGAGGAAGAGGACCAACAACCCTGATATGATCTTCTTAGAAGCCCTGAGTGTGAGACAAAGATAAGGAAAGAGAGACACCCACACTATTGCACCTGTATATCAGAGCTGTTTGAAAATGTGGAAGCTACTCAGATCTTTTGAGCTTGCACTTCATCTTAAAGAAGGAACAAATGGTCATAATCAGTTGCAGAAACTGGGTGGGGTTGAATGATTTTACTGTGGTTGGAGAATCCTGAGAGGGAGATGTTGTAGGAGATTTTGATGTTTGCTCAGCTGCATCTTTTTTCATTTTCTCAGCTTGCATCAAGGCCTTCGCTCTGCGCTTCTCCTCTATAATCACCTTATAGAGCAAAAAGTCAGGTTGATTTGTCCCTGATAGCAGACGAGCCCACATTCGGTCGGCCACATTGACATGCCGCTGTGTCCTTGTTACTCTCTGAACATGATATCAGGTCATCAGACAACATTGAAATGGAGACAATATGCATATTCACCAAGATTGCCATATTTCAAAGCCTGGAAGATCTCAAGAAGCAAACTTCTTGAAGCACTAATTACTAGCTGGGAACAAAGTGCCACTCAAACCTTGAAGGACTTCACCTGCACATACAAGGTCCTGCATGGAGCACTTACTGGGATAGGAATGTAGCAGTGGCGGTTATTGACAGGTCCTGCAGTGAAACCACAGTAGCCCGCCATTGCACCATGGATGGCACTATGAGCCAATAGAGTGCAGTAGACATTGTCAGATGCATTGCTAGGAATAGCTCGAACCATATATGTCGGATCTGCCACATATTAGAAAATCAGCCATTCTCTAGCAATGTCACAAGCCTTTACTAACCAACAGAAGCAACTCAGATACAATGTGAACATTGTTGATACCTATGTATTTCAAATTCAGGGGCTCCTTAAAAGTAGGGTGAGCCTTGGCAAAGTGCTCCTGCAGGACAACAAAGTGTACCATTGCCAGTCAGTTGTTCTCCACAGTGATCATGTGAAGAGAAAGAGGGGAAATTGATTGGGTCTACACCCCTTAGAGTACTGTTGCCTCATCTTTCGCATGCTGCTGCAAACTCCATTTTCCAAACAGTTCAGAGTGGTCAAAAGGACTATGACCCCTGGAAATCAAGCAAGCTCCATCTGAACAACTGGTGTCATGGAGCACTTGGGCAACAGTTGTCCTCACTGGCCAATGTGCAGCCAATTTTAGTAAGGCAGGATTGCATCAGGGAGAGACTTCAAAAGTCAAATTTGCACATAGGTTTCAAAAGCAGATACATACCTTCAAATTTTGACAGAGCCACAGACCAACATCCAGAAGCAAGCGGTTTCCAGATGCATCAATGAGACTGTCATGAGAACCCATACTCTCAGCCATTAACTCCTGGCCAGCACCCTCAGCAACAACAATCACCATGTGCCCATTCTCACGTAGTCTCTGCTCTACAAACTCATACAAACCCCCTGGCCCCTCCAAGTAGAATGGCACTTCTGGAATCAAGCATAAGTCCTGCATTCATACCAGCCAACCACCCCCTCCCCCCCCCAAAAAAAAACCTAATCAGAAACTATTCCACCAGCCATTTAGCACAAGGAGAGAACTTTGCAACATCTAGTCAAGCCCAGGAAAAACTCAAGAAGAAACTGCAAAAGCACTAATCAAAATCTCCTTTGAGAGACAGAAGGGACATGACATTTACTTTCTGAGATGAAGGACACTTAATAGAGGTAACCTGCTAATTCTTGCACAAGGGGAAGACAAAAAAACACAAGGTAGTTGAAATATCCAGAAGAAGTCAATAGAGAAAAATTACCACATCACGACTTGCTAATGTGGCATACATTGCAATATATCCTGGAACAAGACACTTGCATGTTAGCACTGCATCACAAAAAAACATTTGCTCCACTTCAAGAAGAGTCAAGGGGCTTTCCTGAGAAGCCTTAAAGATCCCTAAGCACTCATCACAACAAAAGAGGAAGGGAATAGAAAGGAAAAAGAGAATCACATACCACTATAGCGACCCATAAGCTTGACCAGACCAATACCATTCTGTGCACTCTCAGCTTCAACATGAGCTGCATTGATTGCACGTTGAGCCTCCTCCACTGCTGTATCAAACCCAAATGACTTGTCTATGATCTGTTACCCACAGCCCATTGACAAGGACACTACAGTAATTTACATGAGCCACACCAATAGTCCTCCAAATTGATATGGGATGTACAGATAATGGTTAATAAGACTTACACCCAAAAAGAATCTTGTGGACAGACCTCCCTTCCTTGGGATATCAGTAAGATTTCCAAGAAAACTTTATAATAACAATTTTAGGTAACCACTCTATCAGTTCCAGCAAAACCACAAATACCACAAGAATGAGTGTGGTCATAACCTTACATGAGTATCACACACAAAGTATCAGTCCAAGATGACTAGCAGTGCCTAGCTGTCATGATCCCTACTGACTACATGAGCTCCTGACAGTGGGTGTAGCTAAGTATATAATACTGTGCCCAAAATTTCAGGCAAACAGTTATACAAAGTCTGCATGAGTTTCTGTCAAATTTGCAGAACCAACAGGTCATGATTCTGGCTAACACTTGAGCCCTAGCTCAGGAGTTAAGAGTATCGCCATTCAAGTTGCACAAACTTGTCAGGGTAAGCTTCATCCCGTGTAAAAGCAAGCATCTATGCCTGCGGCAATAGAGATGCCTACATAGAGGTAGTAGTTGGTGCCTCCTGAGCCTTTAAGCAGACCAGCATTCCACAGCAATATGTACAACCACAACCAAGAAAACAAATGGCATGGGTTCACAGTGTTAACTTACATCAATGTCATTATCAATTGTTTTTGGAATGCCTGCAACAACCACCTCCAAACCCCGCCTTACACACTCCTGCAGTTTGAAAGAGGCCCCAACAAAATTCATCAACGAACAAAACTAGCCCAACAAACTCTTGGCATGAAGTACTTCACCTCAAAGGACTGAGACAGCTCAACTTGTACCAGTGAAAGGTAGCTACTTGCAATCTGGCTTTGGTTACAACTAAATGTAAGCAGGCATAAAGCACAGAAATTATGAATTCTGCTTGGCGGCACCAGATATCCAATACATCATCTCACATACCATACAGGAATCAGCTTGACCAGTCAAGGAAGAGAAAGGGGGTTGGAGAAATATCATACCTTATGGATGGCCCAAGCTCCCTTCTGTGTGCCATCACCACCTATGATGTAAACCTTCACAGTTGTCACAAAAAAACCATGGTCACATTCCAATTCATCTAAGGGTCTTGCAGTTGCTGGACACTTTGTGATCAACCACCATGATGATACTTCCCAAATGGCGCATTTGAAAGCTTGGTACTGTAAGTTGGGACGATCAGTTCTCTGGTCAAGTGTCAACATTGTATGTTTCTTGCCCAGATCATTCAGTGCTGTGGGAAGACCAATAATTCCCCCAGTACAGACTGATGGCTTGTGGGCACCGTTGCAGCAAGTTTTGCATCCAACATCTACTTAAAAACACTGCAAAATTGACTTTGGTATTTCAATGGCATCAGAACTTCAAGGCATGCCCGTATCAGGTGAACTCTGATGGAGAGTCTACACTAAACTCTTCTCAACTTGACAAAGGAGATGCTTTGCAATAAAAGAGAAATGACAGCACTAATGCATATCTTGGAGAAGTTAATCTAGTGTATAACAAACACAAAAAATCCAATGTAAGGGAGGCATTGTTCCATAATCAGATACAAATCTCTGCCAGATCTCTAGAGAGTAGTACTACAATTAGGCTTGAAAAGTGCATTCCTCACCTGATTGATCCCCCGATCTTCAATAGAATCAACAATTTTTGAAGTCTCATGGCCACCACGTGATGTGCGCAGAATGGTGCCCCCCCGCTTGTGGATGTCATTGACAACTTTTGGATTAAGGTCTATGGTATTTCGGGAATAAAACCCTCTGTAGCCTCCCTGCATCCATGAGCTTAGCTTTCATTGCAGTATCCTCATTGCCACCTTAGAACCAGTCCTCATATGGTCTGATAAATCTTCCGAACAGTAGCAGACTTCTTGGAAGACCATGGGGATTCCTTACAATCTTTCATGCACTACCCCAACTCAGAACAGTTTAGATACATGGAATGTAGGACCTCTTGCCCGGCAACCTGAAGAAAGTGCTCCATAACACAGCTTGTCATCATGAACATGAAGAGGATGAGGGGGTGAATGTCTTACAACTATGCCATAGATCTCACGGACTCCATACTGAGTCCAAAGCCCACACACTATCTCACGAATCACAGTGTTTAAACCAGGACACAGGCCCCCACATGTAACAATGGCAGCCTTCACATCCTCTGATTTGAAGTAGATCTGCAAATTTCAAACCAAAGGAAGAAATGTAGCGGAGTTTGAAAAGAAACAAAAATACTGCTATAAGAACAGACTGCAGGTAGCCTGAGAAGAAAGGCAGTTGATTACTTCACATATCTGTTAGATTTCTGAGACAACTCCACAATAACGATCCAAAAGTAACTCTTATGTCAGCTCGAGCCAGGAAAAACATAATCAGGAACCACTGGTGGGTATATAAGAGTATCAAATAATCGGTCCAACATTTTGAGCACACAACCATACAATAAAATTCTGTGCCCTGAGTTTCTGTCATATTTCAATCAAATTTTGCAAAGCAACAGGAAGACTCCAGCATGATGTTTGCTAACACTAAAGAGGCAGTCAAATACCTTTCAATGGGTTAGGCAAGATAGACATCACATAACGAGTCAAGCTTCATCACTCCACAAATGCATAAAACCAGAATTCTTCAGTAACTGGCAGAAGTTCCATTGACAGTTGTAACTTACAGAGAGGTGGAAACAAAGACAAGGATCAAGATTATGTTTGCTTGCTGTAGCCTTGTGGCCATAGACCCATGTCAGCTCTGAACTGAGCAAGAGATGTGTGAGGATCAGGAACAGGAAAGGGCAACAGCATACTGGCCACAACCTTGGTGGAGGGCATATTCAGTAACAAGGTACTGCTCAAAGGTAGACATTCAGGCAGTCGGCCCACCTTTTTTAGGTGAATTTCCTGCTTGAGACAGTCTCCAAATTTGCACCCATGTGAGAGGTTACAAAGAAGGTGTGAGGGTTGGGCTTATTTCTAACATTTGATTTTCTCTCATTCCATACACATCTTCCATGAATTTCTGATGCCAGTTGCTCCCTACCTGAAATGAGGAAATCCTGGAAGCTGGGACCTTTTTCCTTGTGGTTCCAATTTGCTGACCTTGGAAGAGCTACTATTCCTGCCAGAGAGCACAGACAGGACAGGGGCACAGACAGACAGAGAGAGATAGAGAACCTTTTCACGAGGTCCAGCTCGCCGAAAGTAAATACCACCTGAAGGTTTGTTAATGTTCACCACCACCTGTCACACACACACACACACAGCTGTCATTAGTCAAGATTGAGAAGTTGATACTAAATCACTTCAAGCTCCATTTCTGTTTCCATGCACACTGTCTGTGTCTCAGCTCACAATCACCTCTGATAGACACATGAGGGAGTAAGTTTGGTGCACAAGACTCCTTTGATCTCTCTTCAGCCAGAAGTGTGCAACCAACAGAGCAAAAATATATATGTATACAAACTTTGGTGAATCCAATTCGCATGGGTAAGAAGGACACAGGAGAAGAATATCATCAACAGCAAGAGACTTACATCCTTTGCAACTACATCAGTTTCCTCCACAAAGTATTGCCTGCATCACAAAGCCAGCATGAAGCCCGGGCATATGATCACCTCCTGGCAAGAGCTCAAGATTTCCATTTCAAGGATTTCAGCTTTTGTTTGTAGAAAAAACATCACCACCATCTAGAAAATTCTCAATGAGCATCATTGCTGAAGTAGGTATTTATCTTCTATGCATTCTGTTCCATTTGCAGAAGGAAAGAAATTTCTGATACACCACCCAACAGCATACATTCCCACCATGCACAGAATATGGATGTCATCTTCCTTGCATGTCAAAATCCCTCAGTGTATCAAATGGAAATGGTAGCTTGAGAAATACGAATTGCGCTTTCATTCTGGCTCACCTTACAGCTGCATAGGCAGGGTTGTGCTTCAAAGGATTGGCATAAGTCTGCACACACAAACACACACACACAAGATACAGATCGACCCATGAAGCACATGAAATAGAGCAGATCACAAACCAGGACTGCAAAATGCAGTTTACAAGCAGAGCAGATGTGAGAGCCTTACCGGAAGACCAGGAAGCCAATCTGTGAGGTGCGGAACATCTTCCAGAATAGCACCTCCAGCACCTTCCACAATTTTGCTGGGTTCTGAATCGATAGAAGAAGACATAATGACTGTTTTCTGCTTCCTCCGATCACGTTTATTCTTCTTGTCGTCGTCGTCGTCCTCGACAATGCAGTAACCTAATCTTCTCCGCAACAACACTGCACTACTCTCGCCTACGAAGAAAACAGCATGCAGTCGAAGAGCAGCAGCAGCAGCAACCGCCGCCTCTTCTCCCCTATTAGCGAAGCTGCCGATTCCGTTCTTCTTCCTCGTCAAAACTCTAGATTGTCCTCCTCTTCCTCTGACACTTGTTCTTCTTCTTATTGCAACTGCAGCGGCTGATGATACAAGACAAGAACCAGAACCAGAACAGATCTCGCCGAATTGTGTTTCCGACGCTTGCAGACTTCCTGCTGCTTCTCTCCTCCTCCTCCTCGCTTCACAAACAAAACCGGAATGCAGATTCGATGATATACTGGAGCTCAAGCACGCCATATCCCTCTCTGCCCACACCTCTTGTTCCTTATAAACCTCTCCTCCCCACTCCCGGCCCACCACCAAGCAAAAGAATCCAACCCCCGGAAAGAAAGAAGAAGCCACGGCAAGACTGAGAGGAGAAGGAACTTATGTTTTTCCTTCAAAGACACGATCTACCTGGCCGTGTCAGCAATGTGATGGGCAGCTCAAGAACATGAGGAAGTCTAAGGGAATGACGGACAATGGGAACTATCGCAGCAGCAGCAACAGCAGCATCACACAAGACAGAGAATCTACTCTTGTGATATGCGATGATGCACTTGTTCCGCCACCCTCTTATTTTTCTCTCCCTCTCTCCCTTCGTTGCTTCTTCGACGACGATGACGGTGGTGTTGTCGTACAAAACCGCACATACTAATTCCTTACTCCGTGCTTCAAACTACAGTAACGTGCCACTCGTGACGCATTCCCGAGAGAGAACAGACACGCAGTTGCACTAAAAGTCTTAGTTGCATACAACAAAAAAACTCTGCATTATTTCCGGGATGTGTTTCATGCTTGCACACGTCTGGTAGAGTTGCCCCAATCGTCTGCAGTACCCTCTGCTGCTCGTAATGGCAGGTACTTGAAATCTTTTGAGCAATTTTCTACAGTTCCTCTTCTGTGTGCTTGTAGGTCTGTCTTGTTGCTTTTGCAGGAGTCTTGGCATTGATGTTGTTGTTGTTGTTGTTGGAGGAGTCTTTGCATTGTTTTTGTTGCAAAAAACTTGGCATTGTTGTTGTTGTTGTTGTTGGAGTAGAAGGAGGAGGAGTCTTTGCATTGTTGTTGCTGTTGTTGTTGGAGAAGGAGGAGTCTGTGCTTTGTTTTTGTTGCAGGAATATTGGCATTGTTGTTGTTGTTGTTTTTGCTGCAAGAGCTTTGCACTTTGTGAATATGCCGAAATTTGTTTGTTTTGTCCCGAGCAACAAGTTGTGAAAGTTCTAATGTGGTGTCACTAGTGGGCTGGTGAATCCTCATGTTATAGATGTAAAGGGAAAAATTGCATAAATGAAACCATATATGATTTTTTTGTTGTTGCCAAACGAATGATTCTTCTTCTCTTTTGCGATCAACGTACAGTTTCTTTAACATGAACTAGAATCATGTCAAAGCAAGCTCTATATGTTAGGATCTTTGTGCATGAAGTTTGTCCATGCATCTGTGAGCAAGCACTGGTTGTATTTCTGCAGTTTTTGGACAACCAAACAGGTATCAAAACATATTGAAGGAAAATTGGGATTGTTTGTATATGAAATTCTAGCAAGAAGGTGAACTTGACTGGCAATAAGGCATGTACAAAAGATTGTGGACTTGGTTCTTCTTTTTCAGTGTTGAAAGAGATGGGTGCTGTAGCTATGAAGAGCCTTTGTGTGTATTGTCACCATTTTACAAAATGATTGTTTTTGGGGCAGCAAGTCTATATAGGATACTCTCTTATCTTCAAATCTGGATCATCATTGTTGCCGCAGAACTCCTCAAAACAGTTGAAGAGATAATTTGAGCAACCCGTTTCAGTAAGGTCTTAGCCAAGTTCAGGCATTGACTCTGTGCATTTGGCTATGAGTGCAATATCGTTATGCATAGAGAGTGTCCTGAAATATACTTATGGGTTGAGCTTGTTCAATCTTGACAACAGTTTTCATTCACAAACTTTTCAGAAATCTTTACAACTTTCAGGAAATATTGGTATATCTGAGCTATATCAATCAATTGACTTCATAGTAACCAGACTAGGATTTACAAAAGTTATCTGCCTTTGATTTCAAGCTTCATGGATTATTCAAACACAACTTTGTTTCCCCGTGCCCTCTTCTGGGGTTGAGATGCTTCTCTTATGGATTTCTGAATGCAATATATCTGTATGTCCATTGAGAGAAGGTTACAAAATGTCAAGGAATAATATGCAGGAATTTGCCTCTCTCTGCATCTGTGCCAGGAGAGGGAGAAGGGAATGAAGAAACTGAGGAACTTAGGGGTGAGTAGAAAGAGTTTGGGCATGAAGATTGTGCCCAGGTGTGGCAATCTCTATATATATGCCTTTGTAAACTGTCTTTACTGATATGCAAAATGTAACCATGTTCCTCAAATACTGTTGGCTATTTGCATCAAGTGTTCTCCAAAGCTATTGGTTAGAGTTCAGTAAATTTAGAGCCAGAGATGTTTTGATACTTTTCTCACTAGTCCTTGAATCAAGCTTCAAGGTAGTCTTATTATAAACTCTTACACGAGTGTTTCTCGTTTTACCTTATCTTGAGCTTCACAGATATCAATAACAGACTTCTTTTAGACTGGTTGAAGAATTCAGTGCATTCAACAAAAGTATTTGTGAACATGTGTGATAGAATTTTGGGTTAGTTGATGATGAAAACTATCTCAATTTTGTCAAGGAGGTAGGTGGTGATGACGGTATGGTGTTTCATTACACTGCATGCAACAATGCCCTTTGATCACTATCAGATGTCAGCTTACACTTCTTTGTGCATTTCTGGGTTCGTACTTATTAGGTTAGATTTGGGTAGGTGGGTTTGTGACCATCCAAAAGAGGGCTTAGCCAAATTTGGCTGCATGTTAGAGATGAAAGTAAAAAGGTTTAGGAATCATGTTACATGTTGGCCACATGCTAGATACTAGCTAGATATTATTGCCTAAATATGATGAGATGGGTCCAATTTTTCCTCATAATGTGGTGACAAGGGCATTTTTCCCCTCATTTGTACCCCACCCCTTTTTTTTGTTGCCAAGATGCAAATTTTCACCCCAAAAAATCACTCACGGTAGAACAATGGTGTTTTTTGGGGGGAGAATGTTTGCACCACAAAAAAAATTCCATTACAAAGTGTGCAAAGGACTCTTTTGGAACCTTTTTTTGCCAAAGTCGCCATATTCTGAGGAAAAAAAGTCAGAAGTTGCCAAATCTAGACAATAAGTTCCTTGAGGTTCACAGAACAAAGCGGGATCCTAAAAAATTTCTACTTTGCTGGCTGACCTCTACCCAAAACTGGCTATTCCTCTCATACATGAACCCCAGTCCACCTACTTGACAAATTTGAAAAAAAGAGCAAGCAAAGCCTATTGGAGCTTCTATTTCAATATAAGCTGGCATCTTGGATACTAATACTCAACTATCCACATTATGAAAAATTCAAATTGGCCCTGTCAAAGCTTTCCTTGAAACAATAAAATATTTGAGGGCAAAAAGTATGAGTGCACTGTGCAATACATACCTAGTATGGGTGTATGATATGGATCCTAGATGGACATTTTTCCCTCACTATCCCCATGACACTCCTAGATTCTTCGCTATTTTAGACAATTTTTTAATTACAATAATGGAGAGTAGGCGGCAATGGAATTTTATGAATGATACATGTAGATCGGGTGAACATTTAAATGGTTGTGTGGAGCAATGTGGAGCCCTCATAATTAAATATTCAAGAGCAAACATTGTTGATTGTCAATTGTGGGGGGGGGGGGGGGGTGCGCTAGGTTTGGTATCCCAGGTGTTTCATTGCCTCCCAATACTTTGGCCTTTTTCCTTTTA
>Ga0116231_10008699_pt1 | contig 17648 bp, 9 predicted proteins | sample S1TSphgellanicum_2_FD_89695 | JGI IMG/M metagenome (GOLD analysis project Ga0116231, IMG submission 89695) | Host-associated microbial communities from peat moss isolated from Minnesota, USA - S1T2_Fd - Sphagnum magellanicum MG | ecosystem: Host-associated > Plants > Peat moss > Unclassified...
AATACCACACCCCTAATGTGTTGGAGGTTGAAACTAAGGGGATTTAAATCATGATGATCAATGTGCTTCATAGGAAGTGAAGTGGACAACAAGTGAAACCAAACCAAGACAAGGAGAATGTCCCACCATCTTACTAACAAGAATCGACAAGAAAACAAAGGAGAGTTAATAGATGCAGTCCTCTAATCACTAGAGGCAAATAAACCAGTGAAGCATTGGAGGAGGCCATGGATGCAATTGAAAATGGGACAACTTCATTGAGGAAGGCAAATAGGCACTGGAACATACCACTTACCTCATTGTTTGATCATTTGTATGGGAAAACAAGATCTAGAAAACCTAGACCAGTAGGCGTGCTAACAATAAAAGAAGATTAGGCTTTAGTTGCTTGGGTTTTGTCTATGCAAGAAGTTGGGCTATCAATTAACCTATAATAGTTAAAAATGAAAATGGCATAACTAACTCAAACAAGGCCAACACCTTTTCAAAAAGGGGTACCGGGGAGCTTTTGGTGGTACTGGTTCAAGAGGAGACATCTTGAACTCAACATTTGTTAAGCTAGGGATTGGATATTAATTGAGCACAATAGCTACCAATTCAATTTTGCCAAAGCTTCTACAAGAACTTATAATCCCTTTACAATAAACACAACTATGTTGCAGACCATATCTAGAATTTTGATGAAATAGGCATCCAAGCAGGAAGACAATTAGGAGAAAGATTCTACAAAACAAGGTTCACACTAGGTGTATAGCACTATCCCAAAATCTGAGTTGTTGATTGTTAAATGTGTGGTCAATGTAGAAGTAACAACATTGTTAAGGTTTTACATATTTAACAAAAACAGGATACATGATAACTACATACAACTTTGTAAACCAAGGACTTGTATGGCTATGCAATCAAAGGCATGAACAATTACCTTCTTTTTCAAATAGTTTATGTTTTCAAAAGGTCTATACCAATTGGAATATCCATAACAAATAGACATCTACTCATCTTGGATGGGCATAGATTCCATGTCACCCTTGAGGCAATTAAACAAGCTCAAGAGTTTGGGTTAAATATGATTACTCTACCTTCACATACATTTAATGCACTTTAGCCCTTGGATGTGGTTTGCTTCAAGCCTTTCAAGATTGCTTTCAAAAAGGAAATAAACATTACAATGGTTAGGAGGAATTACACATAACCACATAATATAGCATTGGTAGGGTGGGTAGACAAAGCACTAAACCTAGCATTTACCACCAAAAAAATCATGTCAAGGTTCAAAGGTACATGGATTTGGCCACTTAACCCTAGGGCTATGGATTCAAAAATTGACCCTAGTTTTATGTACATATTGTAAAATTAGGCCAAGGAAGAAGAAGAATCGAAACAGGAGGATGGTGAACAAAATTGGACAAAACATATAATTGCAGAGGAACTCATCAACATAGGCTCAACAATAAAAGTTCCAATTGTTAATTTTTCTAAAGATCAACCTAGGTATTATGTGAACATGCCTATAATTCCTATAGTCATTAACCATGCATCTGTAATAGAGTTAGAGAACATGGTTGAAAATTTGGCACAACTTTCATTGGATGAAACTATAAAGCTCAAAAATTATGAAAGTTCAACTCAAGTGGCATTGGCATAGGTGTGTCATGATTTGCTATCATTGCCACATCTACTTGCAAGAAGGACAATGTTAGAAAACCATTAGTCAATTATTTTCAAAGCCATGTTGTAACATCAAAATAATATTTGAGGATTATGTGACAAAAGGCAATGGATAGGGAGGTAGCAGATCAAATCTGAAAAAACAAAAGGAAAGAAAAACCAAAAAAAACAAGCAAGAAAAACAATTACATTATTAAGTGTAGTTGAAAAACTAGTTGAAAGAAAACTTGTAAAACAACAACGAGCCAATTTCATTGTAGTTTAATCATCTTTAGCAGTTAAAGAGGTAGGAAAAATAATTCATTACAATTTCAAGGCAGGTCTACGAGTCCTCTTGGATTGATGCACCCCCAAACTCCTCAAAAGACCCAAAGGTGGGTCCCAAAGTGAAACAACGAAAAAAGAAAAAAGTTGGGACACACTCCCTAAATTGCAACACTTTGAGGGTAAGAAGGCATGTTGGAGCTCTAGATGGGATTAGGACGAATTCACAAGTGAGATTTCAGGATGGGATCAACATGCACAACCAAGAAAAGAAAGTAGTTAGTGTAAATTGAATGGAAGTGGTGCATTAGATTTAATAAGGACAACCTCAAGCATAAGCTTTACACGGCCCACAACCTTTGGGAGGAAGCACCACTCCTCGCCCTATAGTATACTTTGTGCCTCTCCACAGGGACTACATCCAAATGTCACTTTTTTCTAGGACTCCCAAGTGGGAGTCCCAAAACTAGGATTTTTATCGTCCCAAAACTTTGGACACTCATATCTTTCTCAAACAAAGTCTTTTTTGAAAATGAGAGGACATTGTCTTATAGCCCTCAAAAATATCTTTCCAACAGTGTATAGCATGCCCCAATCGGACTTCATTTAACCCCTTCTTTCCAAGGAATTATGGTCGGGAGTCAAATTTTTAATTTGACTCTCACCCCTTCTTTTGATCATAACTCATGCAAATCGGGTGTAAATGAACAATGGGAGGGCATTTTAAGCATATATGCTTCAAGAGGTTTCTAATGGTGTCTTGAAAGCCTAATTTGGTGCTTGTTTGCCTTTTCAACTAATGTTCCAAACATTTGTAACTTTTGCACGAATGCAATTTTCAAAGTGGAAGTGCACTTGGGAATCATTGGGCTTCATCCCTTGCACTTTCCCCCATTTTTGAGAGTGCGTTTCACACCTAAACACATTGTCAACCTTATGGCCCTTGTACTTCACACTTAATCTCAAACCCAATGTTAGGGTTGCAACATGGATACATGGGTGTGAATCTTGGTGAAATAACATAAGTGCATAAACAAGTTTAACAGTGAGCATTGGTTCAAATGTGAGCCAAAAAAGAAGTTGCAACATCCCTACAATAACCACAAATGGACAACTGAACTATTAAGGTGGAATAGTTAAAAGGTAGATCAATTGTAGTTGAGGATGAACAAGATGTCAGAAATAATAGCTAATGTTGGGGTGGAATAACTATGAGAAGGAACAACAACGACTAAAGTGGAACAATTAGGAGGAAGAGCAACTGCATTGGGGTGGAATAGTTAAGAGAGATAATATGTGTAATTAAAGATGAATAAGAAGTCAAGAAGAGCAATTGTTATTAAGGTAGAATAACTAAAAAGAAAAGTAGCTACAGCTGATGATGAACAATGTTTTTTAGTGATGTTAAGATTGAAAGATCTCCAATTGATCTTGTAACTCTAGATGTGATGCAAATTTACATGCAATTTACCATATATAAATGATTATCTTACAAATCTCTCACTATAAACATAATAAATTGGATTAACAGTTATGCATTTTTTGGTGATGTCAAGATTGAAAGATCTCCAATCTTGTGACTATAGAATGTCAAATGAATTTACATAATTTTTTTTACATTGAAGTAATCAAAGTAACACCATTGACAACCACAATAGTTTGATTCAATAGTAAATAAACTTATCTATACATTCATGGAAATCATTTTAGTCATTTACTTGAAAGCTAAACCACTAGCATTATGTACAATCCAAATCATCACAATAATCCCCATTACAGATATGTATATTCTCCATTGCATTTATGTTCATCTTCAACCCAAATGTAAGTACATTACAACAAAAAATGGACATTTTTAGTTAGTGAAAATGAACTTTGAGCTAAAGAATAACACTTCAATTGAGATCACTAAAGGCCAAGTTGAAGTTTAGTAGCCACCAATTTGGAAGATGCAAAAGAACCTACTTCAAATGATGCACCAAGCTGTAACAAATGAAATGGAAAAACCTAGACTTGCATCAAGCAATAACCAATATCATCCACTATTGAACTACTTATTAGAAAACACACAATCAAAACTAAAAAATAATTTCATGTTATTTGATCCACGATTACAAATGCAAAAGTTTTGACAAAAATGTTTGTTATTGCAATGTGCTTTGATTTTGCTCCACCTCACTCATCTCTTAATTGCCAAAGGGACATCAAAATGTAAGAACCAAACATCAAGTTGTGCATTCCCTTTGCTTGTAGAAAAAACTTGAACAAGAAGTTCCAACTAAGGAGGTTCAAGCTCCTTTCAATCTCTAAAATTGGGCCTTGCCATACTTGCAAGACATTTGCACATGCATTAGAGCTTCACTTTGGGAACCATGGACTTGTAGCATAAAGAGGTGAGTTGGAATCGAATTGGGAGGAACCTGACTTGTGCACAAAGAGGAAATGGAAGGGGGAGTGAAAATACATTGGGGGGAACCTAACCTACACACAAAGAGGAAACGAATAGGGGAGGAAAGTTCAAAGGTCATGCATAGAAAGGAAACAGACGAGGGAGGAAAGTTCGGAGAGGTGACGAACAACACAATTGTGAAAATTTGACCCACATGTGGAGAGGAAATAAAAGGGGGAGGGAATAGGGGTTTCTAGGTCAACATTGCATGGGAGAACGGTGGCTAATTTAGGGTTTAACAAACCTTTAAGGTTTGATAACCAAACATTGTTTTGCTTTGTTTTAAGGTTTTAATCTTAACCCTTGAATAAAAATGTTTAGTTTTTTCAATGAACATGATTAGTTTGAACATGAGATTGTTTGGTGATAGGGTGGATTTATGACATGTGTTAGTGCAAAGATGTTTGTTGATAGGATTTCCATTGCTTGAACATGGATAGAAAATATGTTTAGTGATTTTGTTTTGGACAATGAAACTGAAAACTTCCGGAGGCCAAATCTTTTACATCTTTAGTCCAAATCCAATAGAGTGCAGTCATAATAAAAGGAACCACTTGCAGCAAGGTCTAAGTCCTTTTCAAGAATTAAATTACACATGTGGACTTCTTGTATTGGTTTATAATGCATTTGTAAAAATAGTGTTTCAAGTTGGATAATGGCTGGATATCAAATTTGAGGCCAAATATGACCCAAAACATAATAAATAATAATTATTTTTAATCATGTTTTACATTAAAATCAAATGTACGACTTCTCTTTAACCATAATGATAAATTATGAACTATTTTAGTCATTAAGCACATTTGAAACCATTTTAACTAGTCATGTAAAAAGGTTTCAATATAAACATGTACACATTTTTTGAATGATTAGACACATGACCCACTTCTTGTGAAATTTATTCGAATTCATACAAAATTTGAAAGCATTTGGTGAAGGTTTGAATAACAAAAACATGTTCATATTTTATGCTTATTTTTAACACCTGCATATGCAAAAGGACTTTCACCATATTTATATGTTAAAATGATTTCAAATTCATAGGATGATAATTTCATGAATAAATGAACATAATGTAAAATATATTTATTTATATCATTTAAATGTTATATTTAATACATTTTCAAAATAGGCAGGGTACATAAAAAATTGATTATCAACAAGTCCTTTGGCTCCTTTAATTGTAATCTCACCCAACGATTTAAAGCGCACTAAGTGCACCCAAAGCTCCTCGACAACTCATCTTTGGACCCCTAGAGGTAACTAAAGTTCGCCCAGATCATTCCTTTGTGTTTTAAAATGTACTATGACCAGCTAGTTTACCCTATGGTAAAATCAAGGTTGAATGTAATTATTTTTCCAAATCAAAACGTTTTCAAAAAGAGTTCTACTTCATTACAAAAATAATGTTCATTTTCCCTTTAAAATGTTATGGGAAATATATAGGTCTAAAAGTTTGTAATGCACTCTTATTGATTTTTATGGTTTTATAGGTTTTAACACCTGAAAATTGAAATTATTTGGGGAAAAAAGGTGAGAACTCCCATTTTTTTAACATCATTTCACATGGCATATCTTTGGAATTTTATTTTTCCAAATAAACTATTTTAATTTCTCAATACTCCTTTTTCATCATTTGGTCCTTTTGTGAGATGGTTTGGAACAAAGTTAGTTTTCCTTTGAAAGAAAGTCATATGAAGTTAAGGGTTTACAAAAAGATCCCATTCTTCAGTCCCTCCTTTCAATTTTCAAGATTCCCATAGTCTACCAAATAGGGTTAGGGTGAACCAACATCTACATTGGTACCTCACCTTTCTTTGAGTAAGGCTTGTTAATTGACTATATTTAACCCACTAAGTGTTAAAACTTGGCCTTAGAAACCATTGTTTAGTCTTAGGATGGGATATTTACAATTTTAACATGCAACTAAAAGGTTTTGGGGACTTTTGCTAGTGTTGGACTTAGAGTTTTTTTTTTTTTTGGGTGAATTTTTTTCCATCACCTGGTGACACTTAAAAAAGGGGCTATAAAAATCCTACAAAGGTTTTTTGGGGGGCACAAAGTCACCATATTTTTAAAGGGGAAAAAAGAGGTTGAAATTGTCATATTTAGATCATAGCTTCTAGGATGTCATCAGAATATAACAAGGTTCCAAAAAAGTTTTTACTTTGTTCAACAAATTTGGCTGGGTTTAGGGTTTAGGTTTAAACCCTAAACCCTAAGTCCTCTTTTGGAGGTTCACCACTCCACCTCCCTCACTAATCAGAAACCCAAAAAACCCTGGTTGGGTGGCCGGGTATTATATATGACACCAGCCCTTGGGTGGTTATCAAGGAGGTTATTCAAGATATGTAATCAGGCTTCCTAAAACAAATCAACCAACCTGCTCAAATATGTAATGGTGGGTCTAAAACAAATTCAAAGAACTGATTTATATATATAAGAACTAGCATCCCAAGAAGGATTTAACATTAAATGGCTATAGGATAGGTAGGATAGTAAAATAATAATAAATTGTAATAATTATAATAATAATAATGTTTGACAATCTAAATGTAATGAACCGATTAAAACAACCATTTCTTTTTTTGTGATTTTTTTCAAAATTTTCATTAAAAAAAAAACCTTTCTAAAGACCGCAGCCCCAAAACATTTTTCGCATTTCGGCAAAAGTTCTCACAAAACAAAAAGGCTGATTTCAAGCAATGTTTGTTTTTTATCCTTCCTTTTTTGACATGGGGTCATTTGCAAGTATCCCAAGTAAGATCTCATGGTTAAATTTTAAGAACCTGCCTAAGAACATTTCCACCAACGAGTAGTAAAATATTTCTGATGACACGCACAAATCGAGAAATGGTCCAAATTTTCATAAAGGACTTTAGGACAACAGATAACTTGTTTATTTTTTGCACTTTGACCGAACAAGCCAGATTTTAGAAAAAGAAGCTATACACTTGTTTTGTGGACTTCAAAAAAACCTTTGATACAATACCAAGGGACCTGTTGTGGCAGGTGCCGGAGGGACTTGGCATCAGTGGGCGGATATTGGAGTGCTTGCGCTCCATGTACCGTCAAAACCAGGCCTGCCTGCACCATCCAGAAGAGGGGCTCACGCCCACTTTCTTCTGCCGCATCGGAGTGAAGTAAGGATGCCCCCTTAGCTCGCTCCTGTTTGGCCTCTTCATAGATGACCTAAAGAAACGACTGAATGCTTTAGAGGGTGACACACCACCAATGTTGGGATAACTAGCTGTTCGCTTGCTTTTGTATGCAGACGACTTAGTTCTCATGTCACACACTCCTACTGGATTGTAGAAGCAATTGGATGTCTTGTAAGCTTTTTGTTATGAGCGTCGATTGACTATGAATGTCAAGAAAACCAAGGTTGTTGTGTTTGAAGCACGCAAGTCTGTGTGTCAGGCTTTTCAGTATGAAGGCGAAGTTATAGAACAACTAAACTCTTTCAAGTATTTAGGTGTTGAGCTGCATGGCACAAAAGGTATGCAAACGGCAATACATCGATTAACAATGTTAGGGAAAAAGGCAGTTTTTGCATTGCGGCACAGATGCGTAGAGTTACGCATCTCTGACCCAACATTACAATGTCAACTGTTTGATGCACTAGTCAAACCAGTGCTTAGCTATGGGTGTGAAGTATGGTCAGACCACATAGCACGCGAACAATTAGAGGTGGTTCATCGGGCTTTTTTGAAGTCGTTGCTGGGGGTCAGCACCACGACATCCAGTTACGTCGTGCTGGCAGAGTTTGGCAGGTTTCCCCTAGAAATATTTTGGTGGCAACAGACCATGCGCTTTCTCTCACATGTCAGTTTTGAGGTAGACTCAGATCGCATGCTCAAGCTAGCTTATGATGTACAATTGCAGTTGCTTGCAGCCAGGCAAAAAATCTTATTCGGGAACCAAAGTGCTATGGGTAGAAAGAATCGATTGCTTGCTTGCTGGCTAGCACAAGTAGATGAACAATTGTCGACGTACAATTTGTGCATCAATAACGATCAGTTGCCACCATGTGCTCACCTCAAGCAGTTGGCTGAAAGGCAATACATTATACACCATCAAGTGGCTGCAGCTGACTCCAGTCAAGTGAGAGCCTATTTAGGGTTGAATAGCTCAGCACAGTATGGGTACAAAGAATACCTCTCCAAGGTAGACAATGCACAGCTTAGGAGAAGCTTGACATGTTTTCGTTGTGCGAATCACAAGCTGCAAATTGAGCTAGGAAGGCAAGTCAAGCCAGTGAAGGTGTCGGTGCAACAGCGTTACTACAAATTATGCAACTTGGGTGCGGTTGAGGATGAGGACCACTTCTTGTTGGTTTGCCCTGCTTATCACAATGTTCGAGAGAGGTTTAAAGGTTCATTGCCACTAACTGCCATCACACCTTTGGCTGAATTGCTGAGCTGTCAACAGCAAGGCATCCTTGCTAGATTCTTAGTACAATGTCAGACAGTTATATCTGAATTGCTTCATCAGACTTAATGTCAATTGGATTCTGGCCTGGGCGCTGTTTGACCCACTTAATGACGTTAAATTGTAAGTAAGTAAGTAAGTCTGAGTTTTCGTTACTAACTTTTTTCCAACCCCACCCATAAAACTGAAACTGGGATTGTGAGTAAGTAGGTGGGAGACTAGTACTACCAACCCACTTGGACCGATCAAACTATCTACCCAATCAGAAACCAGGGAAAACACTCAATAAATATGATTTGACTGTGTTTGATAGACTGTTCCAGTGCTTCTCCAGGGCTTTGAAAGCCCGAGGGGATTTTCAGGGTTTCTTGTGGATTCACTGGATTCGATTGATGAATCCAGAACAAGCTGAAGAAGAAGAAGAAGTCAAAAGGCGCTGGAGATCAACACTTCCTAAGCTGAAGAAGAAGGTGCCTTTTCTACTGGAAAGATGCCCTTGATTGCTCTGACATCTAATTGGGATGCAGTGGATTTGATGCTGATTAGGTTCGATTTCAATTTCACGAAATGTGTCTGTTTTTGATACTCTACTTACTTACTCTTCTTCTCTTTTTTGGGTCTGCCTTTTTCTGTTCTTTTTTCTTTTCTTCCCGCCGCTTTTTTCCCATGGTGGCAGAGCCAGCATCAACGTGTGCATGACGTGCTACAAAATGCATCAGCGAGTAGCGCACAAACAACAGCTAAGCTACTGCCACAATGGAAATTGTTCACATTGTCACTCTCTCTTTCGTTGGTACAATGTAACGGTTAACGACTTTTTTGGAATCGTGCTCGCTATGAAAGAAGGTGCTAGGTAGGCAGGTAGGTATCAGTGTTTTGTTTTAAGCCATAGTGGCCCCTACTGCCCTGGCTGTGGTGCTCAAGTGGTTAGTAGCCTGCAATTGTAGGAATCTTGTTTGTTTGGTACTCACTGGGAGTTTTTTTTTCTGAATGTGGCTGCTAGTTTAGTTGGTGGAGTGAAGTTTGTGGCCTCCCCTCTATATATGGAGGGGAAAGTATTTGGTTATAAAGGGATTGCACTTGTTTTTTAGGCAATTATGAGATTGCACATGTGTGATTTTTTACAATTGTTAAATTATTTTTTCTAATTTTAGCCCATACATTTGTCTTTTAGGAGACTTTTTGACAATCAATAAATAAGAAATGGAGGGGCTAGTTTGGTACATATTAAATAGCATATACAAATCCAACAACTAAAGAGCAAAACATTCACACAATTTATTGTCTAACCTACAACACAATGCCGCTAAGCACACAAAACAAAGGTCATCAAGATTCACAACCCAAATGAATGCAAAGCAATTGAGGGTGAATTGAACCCTTGAAGTTGGCCTCTCCAACTCAATTGACTTGCAATGTCACACCAAGTCAGCCTATACATTTACAACAATGTAATACAAAATCTAAAATTATGATACAAAGTAAGAAAAAAATTGTGAATCGACGAAAAGAACATGTGGAACATGCCAGAATCATGGAAACAAAAGGGGTTGCCATCTTGGCACTTAGGCATTGGGATTCACCAAAGATAAAACACAAACCAACAAACATATGTTGGCACAAAAAAATGGTAGCCCTTTGAAGGACCTCTAAGCTCCCTCAAAAAAATTGTTGATCACATGCTCCCCATCATAGTAGTGGTGATGGCGAGTAGCTCTCCATTGTTCGATGCACACCTCATACTGGAAATTATGTATAGTATAGAAATGTTGCACAAACATTCACACAACAAAGTAACAAATGGGTTGTCAACCTCCTACAAAACCTATATTTCATAAACACCAAAGTAGAAGAACATCTATTATCTTCCGTGCTACCAACCACTTGCACCATAACCAACTCAGCCAATTTGACATACTCAGGGAAGCTAATAATCAAAATGTGGGATGTTGTCACAAGTCACCACATCTTGGTGAAAGGATTAATGTCAAATGGGGGGCCCATGCATGCCACTACATTAGACTTAATTGTCAACTTGAATAATCCATGTTGGCATTCAAGGTCCCTCACATTAAGGAGCTCGAAGATTTGAACTTCTTCTCCAATCAAGGTGGAAGTCTTGCCATAACAAAATGTAGTTTTAAAAACCTCTAAGTGCTTCCAAAATGACACATCAACATCTAGCTCGAGCTACTATTGGGGATACACAATCCTTAAAGCATCCATGATGGCATGAGCTAGGAATTTGGTATCTAGCTCACAAATGAACCTTTCCACAACCCCTACCAAAATAAAAACATATTTAATCATTAAAAACAAAAAAAACCCAAACCTCAAACCTTAAATAGGAACCTTGGATTGGAACCTTAAAAAAACCCTACAGACCTAAACATAATGTTGAAACTAAAATCCTAAAAACAACACCTTAAACTGAAATCCTAAAAACAACACCTTAAACTGAAATCCCAAAAAAACCCTAATGACTAAAACCAAAATCGAAAAAAAATTGGACAGACCTGAAACAATTGGAACCCCCAAAATATTAAGGTTTCAAACCACAAATCATACCTAAAAACAATTGGAACTCCAAAAAAAACCTTAGTGACATAAACCAAAATTGAAAGAAAAATTGGAGAAACTTGAAAATAATTGGAACTTTAAAAAAACCTTGTAATAACCTAAAGCATACTTGAAAAAAATTGGATTGATTTGAACATAATTGGAACTCCAAAAGAAAACCTATTGACTTAAACCAAAATTGCAAAAAAATTTGGACAAACTTAAATTTAATTAAATTCTTAAAAAAAACCCTATTGACTTGAACTATAATTGAAAAAAACCCCAAACAAACTTAAAGTCAATTGAAACCCAAAAAACAAACTCCAAAGACCTTAACCATAATTGAAAAAACACAGGTAGATTTGAATTTAAGTGGAACCTTACTAACCTTACTAACTTAAACTTATTAACTTAAACCAAAACTTTAAAAACCTTGGACATAATTAAACCTAATTAGAACCTTAAAAAAAACATAATGATTTAAACCAAAATTTGAAAAATAAATAGAGAAACCTTAAAATAATTGGAACCCCTTAAAGATCCCACATGCACCCCAAATTAGAGCCCATTAAAATATATGTCAAACCTAAATTAAAACCCTAAATTTTTTTGTTCATATCTTAAACTAGAACCCTAGGAAAAATGCAAAACAAAATGATGAACCAAAACATATCTATTAATTGGTTTTCACCAAAGACTCAACAACAAGAAAGAGATCTTGGGTCACAAAATAAACCACCATTGTTTCCAAATCCCAATACACTGTCCAAATTTGTTGGCCAAAAGCATCAAAGGCCGAGTGGCAGATTCTTATATTAACATCAAGTATCCACTTCATGTGGATAGACTCATGCTTGTAATCAAGCAAAGATTTGAAAGACCATAAGCTATTTGTAACAAACTTTGAGGTTTAATCACAATACATGTTATATAAATCACCCCGGTAGACCTTGACAACTGCCACCAAGTCAAACAAATATGTCCTGCATTTGAGCAAACTTGATTAAAACATGCACAAATTCTAAGAAGGGCAAAATGCATGCAAGCACAAGCACAATTTGGAGCTCACAAAGGTGCTTGCTAGTTTGTATTGTTGTCCATAACCATTTTCAACAATAAAGTTTTGTACTCTACCATGTTTCTTTTCACATGACTCAACATGGAAATCCATCAAGTTTTCACATTGCAAGAGATTTATTCCCCATTGTTTCCATGATATTGGTGATTTTTGTAAATTCCAAATGTCATTTGGGAGAATGTGCAAACTATGCATGCAAGGTTTGCAAGAAACTTTCAATGCGTTTCACCAAAGGTATAACAAATAAAATTTGCATTGCTTTGGAGAAGATGATGTGCCATGGAGATGGGTGCATAATCATCATGGATTTGTTTGGTGACACTAGACTTGGCGCCTTGAAACACATTCACACAATTTATTCCAAAACTCATAAGCTCGTTTGCAACTTGATCTCTGGGCATACCTCCCCTTATGGTCAATGCCTCCATGGTCACTTTGGTCAAATTCTTGAAACCAAATCCTTCCAAAAGCCCATAAATATAAATCAAAATAGGGATCCTTACCCAATATTCCACAACATAACAATGGACCAATAACCAAGATTGGTTGTCCAAGGTGGAGACCTCATCATAGTTGATAGAAACATATCATGTAGTTGTAATTGTTGCTCTAGTTGTGACCATCAGCTGTTGGTGCATAAATTCCGCCATTTGCCAACTGAAAGTGTTAGTCAAGTGCTTCTTGTTGTTTCTGGGAATTGCCAAAAATTTAAACAACACCCTCATACACTCATATTCGAACATAAGACAACCTTGTTGTAACAAATGTAAAACAATGGCCAACTACACTACCATCCTTGCTTTCTTTCTAACTATACCATTTGCTACTTGCTAAGTAATTGTTTAACAGCTGTGACTAACAAGTTCAACATGATTCTTTACATGCTTACAAGACTTCATGTAGTAACACTCCCCCTTCTTCATTGAACCAATTTTATTTTTATTTTTCTTACGACCTATGTGCTTGCAAAGTGCATCCCACTTCAGGGCAAGTAGCTTGTCTTTCCCTCCCAATTGACTACATATTTTGCACTTAACATTATGTAACAACCCATTTAACCCTAAACACATTTCTACCCAAGGTAACTTAGTAGCCCACGAATCTTGAAATTTCCTAATGTGATCATAATTTTGTTTTTTTGATATTGGATTAGGAGGGATGGATGGAAAGCTCTACAACATCATCAACAACTAGGTTTTTCCCCCTTTGGGTTAGGAACGATTATAGAAGACGTAACAACACTTGGATCAACATAATTAGACAATGCAAGATGAGCAGGAACAACACAACTAGAAGATGCAACATGAGTAGGATCAACACAACCAAATGGAGGTGAAAATTTTGGATTATAATCAAGGCATACAAGAGGATTGCTAATACTAAGGTTTCTAGTAAAGAAAAAATATCAAAACTTGTATAATGGTAGAAGTTCAAGAGGCATTGTGCGGGAGGGAAAGTGGAAAAAAATAACAAGACTCAAAAGAAGCCAAAGCCTCCTCAAACAATAAAAAACCAAAACTAAAAAAGATAACTTAAAAGCTTTTCAAATTCAAACTTTATACTCTCAAGCTTGATAGTATTTTATAAAAGACAAAGGTTGTGTAACATCTAAAATCATTTAGAAAATCAAGATGTTTAGTACTCACTCTCATTCACATATCGAATCATGCATTAAATGATTAATAATTTGTCTTACATAAATCACATGAGAGATCTAAACATCAAAACTATGTTGAAGACTAAAGTTGTTCACTCGGAGGTTGGGCAAGAAATTTTAAATACAATGGAAGTTGGATGTTCATAACTCTTACAACCTCTATCTCCCACCAAATCACAATAGAATGAAAATCAAACATCCATTGAATGTTGGAATAACCTTTTTTTTTATGTTGAAGCCTAAGACCAACAACAAGTTGAACACAACAAAACTACAAACAATAGTTGGTGAGCAAGGGACATGGAGTATGGTGAAGTTGGCAAAGCTCAAAAATAGCTCATAATCTTTTAGCAAGAGCAGAACATAGAGAGGAGCAAGAAGTTGGCAAGCTTAGCAACGAATTAGGAAAATGGAGGCAATAAATCGTGGGAAACATTGATTGCAAATAGGCTCTTTCAATGGCCCAAATCTGGCCATTCAACAATCTTAATGGCTTGGGATTGCATTATCTAACAATGCCCCATCAGTAACCCTAGTTGGGGTTGGCAATCCCAACACAAATTCATGATGTTATTAAGCACACCATATGTAGAGCCTAGATTTTCTAGCAATGTTATATGAAAAAATTAACCTAAATCCCTTTATACAAGTGGCCATGGGCCTTTTAATGTCAAAAATTGGCAATAATTCGCCCAAAAAAACATTAATAGTTATCTTTGAAGATGAGAGGTAAGTATTTTCATGTGAAAATCAACCTGTAGAGAGGTGAAGAACTTTTGTTCTTTTGGATTTGGGAACAAGGAACATGGTCATGTGAACCTATGTTCCCTTTCACTTCCAAGGTTTTTTTGGGGTGTGTAAGGTTATTCCCTAATGCCGCAAGGCTTGCATGCCTAGATGCATGTGATGGAGCCAAAGTGGGTCTTCATTTAGATAATGCCCACAATTGAAAGTATTCGAAAGTAAAAAAAATTGACGATTTAATTTTTTTTAATAAATTTCATGTGATACTCAATGGGCATTCGGTTTGGTATCCATCAATATTGTGGGAAGAAACAACAACCAATGGTGTTGTTACAAAACATAAAAATTTAATGATTTTAATTTTTTTCATGTGTTACTCAATGGGTGTTTGGTTTAATACCCATCAATATTGTGGGAAGAAAAATGACACATGGCATTTCATAAAAAAAACAAAATGCGTATAGATGGTGCATTTCATTTCATTTTTTGAAATGCCCCCATGGTTTCTTCTATTTTCTATGTGTTCCTCCAAATCCACTAAGGATTTGGGTGGAGATATTTATACAATACTAAGGTATTGTGAGCCTATTCTAAACATTAATTAACCGATTCAACAATGGCATATGGACATTCTTGGGAGGTTAGTTTTGTCAAGTAAGCCTACCAAGGTGAGCTATTAGCCACACCTTGGGCCTAACCTTGAGCAAATGGAGAATACTTGATTGTGTGTTCATTTACCTGTTCCAAAATGGATAACCAAAATTGTGAAAAGATTTAGCCAAATTTGGTTATAAAAAAATATGAAAATAAAAAAGTAAACCTTCTATATTGTTGATTACCTATTGGAACCTAAATTTTTTAAGTGAGTCAATTTTTAATATTTGTTATTTTTAAAAATACAATGATTTAATTAAACCCTTAAAAAAGAATTCCCAATTATTAGATGTGATCATTGGCTAACATTCCAAGAAGGATGTAACATTAAATGGTAATAAAACATGTAATAAAATAAAAAATAATTTGTAATATTAATGTTCTCAATGACTTGCAAAATAACCTTTGCAGAGGTTGCAACCCCCTAAAAATCACATTTTGGTGAAATTTTGCACCATCAAAAAAGTTGTTAAAACCCATTTAATTTTCACATTTTCAATTTTTTAATTCACCAAGAAATTTTGATTGGTACATATGCAATACAAATATGTAATAATCTCCATCACATATCAAAAACATACATTTACTACTTGTTCATTTGAAAAAAAAATCCAAAACTAAGTGAAACTAGTTGAAACTTGTAAAACAATAGACTTATGGCAACCATATTTTGAATTTTGAACAATTATTATGTGGGTGTATGGCCAAGCACAAGTTATTAGCTTGGTTTTACACCCAATAATTTGATAACCTACTATATCAATGGCATTTTGAATGTGTAAGTAAACCCTATTTGATGGAATGAAAAGAAAAAAAATTTAAAATTTTCAATTATTATGACTATGTGGTTATTTATTTTGTGAAACTACTATTTTCATTTCGAAAATTGTCACATTTTTTATTTTTGTAACTAGGGATACCCAATTTCTCCCATGTTTTACTCCTTGGGTATCCATATGATTTGTGGTGTAGGGTCGATGAAATATCCCTTGTGTTATAAACTTTCTTTGAAGGTTTTTCACTTAATTCATCTTTTCAATTAGTATTTGCGAAAAAATATTCCTAATTTATGGTTTATTTCCACATGATTTAGGTTGCCCATGTTAATTGCATGAAATGTAATTTGAATTAAGATAAATAACTAAATTCAAATAATTAAATTTATAACATTGATTGCATCATCTGTATAAGTGCAATAATATGGATGTGGTAATATGTATCATAAAAGATTTTCAAATTTGAACCTCAATTGTCCTAAATTTCAAAAACAATTTCACACCCTCAAAGTGCAATGAGGAATACCTTAAAAGTTGTTACAATAAAACATTAAAAAAAATCTCACACAAAATAATTGGAACGTTGATTAATGATATTAACAACCAATAATGTTGTTTAATGCTAATGAAAATGTAAACGAGTTGTTCGTTCCATATGTTTAAGATGAATGTAACTTTTGCCATTTGGTCCAACTATTTACCTTTTTAAGTTTTCCCTCTAATTATTCCATGACAAATCCATATTGTTGGAGAATTTAACTATACCCAATTTGCAAAACATTGCCCATTGGGAGAATGAATTCAACCCTTAACATAATTGTTTGAACAACTCAAACAATGAAAGTAAAAAGAATGAAAGAAACTATGTTGGGGTGGACCATGTGGTTGCAACTAATAACAAGACAAAATATGTTAAAGAATCATTTGAACAACTCTTGGTTTATTAAAAAAAAAAGGGAAAAAAAAGGGAAAAAAAAGGATTGTGGGTCATGGAAAATGTGAGATTTTCATCATATTTAGATGATGTTGTTGCAAAACTATTTTTTCTCTTCTTTTTTTGGGAAAGGTAAGAAACCTTAGACCTAAACCCCATCGTTGGAATTGTATGGATTGAAAGAAGAATTTAGCCACAAAAAAGGCAAAATAAAAAGGCTTGCCCTATTGATGAGGCATAAAAAGCCACAAATATCAACTTACCAAAGTAACAAAGGGAAAGATAAGAGGGCCCTACCACACCACCCCCCCCCCCCCCCCCCCCCCCCCCTTCTCCTACAAAAAAAAAAAAAAACACCCCACAAAATTCTTAAAAAAAAAAAAAAAAAAAAAAAATATTAAAAAAACCAAAAAAAAAAAAAAAAAAAAAAAACA